>JACCDX010791012.1_pt1 | contig 10282 bp, 8 predicted proteins | sample 7449681 | NCBI WGS metagenome assembly JACCDX01 (sample SAMN15323450, study PRJNA562643) | freshwater metagenome | isolation source: river surface water | place: USA:Blue River Watershed | collected 2017-08-18
CGATCCAGCAGGCCCGCGTCCATCAGGTAGTCGCACCACAGCACGTCGCTGTCCCCGGACAGCAGCGTGTGGTCCAGGTCGAACAGGGCCAGCTTCACGGCTGCCGCAGGTGCCAGGCCTTGGGGCGTGTGAAGGTGGCGATGCCGTGCGTCGACAGCGTCAGCCCCATGCCCGAGTCGCCCACACCGCTCCAGGGCAGGCGCGGGCTCACGCGGTCACAGCAGTTCCAGTACACGCTGCCCGCCTGGACCTGGGCCAGCAGGCGGCGCGCACGTTCGCCGTCAGGCGTGTAGACGCCGGCGGTGAGGCCGTAGCGGGTGTCGTTCATCAGGCGCACGGCCTCGTCGTCGCCGGCCACCTTCTGGATGCCGATCACCGGGCCGAAGCTTTCCTCCCGCATCAGGTCCATGCGGTGGTCCACATTCGAGAAGACCGTGGGCTCGAACCAGTTCCCGGGGCCGGGGCCGGCCTGGCCGCCAAGCAGCAGCTGGCCGCCCTTGGCCAGCGCATCGTCCACCTGGGCCTGCAGCACCTTCAGCTGCGGGGCACGAGTGATCGCGCCGATGTAGGTGTCCTCGGACAGCGGGTCGCCCATGCGGTAGCCGCGCACCGTCTCCACGAAATGCGCCACGAAGGCGTCATGGATCTTCTCGTGCACGTAGATGCGTTCGACCGAGCAGCAGCTCTGGCCGGTGTTGTACATGGCGCCGTCCGCCAGGGATTCGGCTGCGGCCTTCGGGTCGGCGTCCTCGCAGACGTAGGTCGGGTCCTTGCCGCCCAGTTCCAGCTGCAGCTTGATGAAGCGGTCGCCGACCGCGCGCGCGATGCGCTGGCCGGTGGCATGCGAGCCGGTGAAGAACACGCCGTCCAGGCGTTGCGCCAGCAGCGCCTGCCCCACCTCGCCACCGCCGATCAGGCAGGCCATCACGTTCTGGGGCACGCCTGCTTCATGCAGGAGGCGGGCAATCGCCAGGCCGGTGCGGGCCGCGTACTCGGAAGGCTTGTAGACGACCGCGTTACCTGTGAGCAGCGCCGGCAGGATCACGTTGCAGCCGACGAACCAGGGGTAGTTCCAGGCGGAAATGTTCGCCACCACGCCCAGGGGGGCATGCTCGATCTCCTCGGTCATGCCGCCATCGGCCAGCACGGTTTCGCGGGCGATGCTGGCGTCCACCTGGGCCAGGAAGAAGTCGATCCGGGGTAGCAGGCCATTGAGCTCGTTGCGCGACATGCGTATCGGCTTGCCGGTCTCCTCGGTCATGACTTTTGCGAGGGCCTCGAGTTCGCGCACCACGCCGGCGCGGAATTTCTCGATGCAGGCCTTGCGCTGCGCCATGGGCAGGGCAGCCCAGGCAGGCTGGGCGGCACGAGCTGCAGCGGTCTTGGCGGCCACCGACGCAGCGTCGTCGGCGGGCAGGTTGGTGATCAGGGCGCCAGTGGCGGGGTTGTGCAGGGGAAGTGTCGTCATGCGTTACGCGCCGCGCGGGCGGCGTCCAGGAAATCGTGCAGCAGCGGCGTGTCGTCGACCACGCCCAGGTTCGGGAAATGGAATTCGGGGTGCCATTGCACTGCGCTCACCCAGGCATCGCCGGTGTGGCGGATCGCCTCGATCACGCCGTCCTCGGGCGAGAGGGCCTCCACCGCGAAGCCGGGGGCCAGCTGCTTGATGCCCTGGTGGTGGACGCTGTTGATGGTGTGGGGACGCTCCCCGAGCAACTGCGCCAGGCGGCTGCCCGGGACAAGCTGGACCTCGTGGAAATGCCGGTCATAGGCCGCCGCGTCGCGGTGCACGCGCGCGCCGGGCTTTTGCGTCGTGATGTCCTGGTACAGGCTGCCGCCGTGGGCCACGTTGATCAACTGAAGGCCGCGGCAGATGCCGAACACAGGTTTCCCGGCCGCCTCGAAGGCCCGCAGCAGCGCGATCTCGTACAGGTCACGCTGGCGGTCACCGGACCACTCGGGCCGCAGGGGTTCCTCGCCATAGTGGCCGGGCCAGATGTCGGCGCCGCCATGCAGCACCAGGCCGTCCAGCCACTGCGCGTAGTCGGCCACCGTGACGTCGCCGCGCGCGGTCTCGCCCAGGGGCGAGGGAATCATCACCGGCAGGGCGCCGCAACCCATGACCCAGTGCGCGGTGGACTGTTCGATCCACTGCAGGGTCTTGGAGGGCGCCGCCTTGCGGCCCGCATCCGGGTGCAGGAGGCAGGCGCTGATGCCGATCTTCAGGCGCGCGCTCATTTACATCGCGGCCTTGAACAGCCGCTCGAAATCGGCCGCCGTGCAGGGGCGGGGGTTGGTCTGGTGGCAGATGTCCTTCGTGGCGATCTCCACCAGCCGCGGCAGGTGGGCGGCGGTCACGCCGTGCGAGGCCAGGGTGCCGGTGATGCCGATGCGCGCCTTGAGCTGACGAAGCCAGGGCACGAAGGCCGCGCCGCCGCCGGACACGCCGCACACGTGCGCGAGCTCGTCGAACTTGGCGGGCACCGCCTCGAGGTTCCAGGCCATCACGGTGTCCAGCATCAGCGCGTTGGCCAGGCCGTGGTGCAGGTCGCACACTGCCCCCAGCGCGTGGGCGCAGGAGTGCACGGCGCCCAGGTCCTTCTGGAAGGCGATGGCCCCCATCATGGAGGCCATCATCATGTCGCTGCGGGCCACGAGGTCGCCCGGGCGCTCGACGGCGGTGGCCAGGGCGCGCGCCGCGATGCGCGTGCCTTCCAGCGCGATGCCATCGCACAGCGGGTGGTAGGCGGGCGAGAGATAGCTCTCGATGTTGTGGGTGAGGGCGTCGATGCCGGTGGCCGCCGTCACCGCCGGGGGCAGGCCCAGGGTCAGCTCAGGATCCGCGAACACTTTCCTGGCCAGGATCAGGGGGCTGAACACCACGCGCTTCAAGTGCGTGTCGTTCTCGCTCACCACCGAGGAGCGGCCCACCTCCGAGCCGGTGCCCGAGGTGGTGGGCAGGGCCACGAAGTGCGGCAGGGGATGGACGATGGGCCGCACCTTCGGGTGGTCCCAGACGTATTCCAGGATGTCGCCCTCATGGGTGGCTGCCACGCCCACCACCTTGGCCACGTCCAGCGCGGCGCCGCCCCCGAAGCCGATGATGCAGTCCGCGCGGTGCGCCTGGTAGGCCGCCGCGCCGTCCATCACCTGCGAGGCGGTGGGGTTGCCGTGGACGCCGCTGAAGACGGCCACGTCCAGGCCCGCCAGGTGCGTGCGGAACTCCGCCAGCACGGGCAGGGCGACCAGCGCGCGGTCGGTGACGATCAGGGGGCGCTGGCAGCCCTGGGCGCGCAGGTGCTCGGCGACGAGCTTGCGCGCGCCGGCGCCGAACTGGATGGCGGTGGGAAAGGAAAAGCCGTGGATGCTCATGTCGGTTCAGGCCGCGGGCGGCCCCTCGGGTGGTTTCAGATGATTTCGAAGTAGCGTTTGCGTTCCCAGTCGGTGACCGCGTCCTGCCACTGGCGCCATTCCCAATCGCGGGTGGCCGCGAAGTGGTCGACGAAGGTGTCCCCCAGCCAGTCGCGCGCGATACGGCTCTGGCTGAAGATGCGCGTGGTCTCGATCAGGCTGCGCGGTGCGCGGGGAATGTTCTCGGCGCCCTGGTTGGTGCCCGTGATGGGCGGCGCGGTGAGCTTCAGGCCCTTTTCCACGCCGTGCAGACCGGCGGCGATCACGGCGGCCATCGCCAGGTAGGGGTTCACGTCGGCGCCGGGGCAGCGCGTTTCCAGGCGGGTGGACTTGGGCGAACCCGCGATGACGCGAAAGCTAGCGGTGCGGTTGTCCAGGCCCCAGGTGGGTTTGACCGGCGCCCAGAAGCCGTCGACCAGGCGCTTGTAGCTGTTGATGGTGGGCCAGAACATGGGGGCGAATTCCATCAGGCAGGCGACCTGGCCCGCCAGGTAGCTCTCGAAGACGCGGCTCATCTTGCGCGGCGACTTGGCGTCGTAGAACAGGTTGGCCTTGCCGTCCGAGAGGCTCTGGTGGATGTGGCCGCTGCAGCCTGGGTACTGCTGGCTCCACTTGGCCATGACGCTGGGCATGATGCCGAAACGCTTGCCGATCTCGCGCGCGCCGGACTTGAACAGGATGGCGCGGTCCGCCTGTTCCAGGGCGCCGGAGAACGCGATGGCCGCCTCGTAAACGCCCGGGCCGGTCTCGGTGTGCAGTCCCTCGATCGGCACGCCGAAGGCGCCCATCTCGTCCATCAGGGCGTTGAAGAAACCCGGGTTGTCCGCCATGCGCAGGAGCGAATAGCCGAACATGCCCGGCGTGATCGGCTCGGGCTGGATGCCCTGCTTGGCGGCCCAGGTCTGGGGCGTCTCGCGGAAGTTGAACCACTCGAATTCCATGCCCGCCATCGGCATCAGACCCATCTTTTCGGCGCGCGCCAGCACCCGCTTGAGGGTCTGCCGCGGGCACACCGGGTAGGGGCTGCCGTCGGCCTTCACGAAGTCGCCCAGGAAGAAGGGCACGCCGCTGTCCCAGGGTACGTGCCGCGCGGTGTCCAGGTCGACGCGGGCCAGGGCATCCGGGAAGCCGTGGTGCCAGCCCGTGACCTGCGTGTTGTCGTAGCAGTTGTCGTGGCTGTCCCAGCCGAAGACGACGTCGCAGAAGCCGAAGCCGCCGCCGGGTCCGGGGTCGGCCGCGCCCTCGAACTTGCCGATATGCAGGTACTTGCCACGCAGGATGCCGTCGATGTCGCTGACGGCAACCTTGACCTTGGTGGCGCCCGACTTCTTCAGGGCGGCGACGGCGGGATGGAGTTTCGAGGTGGCCACGGAGTTTCTCCTGTCAAGGGAATGTGCGGACGGATCAGGCGGCGGGCTGACCCGAGGCGATGCCCAGGTCCTTGAGCGCCAGCGACACCGCATGCACGGCCTGTTCCATCTCGTTGCGGCCGATCGCGCCGATGCAGCCGACCCGGAAGGTCTCTACCTGCGTGAGCTTGCCGGGGTAGAGGATGAAGCCGTGCTTGCGTGCAGCCTCGTAGAAGGCCTTGAACTCGTAGCGCTTGTCGCCCGGTGCGTGGAAGGTGACGATGATGGGCGCCTGCACCTTGGGGTCCAGGAAGGGACGGAAGCCCAGGGCCGCCATGCCTTGGACCAGGGTGCGGTAGTTGTCGGTGTAGCGCGCCAGGCGCGCGCTCTGGCCGCCCTCGGCCTCGAACTGCGCGATCGCCTCGGCCAGGGCCACCACCACGTGGGTAGGCGGCGTGAAGCGCCACTGGCCCGTCTTTTCCATGTAGACGTACTGGTCATGCAGGTCCATCGCCAGGGACTGGCTCTGGCCGGCGCAGCCGTCCAGGATGGCCTTGCGCAGGAAAACGAAGCCCATGCCCGGCACGCCTTCCAGGCATTTGCCGCTGGCGGCGACCAGGGCGTCGAAGCGGACCTGGCGCGCATCGATCGGCAGCGCGGCGAAGGAGCTCATGGCGTCGACGATCAGGCCCTTGCCCAGTCGCTCGCAGGCGGCGGCCACTTCCGGCAGCGGGTTGAGGACGCCGGCGCCGGTTTCGCAGTGGATCATCACCACGTGGGTGATGCTCGGGTCCTTGGCCACCGCCGCTTCGACGGCGGCTGCCGTGACGGGCTGGTCGTCGGGGAAGGCGACGCTGGTGGCACGCCGTCCCATCAGCGAGGTGAGCCTGGCCGCGCGCTTGCAGTAGGCGCCGTTGTCCAGCACCAGCACATGGCCCTCGCGCGGCACGACGGTGGCCACCGCCGCCTCCACGCTGAAGGTGCCGCTGCCTTGCAGGGGCACGACCACATGGCTGTCTTCGCCGTGCACGATCCGCAGCAGGCTGGCGCGCACGCGGGCGGTGACCTGGTTGAAGTCGCTGTCCCAGGAGCCCCAGTCACGCAGCATCGCCAGTTTGGTGCGCAGGGTGGTGGTCAGGGGGCCGGGGGTCAGCAGGATCGGGTCGCGGTCCATCAGGGTCTCCTTGGATGCTTTTCTTGTGAGAGGTCGTCGTGGCGGGGTCAGCCGCGCCAGGCTTGCGTGCGCCGGTTCACCCACCAGGCCAGGGCCATGAAGGCCAGGGTCGCGGCGGCGGAGGCGGCGGCGATCATCACCGCCATGGCTGCGGCGGCACCGATCTCGCCCGCCTCGTCCAGGTTCAGGATGGCGATCGAGGCCACCTTGGTCTCCGGCGAATACAGGAACACGACCGCCGAGATGGTGGTCATGGCGTTGACGAAGAAATAGCGCGCGATGTCCACCAGCGCCGGGGTGCAGATCGGAACCGTGACCTTCCAGAAGGTCTTGTAGAACGGCACCTTCAGCGAGGCGCTCACGGATTCGAACTCGCCGTCCAGGGCCTTGAGCGCGGTGACGGCGGTCAGGTGGCCCGTGGTGTAGAAGTGGACGATGGTGCACAGCGTCAGCAGCGTGACGGTGTGGTACAGGCCATTGAGCGGGTTGCCCGGTTCGTTGAAGAAGAAGATGTAGCCCAGGCCCAGCACCAGACCCGGCACGGCCATTGGCAGCATGGCCAGCAGGCGCACCGGACCGCGCAGGGCGGGCGCGCCCTGGGTCTTTTCCAGCAGGTAGGCGCCGCAGAACACCAGCACCGTGCCGAAGACGGCAGTGCCCGCGGCCACCTTCAGGCTGTTCACGAAGGCCACGCCCACCTCGGCATCGACCAGTCCCATCACGTAGTGGTTCAGGCTCGGCTTGAGGTTGTAGGGCCAGAAGGTGGCGAAGGAGGCGAACACCGCCATCCCCAGCATGGCCAGCACGAGCAGTGCGATGGCCAGGCAGTACAGCGTCATCAGGGTGTCGAAGCCGCGCGAGGGCTGGGGCCGCAGCGGGGTGGCGCGGGCCGTGAGCATGGCGGTCTGGCGGCGGCTGACCCAGTGGTCGACCGCGAAGGTCAGCACCGCGGGCGCGAGCAGCAGGATGGCGACCACCGCGCCGCGCGCGAAATCCTGCTGTCCGATCACCAGCTTGAACACGTCGGTGGCCAGCATGTTGAAGTTGCCGCCGATCACCTTGGGAATGCCGAAGTCTGTCATTACCAGGGTGAAGACCACCAGCGCCGCCGAGATCAGTCCGTACTTCGCGCCGGGCAGGGTGATGGTGAAGAACTTGCGTGCTGCGCTCGTGCCCATGGCGTCGGCCGCCTCGTACAGGCGGGCGTCGGACATGGACAGCGCGGTCACCAGGATCATCAGCGCATGGGGGAACACCGCGAAGCACTCCCCGGCGACGATGCCCGCCGCGCCGTAGATCTCGGCGATGCCCACGGCCTGCATCCAGGACTTGAGCACGCCCTGGTTGCCGAACCAGTAGATCAGGGAGATGGCCGACAGCAGCGAGGGTGCCAGCAGCGGCACCAGCGTGATGCCGCGAAACAGCGCCTTGAACGGCATGCACGAGCGGGTGAGGGCGTAGGCGAAGCCGAAGGCCAGGGGCACGGCGATCAGCGTCACCAGGGCTGACACCCAGACACTGTTCCAGAGGCTCTGGAGCAGCGCGGGCGTTTGCGCATAGGCGATGAAGTTGGTCAGGCCGACGAATTCGCCCCCCGGGCCCTGCAGCGCCTGCATCAGGATCGCCAGCAGGGGCAGGGCGAGGAAGGCGACCAGCGCCAGGGCTACTCCCACCAGGGCCAGGTGGGCGATTCGGTCGCTCCAATGCGTGTGCTGGCGCACCGGCGCAGCCTGCGTCGCGGTGAGAGCGGCGGCCATCAGAACACCTTCAGGCGTTCGGGCAGCAGCTTCAGCCGCAAGGGCGAACCCACGTCCAGCGAGGCCTCGGACAGGTAATTGAGCGAGAGGTAGACGGTGAGCCGCCCGGATTGCACGGCCGGCGCGGCCACATGCACATGGCAGTGCGAGCCGAGGAACTCGATCTTCTCGATGCGGGTGTCGAAGGCATGCGGATCGTCCGCGCCCACGCGGGCGATCAGGTCCTCGGGGCGCAGGTAGACCCGCGCCTCGCGGTCCTCCCCGGCATAGGGAATGTCCAGTTCACCCAGGCGCAGGCGTCCGGCGCGCACATGCGCGGGCAGCACGTTGGCCTTGCCCACGAAGTCGGCCACGAAGGGCGACGCCGGTTCGCGGTACACCTCCAGGGGCGTGCCGACCTGTTCGACCGTGCCCTGGTTCATCACCACGATGCGGTCGGCCACGGCCAGGGCCTCCTCCTGGTCGTGCGTGACCATGATGGTGGTCACGCCCAGCTTCTGCTGCAGCGAGCGGATTTCCTGGCGCAGGCGCACGCGCTCGAGGGCGTCCAGCGCGGACAGGGGTTCGTCCAGCAGCAGCAGGCGCGGCGAGGTGGCCAGCGCACGCGCCAGCGCGATGCGCTGCTGCTGTCCGCCCGAAAGCTGCGTGGGGTACTTGCCGCCGCTGCCAGGCAGCCTCACCAGCTGCAGCAGCTCCTCGACGCGCGCGGCGATCTGCGCGCGCGGGGTCTTGCGATTGACCAGGCCATAGGCGATGTTGTCTGCCACCGTGAGGTTGGGAAACAGCGCATAGCTCTGGAAGACGATGCCGTAATCGCGCTGCGCCGGCGGCAGGCGCGAGACGTCGCGCAGGGTGCCATCGGCCCCGTCCTGCCACACCTCGCCGGCGGTCTGCACCTCCAGGCCGGCGATGATGCGCAGCAGGGTCGTCTTGCCGCAGCCCGAGGGGCCGAGGAAGCAGACGAACTCGCCGCGCCGGATTTCCAGGTTGACGTCGTGCAGCGCGGTGAAGCTGCCGAAGGTCTTGCGGACATGCCGCAGGTCAAGGGAGAGATCGGCAGTCAACTTCCGGTAGCCTCACTTCGTCGGTCAGCGCGTCTCGGACTTGGCGTTGTAACGCTTGGTCCACTCGGCCAGGATGCGATCGCGGTTGTCGGCGGCCCACGTGAAGTCCATCTTCACCAGGCGCGCTTCGTAGTCCTTCGGCACGTGCGGCAGGGGCGGCGCGACGCCAGGCTGCGCGGTGATGGCGAAGTTCTTGCCGTACAGGATCATGGCGTCCTTGCTGGAAGCCCAGTCGGCCAGTTTCTTGGCGGCTTCCAGCTTCTTGGTGCCCTTGTGGATCGCGAAGGCTTCCAGGTCCCAGCCCAGGCCCTCTTTGGGGAACACCAGGTCGATCGGAGCGCCCTTGGCCTTGTTGGTGCTGGCGCGGTATTCGAAGGAGATGCCCACCACGTATTCGCCCGAAGCGGCCATGTTGCAAGGCTTGGAGCCCGAGTGCGTGTACTGCGCGATGTTCTCGTGCAGGGCGTCCATGTACTTCCAGCCCCCGCCCTTGCCGCTGTCGTCACCCCAGAGGGTCAGCCAGGCGGTCACGTCGAAGAAGCCGGTGCCCGAGGAGGCGGGGTTGGGCATCACGATCTGGCCCTTGTAGGCGGGCTTGGTCAGGTCCTTCCAGGTCTCGGGCTTGGGGATACCTTTCTTCTGGGCCTCGACGGTGTTGAAGCAGACCGTGGCGCCCCACACGTCCATGCCCCACCAGGCGGGCACCTTCTTCTTGTCCCGGTACTGGCTCATGATCGCGTCCAGGTTCAGGGGCGCATAGGGATGCAGCATGCCCTGCTTGTCCAGGACGGCCAGGCTGGAAGCCGCCACGCCCATGACGGCATCGGCCTGGGGGTTGGCCTTCTCGGCCAGCAGTTTGGCGGTGATCACGCCGGTGGAATCACGCACCCACTTGATCTCGATATCCGGATGGACCTTGTTGAAGCCTTCCTGGTAGGCCTTGAGCTGGTCGGTCTCCAGCGCGGTGTAGACCAGCAGCTGGGTCTTTTGCGCGGCGGCGGCGCCGGCGAACAGGGCCAGCGCGCCACCGAGCAGCGCGGAAAGAAGGTGGGAAATACGCATGAAAGAACTCCTCGTCAACAAAGGTTGTCGTTTTTGCCAGTCAAACATGTCCGCGCCGTGACAGATTCCCGGTGCACGGCTTCTTTGCGTTGTGCATTCAACGCGCGTCAGTTCACCTTGTCAATTGTTTTTTGTGGATTGTTGACAATCTACAAACGCGTGCTTTAATTGGAGGCATGAACTTCGCCCTCCCCGACACCATTGCACTGTTGCAGAGCGCTTCGCTCGCCACGGCGGTGCAACAGGAGGTCGAGCGGGCCATCCTCGCCGGCGAGTACGCGCCGGGCAGCAAGCTCACCGAGGCCAACCTCGCCACCCGCATGGGCGTCTCGCGCGGGCCGGTGCGAGAGGCCTTTCGTATGCTCGAAGAGGCCGGCCTCGTGCGCACCGAGAAGAACCGCGGCGTCTTCGTGCGCGACATCCCCATTGACGAAGCGATCGAGATCTTCGACCTGCGCGCCGCGA
>JACCDX010349213.1_pt1 | contig 10281 bp, 7 predicted proteins | sample 7449681 | NCBI WGS metagenome assembly JACCDX01 (sample SAMN15323450, study PRJNA562643) | freshwater metagenome | isolation source: river surface water | place: USA:Blue River Watershed | collected 2017-08-18
GACGGACAGTAATCGTCCCAAGTTGGATGGCAAGACCAAAGAAACTCAACGCCGTCCGGCATTTGAGCTTCATGAGGTTAGGGCTTTGTTAAAGAATCTTGGCCCTTATATTGAATCCAGTAGGACTAAAGACGTTAGAGAACGCAGAGAAATCCTTCGAGATTATATAGAGATGCTCATTGATACGGGTGCACGACCTGGTACGGAGCTACTGGATATGAAATGGAAGCAAATCCGCTTCATGATGAACCCGATTAGTACTGTGACCGATCAGCTTGATGAAGACGGTGAAGCAATTGAGGTCCATAGCCTAAATCGGAGTTGCGAGTTGACTGTGAAGGGTAAAACAGGGCAGAGGCAGATTATTGGGCGTTTACCCAGTGTTCGAGTCTTAGAGCGCATTGCTTTACGTAACTATGGAGTTAAAAGCTCGATTAAGGATCCACTAGCCGAACTCATTAAGCCTACTAACGATGACTATATCTTTCGGACTAAAGAGGGTAGAGATGTTAGTGATGTCTTAAATCATATGTTTGATAACTTCTTGGCCGATCACGGCTTATTAATTGATCCAAAAACCAATCAAAAACGGGTCTTTTATAGTTTGAGGCATACCTACGCTACTTTGTCACTAACGCATGACAACGTACCTATTCATACCTTGGCTAAACAAATGGGTACTAGTGTATTAATGATTGAAAAGCACTATAGCCATTTACAAGTCATTCAGGCGATTGAGCAGTTACGGGGAACCAATACTCGGATGCTTATTGAGGCTGGAGGCAAAGTGGCTGATAACTATTCTAGTAAGAAGCGAGCTGTACGAGAACTGCAGACAGCTTAAGTTGGTTTTAAGCTTTACATAAAGAAACACTTAAAATATGTGAATGGATCTGAATAATCTTGCATGAGTTGAAAAGATTAGTCAGCCAATCGTTTAAAACCGAAAGTAAGACTTCGGATCCAAGGCCGAGTAATTAATTGCTTTATCTGGATGCCACTCCCACTTATGGGCTTTCATGCACAGCAGCACTAAATTCTCTTCAATTTCCTCGTCATATTCCCCAATACCTAATGCTCGTATATCCCGCTTGAGATCGACAAGCAACACCGTCTTTTTGCTGTCATACCGACAGGCATCAAAATCCGCAGTGGGATTGGAGCAGGCTACTAGGCCAAGGGCTATAAGGGGGGGTAGGATTCGGTAAAGCATGACATTATTTTTAACCCTCACAAGCTCACTAGGTGAGCGAAGGCTCATTAATCTGTCAAAAATATCAAATTTCAATGTCAGATGAAGCCATTAAAAAAAGAATTCAACGGCGTAGCTGAATAAACCATCATTGATAAATGGCTGAACTACTTTATAGATGCCGGTCTTTCCCGGCTGTCAGCGCACCCACACTTTGAGGAAGTTCTAGGAGATGTCTTAGATAAAAAGCTAGTACGTTGATATGGTTTTTCTCATGAAGGATTTTCATCCCCAGCCTCAAGGCACTCATACCTGATCCTTTTAGCTGCTACTAAACAACAAACTAAAGTAAAAAATAATTACGTCTACAAAGCTATTAATCCCATCGAGTAGGAGTTAGATTCTTAAGAACCTGACTAGCCACTTCAAATCCTGCACGGAATTGTTTCGGATCTAATTGATTGCCCAAGGATTCAATTGTTTCTTTGGTTTTTTCATTCCACTCAAATTGATTTTCTAACTTAAATAGGATCCACGATAAGACAATAATCCATGCTTTCTCATCGGATGACATATTTCCAATCTTTTTAATGGTGATAAACAGATTGGTCGCCAGCTCTTTACTTGTCACCTCACGTATGAAGAATGCAAGATTTGATTCTTGATCCAGTTCATGATTAGCAATTTGAATGATTTGCTCTGGTGTGAGTGGGTCATCCTTTATCTCTTTCGGCGTAACTTTATCAGTTTGTTTTCTTAAGAATGCGGGGATCTCGTAATAGTCCTCATCGGTTACTAATTTACTCGTAGCCGCAGAGCGATCGTTACGGAATACTTTTGGAACATCAAAAGCTTCATAGCTAGCAATCATTGAGTCTTGCAGTGGCGCGCTGTTTAGAATAGTATTACCGGCAGCTTGTCTAAATACCATTGCCTTGTGAGCACAAACGCGCGATGAATCATGTACAGTACCAGCGCCACCCCATCCAGCAACCTGCATTTGTGCAATCTTCTGTAATTCAGGAAGACCTTCGGCCATTTCTTGCTCGGCCCGAATGTGAATTAGGAGGCAATTGGTATCTTCAGTAACTAACTGATACTGAAGTGCAAGGGCTATTTTGTCTCCTTTAGGGAGTGATTTGAGGCGTAGTGCAGCCCCTAATCGGGATAAGGTCTGATTAGTTATGTCGTGCATAAGCTTATCAGCACTAACGTGGATGCGCTGCGTTGATTCGCTAAATTGATACGATAAGACAGGCACTTGTTTTGGAAAAGATGTGAAGCCAGCAAATACATGCACAGTATTGCCATCAAAGATTGCTCGATTATTACCAGCAATCCAGGTCGGTTTTTCAGCCTGACCCCATTCCAATTTAATTTCTGTAGAGCGAGATTGCCTAATTCGGTTAAACATCCGCAAAATAGCTGCAGAAATGTTTTCTTTGGGGGAGATCAGTTCACAGGCTCCACCGGTTTTTTCGGCAAGCTCTTGCAACAGGGTGTCGGCTGGTGCAGTGCCAACACCAATGGCGAAAATTCGATGACCAGACATCTGGGCAATTTTGACAATATTGCCAGTATCCCAAACCTCTCCATCGGTAATCAGCAAAACATCCGCCTTTTCTTTTTCGGATTTAATATCAAATGTCGAGACTAGCGCTTTAGCTGTTTCGGTTCCACCCATGTCAGCTTTCGTGTTGCTAATTAAGACACTGGAAGCGGTAATGTTGAAATGGTTTGCGGGCTTCAAGTTCGAGTGGTAATGTTGAACTTCACTACCAAAACAGGAATAACTGAAGAAATCATGCCGATCTAATTGACTTAGGATCTGATGTAAGGCACGTTTGGCTGATGAAATGCTATCGCCCTCCATGGACCCCGAACAGTCAACTAAGATTTTGAGATTCACAGGATTTATTGTAGAAATCTCAGACATTGGTGGGCAAAAGCTTGCCAGTACGGTGCAGCCCTCAGGCCCTAACTGTGGATCTGGAGTGACAATGCAAAATGATTGGTTTTTAAGTGATGTGAGATTAAGGATAAAGTCACGATCTAAAAATGCGCCACGCATTAACTCCACTTGGGTTCCCTCTGCCACTTGCGTAACTTGAATTTGGTGAGAGGGGCATTCAACGGTCGCCTTTTCCATACCACCACTTAATAGTATTGAGAGGCTAAATGGATACTCAACCAAAAAGTTTGGTTCGGTAGTTTGATGCTCTTGAATGCCACCAAGTTCACTATCGCCATAGCGGGGGGCAATGGCAGTTGGTAAGGTGAGACGTACTGAATCTTCCTCAAATCGAAGTAATTGACTGTAGCGGTACTCGATGACAGCTTCTTCTCCTGCCTTAAGGTTGCCAAGGTTGACGGTATACAAACCATCAGAGTTCTTTTCAAGCATGATTGGCGCATCACCATCGGCAATGGCCTTTTCGTAACGTTGGCTAGCTTTTTGTTTTTCTGTGACCACTCCAGTTAAGCGTTTGCCACCAATTTCCACATGCAAATCCATAAACGTAGCACCCCAGCCCATTGGAAAGGTGTATACCGTTTCAATATTTTTATTAGAGTTATTTTTGTAGTGCTGGCGAATAGTCATGTCCAACAGCAGTCCCGCCAATGTGCCAGATGCACGCATTGATTGCAATGCCATTTCTTGATTACTATCTAGTTCTAAATTTTTGATCACGGCACATTCCTCAATGATAGAAATGATTCACTTTAGATTCACTAATGCGTTGATTTTTGTACAGCTTTCCAAGAGTGACTACTTGGTTATCTGCACGTGATTCAATTAAATATGTCTTGAATTTTTCATGATTCTTAGCGATAAAAAAATGGCCAAAGTCTTTTTCAATCCGATCAATTGAGCGTTTGCTAAAGAATTTCATAACGCAACCTCCGCGTGCAGGCTTCTTTTCTCCATAGGCATGAAGTAGATCTTCAGTCTCTCGACTAATTCCACGTTGCTGCGCTCTTAACTGTGCATGTTTGCTTCTCATGATGTTCTCCGCTCAATCGTCCTGTTTCTGTTTGATTTCTTGATATGCCTCTAATACCCTTTTGATAAAACTGCGCAATTCTTCAGGGCTTAGTCCTGCTGTTTCTGCTGATACCTGTAATTCAATGCCATTCGTAACGTGGAGGTGAGTGCGTACCTCAATATGCCCAGCCCGTTTTTGTTGTTGTGCTAATTCCAGGGAATCACCTGTCAATAAGTCCCGTATTCGCTCGAGGGAAATTCCAGACTCGCTTAATTGCTTGATTCTAAGTAGCTTCTCAAGATGAAGGCTCGTATAGTGAGCCCCTCGGGTTTGTCCTATGGGCTTATCGAGCAAGCCGATCTGGATGTAATAACGCACCGTGCGGGAGTTGACCTCCGATAAGGCGCACAGCTCCTCAAAGACGTATTTTTTGTTTTCCATGTGGCAATATTAACACAAAAACTGTTAAAATCAACTGTAATAATAAAACTTTTACGGATTATTTGAAAACAGGGGTTTTGGACGTGTTTGAGGCCAATACAAGAGGCTCATCAAATGACCGTAAGTCCTTAATCTATATGTAATTCAGGGGAGTGTAAGATCTATACTGAAAATATTCTGCGAACATTAGAAATAATGATGGAACCAAAGAAAATAAATCGATTTTGCATCTCAACCTTGCTGTATAAAGATTTTCCGCTGAGTATTACCGTCCAATATTTAAACAAGAGAATTAAAAAATGCTTCCTACCATTAAAGATGTATGTGAGTTAAATGAAGGTGCTTTAGAAATACGTATAAGTGATGGGATAGAGAGGATTGATGAGGAAACGCTTGATTTAAAAGCCGGTGACAAATTCCTGAAGCACTCATACCTAACAAAAGGTATGAAAGAGTTAGTTAACGAGGGTTTTAAAAGACTTTCTGGCAGTAGTGGGGGAAAGCCTGTGTTTAGATTAAAGCAAGCAATGGGTGGGGGAAAGACCCATTTAATTAAGACAATGGCCTTCTTAGCTAGACATCCATCATTAAGGGATGAGTATTTTCCAGAAGCAGCAAGTCGCTATAAATTTGCAAGCGCAAAAGTTGCCTTTTTCAATGGCCGCCAGCAACCTAACGATTTTTTTTGGGGTCGAGTCGCTGATCAATTAGGAAAAAAAGGAGTATTTCAAGAGGGAACTCATTCTCCTGGTGAGGAAGACTGGCACAAATTATTTGATAGTCTAGGCGGTCCAGCATTAATTCTGCTGGATGAAATGCCGACCTATTTTGGATACTACAGAACGCAGGTTCTGGGCGATGGAACGGTAGCAGACGTAGCAGGAAGAGCTTTTGCAAATCTGCTCTCTGCAGCAATTGGCAGGAAGGATATTTGTATAGTTGTATCGGATCTCGAGGCAAGTCATGCAGACGGTACACAAATTATTGATAGGGCACTAGACTCTGCGCGAAAAGAATTGGGTCGAGTTGAAGTTAATATTACCCCTGTAGATCTATCAGGTGACGAAACCTACGCGATTTTAAAGAAGCGGCTATTTGCAAAATTACCTTCGGAAGCTGAAATAAATCATATTGCTGAAAGTTTTGGAAAGGCTTTTGAGCAAGCACAAAAATCTAAAACAATTGATACGCAAAAAACTCCTGAGCAAATTACACTAGAAGTTTCTCAGACATATCCATTCCATCCGCAGATGAAGCATTTGTTTGCCTTGTTTAAGGAAAATAAAGAGTTTCAGCAAACCCGTGGATTGATGGAGCTAGCATCCAGATTACTTAAATCTGTTTGGGATAGAAAAACTAATGATGTTCTTTTAATTGGCCCTCAGCATTTTGACTTGGCTATAGATGATGTCCGCGAGAAAGTCATCTCTATTTCTAGGCTAGATGATGCGATAGCTAAGGATATTTATTCTGACGATGGTGGAGCCCACGCGCAAACCATTGATGCAAATAATGGGAATGATGCTGCAATGCAGGTTGCAAATCTTGTGTTGATTTCAAGTTTATCCACTGCCGTTAATCCAATTAAAGGGCTAACAAATTCAGAAGCATTAGAGTGCTTGGCCACACCAAATGCCGATCTAAGTTTTTTCCAAACAGCCCTAGAGTCATTGATCACCTCATGTTGGTATTTGCATAGATCTGCTGAAGGCCGTGTTTACTTTGATAAGCTAGAAAATTTAACAAAAATGCTCACCGGACTTGCTGAGAGGGCGCCTGAGCCAAAAGTACATGACTTAGTTGCCAATCGGCTGAAAAATTCCTTTGAGCCCAAAACAAAAAGGGCATATCAAAAAGTTTTAGCGTTACCTAGAGTTGACGAAATTCAAGCGGATGTTCAGGCTGGTCGCGTGCTCGCAATTATCACGCCTGATTCAAAATTACCTCCAGAAGAGATTTCTAAACTATTTGAAGTGATGGCCAGAAAAAACAATTTATTAGTTTTGTCTGGTGAGAAATCATTTGAAGTTGGGAAGTTATATGAAGCTGCTAGGCAGGTTTATGCGGCCGAACAAGCTGCGGCTGCTGGCAAGGTAAAGCGAGGAGATTCGCAGTGGGAGGAGTTCGAGGATTTAAAAGGCAAATACGAACTTCACTTTAGCGGAGTAATTAAGTCATTGTTTGACAAATTACTGGTCCCGAGGCAGCGAACTGGCGCAGAACCAAGATTAGAGCCAATGCCCTTGGAGCAGGTTGGATCAACAACTGATGGTGAGGCTCAAATTGAGGCCACGTTAACTCGTGATCCAATTAAGCTCTACTTGGATTGGGCCGATCCAGCAAAATTTAGCGGCATTAGAACTCGTATAGAGAGATTATTTGGCAATCAGGATGAAGTGTCTTGGGCGGATATTAAAGACAAAATTCAATCAGATTGCTCTATGTACTTCCTTGTCCCTGGCGATCTAGACAAAATCAAATCAAGGGCAATCAATGAAGGGCTTTGGGAAGATTTGCAAAATGGCTGGATAAGCAAAAAACCGAAACCCAAAACTTCAGGTGTCTTGGTTTCTGCTGGCTCAATGAATGATGATGGAGAGACCGTCTTATCTATATCTGTCGTTAATTCAAATCCAGAAACAACCCACATACATTATTGTGAAGACGGTGAGGTTTCGCTAGAGAGTCCAAAGCTCGAAGATCCTTCTCGTCTTGCTACCAAAGCTCTTTCTGTTGCCTTCTTGGCTGTTGATATCTCAGGCAGGACAGAGGTTGGCAAGCCATATATTTGGAAAAATGAGCTCAAAATTCAATTTGAGATATCTCCAATCAAAGGAATTAAGCGTAAGGTAAAGATAAACGTCCTTCCTAAGGCTGCAATTGTTAAGTACTCCCTTGATGGGTCAGAACCTAGAAATGGAACTGAATACAAAGCTCCATTTGAGGTGGATGATAAGTCGGGCATGTTGCTTGTCTTCGCAGAAGACTCTGGATTGGAGAAAAAACAGCAATTTTCTATCCCTTCTGGAGCTGAAGGTGGGGGCGAAACTCCTAGAAACGAACCTCCTTTATCCAAACCTGTAGTTTTTCCGCTATCAAAGATGCATCAACTTAATACACGTGATGCTGTTTACCTCTTTCTAGGAAAAGCAATAGAGCGTGGTGTCGAGTTTGAGGAGTTTAGGGTAATGACACAGCAGGGACAGGGTTCGGCCCAATTCGGCATAACTGGACAGATTATTAAAGCAGAGCGAGTCAATCAAATCATGGAGTCTTTATTTGAAAATTTCTCGCCTGAGGCAACAATTTTATTTCAATTTAAATCAGCACACTTCAAGTCTGGTCAGGATCTAGTTGACCTAGCAAATACTGTTGGGCTGAATTATTCCGACGGTGACTGGAAGGAGGCTTAATGAGTGATGAGGTTTTAAATAAAAATAATAAACAAGCTGCAATTAAATTTGAAGGGTTTGGGGCACCCAAAGATTTTGGCGCTCACAGGTTTAAGGTTCAAATTCCCGCCGGCAGATCTGGTGATGTTTTAGTTATTGAGGATTATGGGTATTTAGCCGGTATTAATGGCAATCCAGACTCTGATTTGAGGGTAAAGCTGCCAAGAGCAAAATGGACTGCGGCCGCAGATGCATCTAGAAAAGACTTTAATGCGCGATTAAGAGCTAAAAAGGTTGCTCCATCAACTTGGAAGCCTGATGAAAATTTTTTAGATCGAATGCTAGGCAAAGAGCTATGTGTTCTTTTGTGGGCAATAGAGCATACAAATTCTTCTGAGGAGATCGAGGTTATATGCCGTAAATGGTCATCTCTAAGACCGGAGGAGCGTTGGTGGCTATATGCAATGACTGTAGCCGAAGGCGGAATGGCGGAGGATCTAAAGCGAGGATGGAGAAAAGCTTTGTATCACGCTCTTTCGGATGGTGAGCCATCACCAAAAAGAAATAAAAAGACAAGTATTTTTGAGGAGTCACATACTCCAGGTTTGTTTGATTAAAAAATAAGAAGAATAATAAATATGACAGATAAAGTAATTCCATTTAGCTTGAAAGATGCGCCATCACTAATTGAGCATTTTTTCCCCGCTCAAAAGGTCTCAATAGAGTCTTTTAAAGAGAGGGAGGCTCGACAAAGTCAAATGTTGACTACAACAGGTAGCTATTGGAAAGGGCGTAAGCCTTTGGTATTGAGTCGAGCATGTGTGTTGGCGGCTTTATTGCCGCTTACTACAGACCCTTTAAAAGATTTGGAAATATTTGACTTATTGATGGGTCTAGATGATGAATCATTGTTAATAAGATTAGGTGAATCATCGACAAAATTACCTGATGCCCCATTGCGTGAGCTTATAAAAAAAGCGAAACGCACAGATGAATTTGAAATTTTTCCTAGGGGGCATATTTGGGAAAGGGTTAATCAACACTTAAATACTTCGGCAGGGTCTATTAAAGAGCTGGTAACTCAATTGGGCGTAATGAGGTATGGCCATACCCCAAAAGTAGCAGATACATTTTCCGGTTCTGGTCAAATTCCATTTGCAGCGGCTCAATTAGGCTGCGACGTCTATGCTTCTGATTTGAATCCAATTTCATGCATGTTAACTTGGAGCGCCTTCAACATAGTCGGGGGAAGTCCGGATGAGCAGAAAAAGATTGAATCTAGTCAAAAGTTACTATTCGATTCAGTAAAAAGAAAGATAGATGAACTACAGATCGAAACTGACGGTAATGGGTGGAGAGGGAAGGTTTATCTGTACTGTTTAGAAGTTAAATGCCCATCTTCAGGATGGATGGTACCTGTTCTTCCGAGTAGAGTGATCAGCAAGGGAAAATCAACAGTTGCAGAGCTCATTCCCGATCCTAAAAATAAAAGATATGACATATTAATTAAGTCTAATGTTACTCAAGAGGAGTTTAAGTCTGCAGATAACGGTACATGTTCCGGGGGGTACCTAATTCATTTTGTGGACGGAGTTGAGCATCGAAATAAAATATCTTCAATTCGGGGTGACTATGTCAATATTACATCCGAAGGCAAAGTGAGCAGAAACAAATTAAGACAATGGGAAGTTTCTGATTTTATCTTCCGAGACTCTGATATTTTTAATGAGCGTTTATATGCCGTGCAATGGATCAAAGATGACGGTTCAACTCGTACAGAAAGTGAATTTAGGTCGGTAACAAAAGAAGATTTAATAAGAGAAAAAATAGTTAATGATTATGTTTCAATTAATTTAAATGATTGGCAAAAAAAAGGTTACGTGCCAAGCATTAAGATTGAGCCTGGATTCAACACGAGCCAGCCTATATGGGAGCGAGGATGGACCCACTGGCACCACTTATTCAATCCACGCCAGCTTTTAATATTTGCCCTTTGGAATATGAATGAAGAGGCTGCTAATAAGATACCTTTATTCCAAGCTATGAATAATAATTGTAGATTGAGTAGATGGAATCCTCATAGCGGAGTTGGTCAAACTGTTGGTGTATTTGATAATCAAGCCTTAAATACTTTATACAACTACGGTACTCGCGGCCTATCTTTCCTCCAAAGTTTTCTACTTCAAAAATATCAACATGATGAGATCTCTTCATCGGTAACTATTGCCAATAGTCCTGCTGAGGAATTAATACAATCAAGTGATATTTA
>JACCDX011658555.1_pt1 | contig 10281 bp, 10 predicted proteins | sample 7449681 | NCBI WGS metagenome assembly JACCDX01 (sample SAMN15323450, study PRJNA562643) | freshwater metagenome | isolation source: river surface water | place: USA:Blue River Watershed | collected 2017-08-18
CGATATCGCCGTGCATCTCGCCGTCGACTTCGAGCTTCGGTGCGCGCTCGCGGATGATCGCCAGCGCCTCGCGCATCTTCAGCGCCGACGCGCTGTTGCTGGTGCCGAAGTTCGAATGCGACAGCAGCGCCGCGCGCGGATGCAGGCCAAAGCGCTTCATCTCTTCGGCCGCCATGATGGTGATCTCGGCGATCTGCTCGGCGGTCGGATTTTCGTTCACGTGCGTGTCGACCAGTACCACCTGGCGATCCTGCAGCACCAGCGCATTCATCGCCGCGTAGGTGTTGACGCCCGGTCGCTTGCCCAGAACTTCATCCACATAGTGCAGGTGCAGGTCGGTCTGGCCAAAGGTGCCGCAGATCAGGCCATCGGCATCGCCCATGTGGATCGCCATCGCGCCGATCAGCGTGTGGCGGCGGCGCATTTCCAGCTTGGCCCACTGCTCGGACACGCCCTTGCGGCGGGTCATCGCCAGATAGGTTTCCCAGTACGAGCGATAACGCTCGTCGCGTTCAGGGTTGATGATGTCGAAATCGATTTCCGGGCGCAGGCGCAGGCCGTAACGCTGGATGCGCTGCTCCAGCACGGCCGGGCGGCCGATCAGGGTCGGCTTGGCCAGACCTTCGTCGATCACCACCTGCACCGCGCGCAGCACGCGCTCTTCTTCACCTTCGGCAAAGACGATGCGCTTGCGGCCGGCCGGAGCCTTCTTCGCGATCGCGAACACCGGCTTCATGAAGCTGCCGCTGTGATAGACGAACTGCTGCAGGCGGTCGGTGTAGGCGACCATGTCCTTGATCGGGCGCAGCGCCACGCCGGACTGCTCGGCAGCGCGGGCGACGGCCGGCGCGATCTTTAGCATCAGGCGCGGATCGAAGGGCTTCGGGATCAGGTAGTCAGGGCCGAACGACAGGTTGGTCACGCCATAGGTGGTGGCGACCACGTCGGATTGCTCGGCCTGCGCCAGCTCGGCGATCGCATGCACCGCCGCGATTTCCATGCTGCGCGTGATGGTGGTGGCGCCGCAATCGAGCGCGCCGCGGAAGATGTACGGGAAGCACAGGACGTTGTTGACCTGGTTCGGGTAATCCGAACGGCCGGTCGCGATGACGGCGTCGTCGCGCACGGCGCGCACTTCTTCGGGAAGAATCTCGGGCGTCGGGTTGGCCAGCGCCAGTACCAGCGGGCGGACGGCCATGGACTTGACCATCTCGGGCTTCAACACGCCGCCGGCCGACAGGCCGAGGAAGATGTCTGCGCCGGGAATGACTTCGGCCAGCGTACGCGCCTGGGTGTCTTGCGCGAAACGTTCCTTGTCCGGGTCCATCAGCTCGGTACGGCCCTTGTAGACCACGCCGGCCAGGTCGGTGACGGTGATGTTCTCGATCGGGAAGCCGAGATCGACGATCAGGTCGAGGCAGGCCAGTGCAGCGGCGCCGGCGCCGGAAACCACCAGCTTGCAATGCTTGATGTCCTTGCCGACCACCTTCAGGCCGTTCAGGATCGCGGCGCCGACGATGATCGCGGTGCCATGCTGGTCGTCATGGAAGACCGGAATCTTCATCCGGTCGCGCAGTTTGCGCTCGATATAGAAGCACTCGGGCGCCTTGATGTCTTCGAGGTTCACGCCACCGAAAGTCGGCTCGAGCGCGGCGATGATGTCGCACAGCTTGTCGGGGTCGGTCTCGTTGACTTCGATGTCGAACACATCGATGCCGGCGAACTTCTTGAACAGCACGCCCTTGCCTTCCATCACCGGCTTCGCCGCCAGCGGGCCGATATTGCCCAGGCCCAGCACGGCGGTGCCGTTGGTGATCACGGCCACCAGGTTGCCGCGCGCGGTGTAGCGGAAGGCATTCGACGGGTCGGCCGCGATCTCTTCGCAAGCAGCCGCCACACCCGGCGACTAGGCCAGCGCCAGGTCGCGCTGGTTGGTCAGCTGCTTGGTCGGCGTGACGCTGATCTTGCCGGGGTTGGGAAACTCGTGATATTCGAGCGCGGCCTGGCGGAATTGCTGGCGCAGTTCTTTTTGTGCGTTGTCGGAGTCCATGCTGGGATGCGACCGTTCGAAGGCAAGGTGCGCTTCGCGGCTCTGAGACAGTGGATGAAGGACCCGATTTTAACAGACGCCCCCCTGCCGGATTGGCTGCCGGACAAGCAAAAGTACCTTGTCCGGTATGCACAAGCGGTGCGGCCGGAGAAAGCACCAAGCCTGTGCTTGGGTAGAATCTGCACCACGATGAATGAGTTCGAACTGATTGCGCAGTACTTCACACGCCCGGCGCGCAGCGGCGGCAGTGTGCGGCTGGGCGTGGGCGACGATTGCGCACTACTCGACGTGCCGGCCGGCGAGACGCTGGCGATCTCGACCGACATGCTGGTCGAGGGCCGGCACTTTTTCGAAGGTACCGATCCCGAGGCGCTGGGCCACAAGGCGCTGGCCGTCAACCTGTCGGACCTGGCCGCGATGGGCGCCGCGCCGATCGGCTTTTCGCTGGCACTGGCGTTGCCGGCGGCCGACGCCGGCTGGCTGGAAGGCTTTGCGCGCGGCCTGTTCGGGTTGGCCGATGCGCATGGCGCGCAGCTGATCGGTGGTGATACCACCAAGGGGCCGCTGAACATCTGCATCACCGTCTACGGCAGCCTGCCGGCAGACGCCGCGTTACGGCGCGATGCGGCCCGCCCCGGCGACGATATCTGGGTATCGGGCACGCTGGGCGACGCACGGCTGGGATTGGAAGCCTTGCAGGGCAAGCGCCTGCTCGATCGCACGCTGCTGCGCCCGGCCTCGACCCGACTGCACCGGCCTGAGCCGCGCGTGGGGCTGGGCCGCGCGCTGCGCGGCATCGCGCATGCGGCGATTGATGTGTCGGACGGGTTGATGGGCGATCTTGGCCATATCCTCGAATGCAGCCGCGTGGGTGCCGTGATCGACGCCGATGCGCTGCCCTGCGGCGAAGCCTTGTCTGCGCAGGAGGCGGCATTGCGCCGTGAATTTGCGCTCAATGGCGGCGATGACTATGAACTGTGTTTTACTGCCGCGCCCGAACAGGGGGCTGCCGTGCAGGCCGCTGCGCTGGCGGCCGGCGTGCGCGTGACCCGTGTCGGACACATCGTCACTGGCAACGCGCTGAAAGTCACCGACGGCGATGGCCATCAGTTGGACATCCCCGGGCACGCGTTTGACCATTTTTCAGGCTGAATTGCATGCCGAAAGCCGGAACGAAACCATGCACGACATAGCGCCCGACACCTCTCCCGAACCGATGCCGCCGCGCCCGCCGATGATCCGGCCGCGCGCCAGTTTCATGCTCGCGCATCCGGCCCACCTGCTGGCGCTGGGCTTTGGCAGCGGCCTGTCGCGCGTCGTGCCGGGCACGGTCGGCACCCTGTTCGGCTGGTTCAGTTTCCATGTGCTGTCGGCACGCTGGCCGGCGGTATTCACGCCGCAGTTGTGGGCCATGCTGATCGTCGTCGGTTTCGTCATCGGCGTCTGGGCTTGCGAAAAGACAGGCCGCGCACTCGGCGTACCCGACCATGGTGCGATGGTGTGGGACGAGATCATCGCGATCTGGCTGGTGCTGCTGCTGGTGACGCCCACCAGTTTCAACGGAGAACTGGTCGCCTTCCTGCTGTTCCGCGCCTTCGACATGACCAAGCCGCCGCCGATCCGCCATATCGAGCGGCGCTTCAAGGGCGGCTTCGGTGTGATGGTCGATGACATCATCGCTGCGTTTTTCACGCTGCTGGTACTTGCTTTGTGGCGCTACCTGTGAAAACCTGAAGCCTCAAAACCAGATCCTTCATCACGAGACGCTTCAGGAGGCAGACATGGAGACAGTCGCAGATACCTTGCAGGAACTTGCCGAAGAAGTCGGTCGTGCACTGCAAAAAAAACGCTGGCTGCTGGCCACCGCCGAATCCGTGACGGGTGGCGGCATCTCGCAAGCCATTACCGACATTTCCGGTTCGTCGGAATGGTTTGACTGCGGCTACGTCACCTACTCGAATTCATCGAAGACAGAGCTGCTCGATGTGCCGGCCGCGCTGATTGCACAGCTGGGCGCCGTCAGCGAGGAAGTGGCGGGTGCGATGGCCGCCGGCGCGCTGGCCAATACCGATGCGCACATTGCGCTGGCCACCACCGGCATTGCCGGCCCGACGGGCGCTGTGCCGGGCAAGCCGGTAGGTACGGTGTGCTTCGGCTGGGCGCACGGCAATGTGGTGCACACCGAGCGCCATGTGTTCAGCGGCGACCGTCACGCGGTGCGCATGCAGACGGCCGAACACGCATTGAAGGGATTATTGAAGTTCATCGACCGCTTCTGAAGCGATTGATCGCGTCGCGCGTCTCGCGCGCGACGCGCGCCGCGGCCTGATCGAAATCTTCGCCGGCCTGCGGCTTGGCATACAGGATCGCCCGCGAGGAATTGATCATCATGCCGCCGCCATTCGCAGTCTGGCCGGCATGGACGGTGGCCTCGATGTCGCCGCCCTGTGCACCGATGCCCGGCACCAGCAGCGGCATGTCGCCGACGATGGCGCGTACTTCGGCGATTTCCTTCGGGAAGGTTGCCCCCACCACCAGGCCGCACTGGCCGTTCCGGTTCCACTTCTGCGACACCAGTCGTGCCACATGCTGGTACAGGGGCTTGCCGTCGACTTGCAGGAACTGCAGGTCCGAGCCACCCGGGTTGGATGTGCGGCACAGCACGATCACGCCGCGATCCTGCCATGCGAGATAAGGCTCGACCGAATCAAAACCCATGTACGGGTTCACGGTTACCGCATCGGCGCGGTAGCGCTCATAGGCTTCGCGCGCATACTGCTCGGCAGTGGCGCCAATGTCGCCACGCTTGGCGTCGAGTACCAGCGGGATGTGCGGGTATTTTTCGCGCAGGTAGTTGCAGATGGATTGCAACTGGTCTTCGGCGCCCAGCGCCGCGAAATACGCGATCTGCGGCTTGAACGCGCATGCCATGTCGGCAGTGGCGTCGATGATGGCCTTGCAGAAGGCGAAGATGCTGTCCGGGCGGCCCTTGAGCGCTTCCGGGAATTTGGCGATGTCCGGATCCAGCCCGACGCACAGCAGGGAATCATTGCGGACGATGGCCGCGTTCAGTCGGTCGATGAAGTTCACGCGAATTCCGGTTCCTGATACACAATCCCGCCATTGTACCTGCCGTGGTATCTTCCGCCCCGGCGCGCTTGCATGGCCTGAGCCGTCGTTCGGCCCCTCGTCGTCAGATGTCGTGCCCGCTTCGATGCTTGCCGCCAAGCTGCTTCAATGACTGCTTCAGTGCCTGCTTCCATGCACATTATTTGCACGTGAGTTTGCATTTTTCTCTGCCCGCATAATTTGCCATGACCCACCTGAACCGCCGGGACCTGGTCCTGCTGTCCCTGCTGATCCTGTCCTGGGGCGTGAACTGGCCCATCATGAAAATGGGCGTGCGCGATTTCCCGCCGATGAGCTTCCGCGTGCTGAGCATGATCGGCGGCATCGCCGTGATCTGGCTGGCAGCCCGGATGCAGCGCGAGCCGATGGCCATCCCCGCCGGCAAGCTTGGCACCGTGATCCGGCTCGCCATCCCCAACATGCTGGTCTGGCATTCGATGGTGATCATCGGGGTCAAGATGCTGTCGTCCGGGCGCGCGGCCATCCTCGGCTACACCATGCCGATGTGGGCAGCGCTGGCGGGCCTGCTGTTCTTCGGCGATCGGCTCGATCGCAAGGGCGTGTTCGGCATCGCGCTGGCGATGGTGGGTGCCGGCCTGCTGCTGTCGAGTGAATTTACGCATATCTCGGGCCAGCCCGTGGGTACCGTGTTCGTGCTGATCGCGGCGGCCGGCTGGGGCTTTGGCACGGTGCTGATGAAGCGCACCCAGCTCGAGATGCCGACCATTTCGCTGACGCTGTGGATGCTGACGTTCACGACACTGGCGATGGCGGTGCTGAGCTTCATCTTCGAGCGCGACCAGTGGCACTGGCCGAGCGCCGTCAGCTGGGCGGCGATCATCTACAACGCCGCGATCATCTTCGGCTTCGCGCACGTGGTCTGGTTCAGGCTGGCGCGCACGCTGCCGCCGGTCGCATCCAGCCTGTCGGTGATGTTCATTCCCGTGATCGGCACCTTCTCCGGTGCCTGGGTGCTGGGCGAGACGCCGAAATGGCAAGACTATGTGGCGATGTTCGCGATCCTCGGCGCGATGTCGACAGTGCTGTTCAAGCCGCGCGCAGCCAATACCGAGCAAGTCCCCGACTGAGCGTTCCGGTGCGCTCGGACCAGAGACGGTTCAAGTGCCGGTGCTTGAGCTTGGGCTTGTTCTCGTGCCCGAGCTGCTACTTGTGCTGAAGCTGGTGCTGGTGCATTTGCTGGTGCTTGTATTGGTGCCAGTGCCGACGCCGGCGGGCCGGCAGGACTGGCGACCTTGGCGCTAGTAGTTCGCGTAGACCCAGTCGAGCAAGGTATCGAACGCGCCGCGCGCCGCGTTGGCGTTCGCATGATTGATCATGCAGACGACGATCACGCGCTGTCCTGATTTGGCGGTCACAAAACCGGCGATGCTGGCCACGCCGGCGAGACTGCCGGTCTTGATATGCGCACGGCCGCGCACCGGCGAATCCCCATGCCGTTTGACCATGGTGCCGTCGACACCCGCTACCGGCAGCGACGCGAGCAATTCGGGCATTGTCGGCTGCTGCCATGCGTAGTCCAGCAGCGCTGCCAGCGTCGCTGCGGAGATGCGCTCCGCGCGCGACAAGCCTGAGCCGTTCTCGATCACTGTCCCTTGCGACGGTATTCCGCTGGCCGCCATCCACGTCAGCAGCAACTCTGACGCAGCCTCTGCATTGGCCGGTTTGCCGCCGCGCTCGGCCACCAGGCTCAGCATCAGGTTGCGAGCCATCACGTTATTGCTCTGCTTGTTGATGTCGACCAGCACCTGCGCCAGCGGCCGCGACGGCCAGGCAAGCAGTTCACGGCTGCCTGCTGGCACGCGACCATCGCGCACCTGACCAGCGTGGGTACCGCCCAGTTCCCGCCACAGATGGCGGAAAACAGCATCGAAATAAACCACCGGATCCAGCGTGTGCAGATGGAAGGCCAGGTCACGTTCGCCGCACGCCGCCGGGTAGCTGCCGGCAAAGCGCAAGCCTTGCGCGGACAGCACCGGTTGCAGCTGTTCGCGCAAGCGCGCGCATGGCTCGGCAGACAGCGGCGGTGGCGTGATCGTGAATGCCTCCAGCGGCGGTTCGCTGGTGACTTGCACGCGATCGGCCGCGGGGCGGAACTGCAGGTTCAATGCATGCGCGTCGAGCAGCAAGGCATCCGGCAGCGCGTTATAGGCGCGCGAGGGCTGGCCATCAAAGGCTGCCGCATCCTGCACCTGTGGCTGGTACAGGCTGCGGTCAAGAATCAGGTCGCCGCGTATCTCGCGCAGGCCCAGCTGGCGCAACGCACGCAGCAGACGTCCTAGTTCTTCATGTGCGAAGCGCGGATCGCCACCACCTTCGATCACGAGGTCGCCGCGCAGCACGTCGCCTTCCATGTCGCCGGCTGCATGCACGCGCGTGACCCAGCGGAAATCCGGCCCCAGCATGGCCAGCGCTGCCTCGCTGGTCAGCAACTTCATGATCGATGCCGGCTGGAAGGGAAGCTGCGCATTGTGCGATACCGGTCGCGCACTGCCGTCGGCATGGCCCGCCACCGGGCGCACGGTCAGCGCGACCGCCGATGCGGGCACCTCCGCTCGCTGCAATGCTTGCGCGAATGGCGAAGGCAAGCCGCTGTCGGTCTTGCGCAGGCTGCTGCAGCCGGACACGACCAGCATTGCCCACAGCATGACGGCAAGCCCCAAAGTCCGCAGCATCGGCCGTGACATGGACGGTGACTCGGGCTGCGACATGGGCTCTGACATCAACGGTGACATGGGCTGCAACATGGGTGTTGACAGGCGTGTGATCGCGGGCAAGGTCATGGACAGCAAGGTCTCGGACAAGATCGGTCGGGTCGGCATCATCGACGGCGGCGATTATCCCATGCGGGCCTGCCCATTTGACGTGGCGCGGCGCTATGCGTAGGCTGGCGCGATGCCTGCCTCCCCGACCGCCCTTCTCTATTTCGATGCCGACACACTGCAAGCGGCGCTGCCTTATCCGGCGCTGCTGTCCGCGTTGCGCGACGGCTTTGCGATGACGGCCAGCGTACCGCGACGCCATGTGCACCATCCGTCGCCGGATTCGACGCTGCTGCTGATGCCGGCATGGCAGGAGCGCCATCTCGGCGTCAAGCTGGTGACGGTGGTGCCGCAGAACCGGCAGCGTGCGCTGCGTACTGTACAGGCTTTGTTCGTGCTGATGGACACCGCCACCGGCTCGCCGCTGGCGATCATGGATGGCGATGCACTGACGCTGCGACGCACGGCCGCGGTATCGGCGCTGGCATCCAGCTGGTTGTCGCGCCCGGACAGCCGACAGTTGCTGCTGGTCGGCACGGGTCACCTCGCGCCGGAGATGGCGATCGCGCATTGCCAGTCGCGTGCGATCGAGCGCGTGACAGTCTGGGGCCGCGACGCAGGCCGGGCACAGCAGACAGTCGAGCGCCTCCGCGCGCGCCTCGACTCCGCGATACGCGTCGACATTGCGCCAGAGCTCGACACTGCCTGCGCAGCGGCCGACATCATTTGCTGCGCGACCACCAGTGTGCAACCGCTGGTGCACGCGGCGCATGTACGGCCGGGCACGCACGTGGACCTGGTCGGCGGGTTTCGCCCCGACATGCGCGAGGCCGATGATGCGCTGATCGCGTCGGCCTCATTGTTCGTCGATACGGCCGAGGGAGCGCTGGGCGAGGCCGGCGACCTGGTGCAGCCGATGATGGCCGGATTGATCTCGGCGTCATCGGTACGCGCCGAACTGGCCGGGTTGGCGCGCGGCGAGCACGCCGGGCGTCAACACGCGAGCGAGATCACGGTGTTCAAGTCCGTCGGCACGGCGCTCAGCGACCTGTGCGCTGCGGAGCTGGCCTGGCAAAGCAGGCCGGCTCAGGGGTAATCGGCCGGGCGCAGGTTGTCGGGCAACGGGATGAATTCGGTTTCTTGCGGCACCGGCGCGAAGCGCTGCGCGATCCAGTCGCGCTTGGCCTGTTCGATGCGCTCGGCGCTGCTGGACACGAAATTCCAGGCCAGCAGCCGCGGCCCGTCCATCGGCTCGCCGCCCAGCAGCATCACGGTCGCGCCTTCCGGACCAGCCTTGAGCGTGAGCGATGCGCCCAGGCGCGTGATCAGCAGTTGTCCGGCCCCATGCACGCCATCGGCGCCGAGGTCGAGCGAGCCGTTGACGATGTACAGCGCCTGCTCGTCGTATTCGGCCGGCATGTTCATGCGCGCGCCCGGCGACAGGCGCACTTCCATGTAAAACAGCGGCGAGCGTGTCGGCAGCGATGAATGCAGGCCGAGGTAGCTGCCGGCGACCAGCACCGCGCGCACGCCCTCGGCTTCCATCACCGGCAAGTCGGCCGCCTTCAGGTGCGTGAAATCGGGTGCGCATTCCTCATCGGCCCTGGGCAGCGCCACCCAGCACTGCAGCCCGTACAGCGTCGATGCCAGCCGCCGCTGCTCGGCATCGCTGCGCTCGGAGTGCACGATGCCGCGCCCGGCGGTCATCCAGTTGACCTCGCCGGCGCGGATGGGCTGCACGCTGCCGAGGCTGTCGCGGTGCAGGATCTCGCCCTGCAGCAGCCAGGTGACGGTTGCCAGCCCGATATGCGGATGCGGCCGCACATCCAGCCCGACGCCGGGCTTCAGCTCGGCCGGCCCCATCTGGTCGAGGAATACGAAAGGCCCGACCATGCGCCGTTCAACGGCAGGCAGCGCGCGCCGGACTTCGAAGCCGTCGCCGAGGTCGCGCGTACGCGGAATGATGATGGTGTCGATGTCGCCCATGGGCAGATGATAGCCGCTGCCACCGCCCCATGGCCGCCGCCCCGGCTCAGGCTGGCGCAGCACTGATGATTATCAAACTGAAAATTCCTGAGTCGATGAACTGAGCCCCCGGGCGACCGGGAGCAAGGAATTACCCACCTGCCGCTTGAAAAAGCCGGAGGGCATCCCTATACTTCTGGCACTCGCTGGTGGAGAGTGCTAACAACGTCACCAGCCAAAGTTTCAAGCCACGGCCGTGGCGTCGGAATAATCCGGCGACATGGCCGATCTAATTAGATAAACCACTGTTTTTAAGGAGTTTTCATGAAGCTTCGTCCTCTGCACGACCGTATCGTC
>JACCDX011476361.1_pt1 | contig 10277 bp, 7 predicted proteins | sample 7449681 | NCBI WGS metagenome assembly JACCDX01 (sample SAMN15323450, study PRJNA562643) | freshwater metagenome | isolation source: river surface water | place: USA:Blue River Watershed | collected 2017-08-18
CCTACTGGACCTCAAGGAGCTCAAGGAGCGACAGGACCTACTGGACCTCAAGGAGCTCAAGGAGCGACAGGACCTACTGGACCTCAAGGTGCTCAAGGTGCCGTTGGTGCTCAGGGCGCTGTTGGACCACAAGGTCCTACTGGACCTCAAGGAGCACAAGGAGCGACAGGACCTACTGGACCTCAAGGAGCACAAGGTGCAACTGGACCACAAGGAGCTCAAGGTGCGTCAGGAACTTCTGGAACAAATGGTACATCAGGAACTAGAGGAACTTCAGGAGTAAATGGAGCTCAAGGGGCACAAGGATCAATAGGTCCTGTTGGAACTCAAGGGGCTCAAGGTGCGACAGGCGGACCTGGACCTCAAGGAGCACAAGGTGCAACTGGACCTCAGGGTGCTCAAGGTGCGACAGGCGGACCTGGACCTACTGGACCTCAAGGAGCACAAGGTGCAACTGGACCACAAGGAGCACAAGGTGCGACAGGAGGACCTGGACCACAAGGAGCTCAAGGTGCGACAGGAGGACCTGGACCACAAGGAGCTCAAGGTGCGACAGGAGGACCTGGACCACAAGGAGCTCAAGGATCAACCGGTGCTCAAGGTTCGACAGGCGGACCTGGACCTCAAGGGGCACAAGGAGCGACAGGCGGACCTGGACCTCAAGGGGCACAAGGTGCAACTGGACCAACAGGAGGACCTGGACCAACAGGAGCACAAGGTGCAACTGGAACAGGAACTCAGGGAGCTCAAGGTGCCACTGGACCTCAAGGAGCTCAAGGTGCTCCTGGTACTGGAGGTGGTTGTACAACTGAAAATTGGATAATCGCATCTCACTCAACTTCATACACAGATGATACAAACTTAGGGGCTGGTAAATATTATATTGGTCAGAGTGATTGTGGGTGGAATGGGTGTGATTTAAATGTTTTAAGTACTGTAACAAGGGAGAGGACAGATCCTATCGGATCGACAAATCTTAATTGTGGAATTGCTTGTCCTCACGATTTGATAGAAAATGATGTCATCACGTTATGTGGAATGGCGTGGATTGAAAATAACTATACTGTACAGGCACCTACTACGATTGAGTATTATTTTGGTTACTTCCTTTGTAGTGGATTCAATTCAGGGTCTTTCCCTCAAACTTCATTAGCAAATGGAACTACAAATTTCGATATTAACGACCAATACGTTTGTTTTACTCTAACAACAACATTAAGTGCACCTCTTTATGAATGTGATACATTTTTTACAGTTGGTACAAACATAACAGGTTCTAGTAGTAGCGACCCTGATTTTCAAGTAAAACTTACTTGGACATTAAGTGTTGAAAGGACATGTTAAATTAAAATTTATAATTAGTATTTTTTCATAAAATAAGGGGTTAGTTATTTCTAACCCTTTATTATTTATAAATCGGTGAAGGTTTATTATCACAATTAATTAATTATATTTTTAATAAAAAATGCAAGTTTCGGCGTATATTATTGATAATTTTTATTCTGATGTTGATGAGGTCAGAAAGTTGGCTCTTAATCAAGATTATCCTGTTAGTGGTAATTATCCTGGTAGAAGGACTAAATCTTTTTTGAATCAATCAATTAAAGATACTATAGAATCGGTAGTTTTACCATTATACGGTAAAGTAACGTATTGGTCTGAGGAATCATACACAGGGTCATTTCAATTTACAACATCAAGAGATAGAAGTTGGGTACATGCGGATCAAACCACAAAATGGGCTGGCGTTTGTTACTTAACGCCAAATGCACCATTAAGTTCAGGTACAGGTTTATTTAAACATATACCTACAGGTTTAACAATGGCACCTAAAAATTCCGATGGAAGTTATGATATTGAATTATTAAACCTTATTAATAAAGATTCCCAAGATATGACAAAATGGGAACTTGTTGATAGAATTGGAAATGTGTATAATCGTTTAGTTTTATATCGTGGGGATCACTTTCACATTTCTTTAGATTATTTTGGTCAAGATATTAATGACGGACGTTTGTTTCAAACATTCTTTTTTGATACTGAAAAGTAATTATGAAAACAAAAAAACCATCCGCAATTATTTATGGTTGGCGTGAGTTAGGTACCTTTACGTTAACCTCAGATGTGTATTATGAAGAAAACCTTTTGGAAAAAGTTATTATTTATTCATTACCTTACACAGATGATATAACTAAAGACTTTTCAATATACAAACCCGACCTGATTATGGGGTATGATGAAAAATTATCATCAAACAATAGAATAATTTCAAATAGAATCATTAAATACTCAAGTTTCCCACCTGACAACATATTGGCAAATGATATAGTCTGTCAATCAACATTTAAAAATTGTGAAAATATTATACCAAAATTTTCAATATTCACACCAACTTATAATACAGGTAAACGAATACATAGAACATACGAGAGTTTAAAAAAACAAACATTAGATGATTGGGAATGGGTTATTGTTGATGATTCACCAAATAATGAAACTTGGGACGTAGTTCAAGAAATTTCAAACAATGATTATAGAGTAAGAATTCATAAAATATATCCGTTGAGTGATGGTAATATTGGTTTAGTCAAACACAGAGCGGCATCACTTTGTTCTGGAAAATGGTTGGTTGAATTAGATCATGATGATAGCCTAATCTCAACTTGTTTAGAAGAATTACATAGTGCTAGTTTGAAATACCCAAACTCAGGATTTATGTATAGTGATGTATGTGAATTATATGAGGATGGTGAAATGAAAACATATGATAACGATTACTCAGGTAATTGGTATGCAAGAAATGATAATTATTTTGACTTTGGGTATGCGGGTCATACATATGTGGAGGTAGATGGAAAAGTTTATATTAACCACCATTATCCCGATATTAATCCGTTAACAATTAGATTTAATATTAGTATGCCAAATCACGTTAGAGTTTGGAAAAAAGAGGTGTATGATAAAATAGGGGGTCATAATTTAAATACACCAATAGCTGACGATTATGAATTAATTGTTAGAACATTTCTAAATACAGAGATGGTACACATTAAAAAGATGTTGTATTTGCAATGGAACAATAGAAATAGTACTGTAGATAACAATTCGGTAGATATAAATCGTAGATCAAGATTGATTAGAGATCATTACGATTTCCAAATACACCAAAGAATATTAGAATTAGGTAAACACGATTGGAATTGGGACGATTCGGTAGGTCACTCTCAAAAATTCCAAAACAGAATTTTTACAAAAAAATATTATCAAGAAGAAGAAATATTAAATAAAATTTATGAGTAATAGACCAACATTAGCATTTGCAACAATGTGTAAAAATGAAGAACACATTATCGGAACCGTATTGGATGCGGTTGCACCATACATAGATTATTTGGTTGTTGCCGACAATGGATCAACTGATAGAACATTAGAAATCGTACAAGAGTTTATGGATAGAACAGGAATACCTGGTGAAATTCGTAAAGATGAGTGGTTTGGTTTTGACAAAAACAAAAACATGATGATGGAATATGTTTTTGGAAAAACTGATTATGTCTTACATTTGGACGCCGATGATATTTTAACAGGCGATTTTTCATTTACATTTAATGATGTTGGTTATGATAATTATTTTATGACAATGAAACGTGGTGATTCTACTTGGAAAGCTACGGTAATATACAACAACAAACTTCATTGGAGGTTTTGTGGTGTTGCTCACACAATAATTAAATGTTTGGAAAAACCAAACTACACAACAGGAGATCTTTCAAATAGAGGATATGTAATCGCTGATGGGGTTGGATCTAGAGCATTTGATCCTAAGAAATATTTTTACGATGCTCAAAGGTTGGAAAAACAATTTTGGGACACTTTAATTCATGATCCTGATGGATTGAACTATAGATCTGTTTTTTATACCGCACAAAGTTATATGGATTATGGTATGAATAAAGAGGCATTACAGTGGAACCGACTTTATACAAAATTAAAAAATAATTGGATTGAGGAACATTTCGAAGCTCAAATGAGAGTATCACAATGTTTGATGAGATTAGGTGGTAATTTTGATGAAATAAAATTAGAGATGGATCGTGCTATAGAAATATTTCCTGACAGAGCTGAACCATATTATCACTTTGGGTTATACTGTAATCAGTTGGGTGATTTTGAAATGGGTTATAAATATTTGAAGAAGGCTCGTTCATTGTCTTTATCAAAGGCACAATCAAAATATATTTTATTTGTAATGAATAATTGTTATGAAAAATATATCAATGATGAATTATCGGTATCTTGTTACTGGACGGGTAGATATAATGAAGGATTAAATTATCTCAACGAGATAATCAATGATGAGTCCTTTGAGGGATCTAAAAACAGATTAACCGAAAACTATAACTTTTTTATAGAAAAATTAAATCAATGAAACAAACTAACATATTAATTATTGGTGGTGGTGTGACAGGTTTATCCTTAGCATCTTTTCTAAAATCAAAAGATTATTTGTTAATTGAGAAAGATAGTTCATTAGGTGGATATTGTAAAACCACAATCAGCGGTGAATATATTTGGGATTACTCAGGTCACTTCTTTCATTTCAGAAATGAAGAAATAAAAAATTATGTGTTGTCTGAAATTGATTGTGAGTTATTAGAAGTTAATAAAAAAACTGACATAGATTATAAAGGTCAAATTATTGATTTCCCCTTCCAACACAACATATCCCAACTTAATAAAGAAGATTATGAAGAGTGTTTGGGTGATCTAAATAATTGTGGTATTGAGGATAAAACAACATTCAAAAGTTATGTAAGGTCTACTTTAGGTAATGGAATTTGTGATAAGTTTATTATACCATACAACGAAAAGTTATACGCCTGTGATCTTGACAAACTTGAGTTTGATTCTATGGGTAGATTTTTTCCTAAACGGAACAAGAATATTAGTTACAACGATACTTTTATTTACCCAATAAAAGGTAGTTATGAATACATCAAATCAATATTAAAAAGAATTGATGAAACCAAAATACAACTTAACACCGAAGTTATTGATATTGATTTAAAAAACAAAATTGTTAAAACAAATAATGGTGAAATCAAATTTAATAAACTAGTGAGTACTTTACCGTTTGATATATTATTAAAAATTACAAACCAACCATCAGATTTGTCATCTAATAAAGTTGTTGTTTTTAATTTAGGATTTGATAAAGGATCTGACATAAAAACTCATTGGAGGTATTTCCCAAACGATGAAATTTTTTATAGGGTTGGTTTTTACAATAATATTTTAGGTCAGGAAAAATTAAGTTTATATGTTGAGATTGGTTTGGAAAAAACCGATACGTTTGATCAGGTTGAGTTATTAAACACAGTATTGACGGATTTAAGAAAATCTAAAATTATATCGGATCATAATTTAATAGATTATCAATTTCTTATGATGAATCCTGCTTATGTACATATAACAGATAAATCAAAAAAGATATATGAAGATTGGTGTAAAAAATATAACCCACAAAAAATATTCTCCATAGGTAGATATGGAGAATGGACATATTGTTCAATAGAAGATAATATTATTAAATCAAAAGAAATTTCTGACTATCTATAATGGTCTCCACCAACCCATAATACAAAACTTCTTCTTGTTCCTTTTGTCACTTTTGTTACTCTGTGCATCATGTAACTTGGGAAGATGAATACAACACCAGCACCTCGTTCAGCGACTGCAACATTTTCACCACCACTCCACATTTCTAGATCACCACCTTCATATTCGTCAGGTTCAGATAACTGTACTGTGATGGATACTTTTCTTTGTGAACCAATACCTGGTCCGATGTCTTGGTGCCAATCATAATGACCTTCAGCAGTATCGTAATATTCGGTATACTGTATTAATTCTTGTGCGGATATTAAATTAAATTTCCAGATCTCATTATTAGCTGTAACCGCCATATCCATTAGTTTTTGATATAACCATGTCCATTCATCATTTTTTGGTATCCACTTTACAGAAGAACTTCTAATTTTTTTAATTATTTCAGTATCATCACTACTAAATACAGTTGCTTCTTTAAAAGGTAGTTTTGCAACCCCTTCATATATTTTTTGTAACTCATCTTTGTTGAATCCTTCTTTATACCAATAGTAATTTTGAGGTTGTATGTTTTCTACAAAGTTCATATTAGTTTCTATTGTCAATATAAATTATTACTTCACAGTACCAATCTAAAAAGTGTTCGTTCCATAAATCCCATTTAATATCAATACCATCAACTGAAAAAACTTGATAGTTACTAAAATTTGATAATATATTATCTCTGAACCATCTAAATTTACAGTTGTGAAAATTTTCATCTTTTCTCATGTGAAACTCAGTAACAATCTTTGGAATTGTTTTAAGGAATTCAATATTACTTGGTTGAAACACGTCGTACTCCCCACCTTCACAATCGCACTTTAAGAAATCAATCTTATCGATTCCATTCTCATCTAAAAACTCTTTGAATGTAAATGTTGGGACACTTTCAGAAACACCATCCCAAGTAACTTCAATTTTCTTTTTATCTGTAATGGCACCTTGAATAATTTTTACATTATCTCTACCAACATTTTTTTGTAATACATTAATTTGGTAAGATAAGGGTTCAACAACGTAACATTGTTTTGGTTTATTTGGTAATATTGAATACGTAAACGGCCCTAACGATGCTCCTAAATCAACTACAACATCACCTTCTTCTACCGTAAAAAATCTATCGTACATACTATCATTTTCAATTTCTTGAATTGCGGCATCACTATACCAATTGTCTTTACCACCCCAATCAAATCCATCTAATTTATTTTTTGTTTCCGCAATTTGTTCTTTATTCATAATTTTATTTATTTCTTTGATCACCATTTCTGATGTTATTTGTTTTGTACATTCAAATTGTCTATCGGTTCCTTTATGTAAAGGACACCAATTCCAATCACCAGCATCTAATCTTTCTTTATTGAAACATCCATGACAAACATTTTCATTTATAACTCTGTAAGTATCTAAAGTTGTCTCCGCCCATTTTTCACTAAAACCTGAAATTAAAACTACAGGTAATTTACAAGCCCAAGCCAACCAAGATAATCCCGATCCTAAACCAATAAAAAATTCACAAGTTGTTAAATCATTAATAACTTCTTGTAAATCACCTCCTTTAAACATTGTAACCCCTTTTGGGTAATGGTTGTTCATATAACCGTCCCCCTCTCTTGAATAAATCATACACTCATACCCTAATGCGTCTAGGTGATCTACAACGGCTTGCCAACCATCGGGGTTATTCCAATATTTTGATTGTGCCGTTGAGTGAAACCCAATACCAACTTTTTTCTTTTTTGGTGTATTAGGTAATTTTAATTTTGGTCTAATCTCTTTATAATCTAAACCTAAAGTATCAGTTGCCGTTTTTTGGAGTGGTTGTCTTTTAATATCGATAGGATGTATGTCAGAATTAAATATTCCATCTTCTTTATAAAACCAACCTAATCTATATTGTGCATATATGTTTGGAATTATTTCACCAGGCTCTTTAAATTCAATTTCAGGGTATTGATCTACAAATAATGAATTCATAAAAGTAGAAACGATAAGTTTACAATTATGTTTTTTTCTAAATTCCTCACAATAAGGTATCCAAGCCATTGTATCTCCTAATGATTTGGATCCAAATGAAATATAAACTCTTTTGTTTTCTAAATTTAATATATTATTATAAATCAATTCTCCATTTTCATAAACTTCAGTTTTCCATTTGGTATAATATTCTCTATTTAATCTAACCCAATGATTTATTGGTAATGTGTTTTGATAAATTAAATCATTATTTCCATCATAATATCTTACCTCAAAATTATTATTACTTTCGCCTAAAATTTCAAAAAACGGATTTACAACAAAATGTTGATTAAATACGTAATCATTTTTAATAGGTTCATTTAATGACATATTATTTGAAATTACTTCTTTGTATAAGTCTAATAACTCATTTCCAAAATCAATTTTATCATTTAATTTATACGATCTTTCATTGTTAATTAAATCAAGTAAATTGTTTTTTATTACATTAGAGTCATCACTCTCAATTGGGTAAATATATCCATCAAACATTCCCATATATTGTGGTAAGTCTCTTGTTAATATTTTTATTCCATAATTAATTGCCTCTCTAACAACCAGAGGATTACATTCCCATGTAGAATTAAACATTAATATATCAGAGGCTTGCATGAATTTATCAACATCATCTCTTTCACCCCAAACAGTAACATTTTTTGGTAGATTTTTCATTATTGGTCCCCAATAATCTTCGAAATTAGGGGCTTGGTTTCCTATAAAATGAAAATGTAAGTCAGGATGTGTGTCTTGTAACAATCTTGCAACTTCAACACCCTCACCTTGATTTTTACCTGATGTCCAAAGACCAACATTTAATATATGAGTTTTCATTGGGTCGATACCCAATTCTTGACGTATAGTCATCTTCTTTAAAAGAGGAACTCTATGGTCATCATAAAATATACCTAACTCATCTAAAATAGGTTTAACCTTATCTTCAAACGGAAATAAAATAACTTTTTTTGGTGTTTGTGTGTAATTAAATTGTGCAACTTCGTGATACGGGGTTACTAAACAATAATAATCAGGATTTAATCTTTTTCTTGTATTTGCATCATACCAAACATTATGACAAGTTTCAACTATCTTCCAAGTTCTATTATTATCATATAACTCATTAAGTAAGTTTAATGGTATTTTATTAAAACTTTCAAACGCTTCAGGTATCTCTTCTGCGTGTACAATATCAATTTCATTTTGTTTTATGATGTCTATTAATTGATATTTTTTTTCTTTTTCTGTTGTACCGCCTAATGTCCAAAAATGATTAGCACCTAATAATTCAATAATTTTATTTCTTTGTACAACATAAGTATCACTGAATATCGAGTACTCAACTAAAAAGATCTCAATCTGGTCTTTGTATTTTTGAAGGGACTCAATTCTTTTTAAGACAAATTGAGGCATTCCACCTGTAGAAAGATGAGGTGTTAGATATAACAATTTAATTTTTTCCATACACAAAAAATAAACCATTCAATTTATTTGTGAAGTATGTTAATATTAGTTTGTGAAAGAAGTTTGTTTAGATATTTCAGGTTGTAGAGCTTTGGGGGATACATTATGTGCAACACCAACTTTAAGAAAGTTATACAATTCTTATAATAAAAAAATTTCTGTAATTACACATCAACCTGAGTTATTTTACAATAATCCTTATGTTTTAGAAATTTTTGATGATTCAAAAAATAAAGAAGAATTAATGGATTATGAAATTTTTTCTTCCTTTGATGTTTCATATAAAGATAATGGTGTGTGTAATAAACATAACGCTATGGACATTAGACAATTTCATGCAATCAATCTTGGTTTTATGTTAACCAAAGATGAAATGTCTTTAGATTATGTACCAAATGATAATGTCATATTACCTAATTTACCTAAAAAATATGTTTTAATTCATTCAGTTCAAAATTGGGAATCAAGAACTTGGCCAGCAAAAAATTGGCAATTACTCACACAATTATTAAATGAAAAAGGTATTCACGTAATCTCAATTGGAAAAGATTCTTCTGAATTAGGAGGATCTAATGTTGATAAACCTGTTTTTAATTTCCCAATAAAGTTGGGTTATAATTTAATGAATCAAACATCGTTAGATCAAACTTGGTATTTAATAAATAATAGTTCTTGTTTTATAACAATGGACTCAGGTCTTTTACATTTGGCAGGAACAACTGATTGTGAAATAATACAACTTGGTAGTTCTATAAATCCTGAATTTAGATCACCATATAGAAATGGTTCTCAAAAATACAAATACCATTATGTTATGGGTGGTTGCGGTTTACACTGTGCATCTGATATGAAATATGGAGTAAGAGAATGGGATTCAATACAAGGGGTGCCGTCGCTAGTTGGTTGTTTAGAGAGAAAACAAAATTTTGAGTGTCACCCATCTGTTTTACAAGTTTATTCAAAAGTTTTAGAAGTGATATCTTAAGATATTTATAACTAAAACTTAAATGCCAAATACAATCAAATATTCTACAACAGGAGATACTTTTAGTTTAAAAAAAGGTAATTTTTATATTGGGGTTGGGGATGTACCTAAAGGACCCACATCGGATACAGGTCATTGGAATGGTATTACTCCGAGTACAGGGTCA
>JACCDX010072542.1_pt1 | contig 10276 bp, 15 predicted proteins | sample 7449681 | NCBI WGS metagenome assembly JACCDX01 (sample SAMN15323450, study PRJNA562643) | freshwater metagenome | isolation source: river surface water | place: USA:Blue River Watershed | collected 2017-08-18
AGACTAAATGATTACAAGAATGAGCATTACTGTGGTGGTAATGACACAATCTACAATTCTATGCTAGAGGTAGCCCAAACACACAACTTATTTGATATGGAGATATATCATGAGTATGTGGAAGTGAAGAACCTTCTAGAAAGATTACCATTCATCGAAGCTATGTCTGATAAAATACAGAGCTATGATAATGATAACTCTCCAATAATCAGTGCATTCCGTGATCTATTCAAGTATCATGGACATAGAATTGACTGGAAACACTACAACATCACCATTAATGAAGAGGTAGTGGAAGAGTTAACAGAGAATTCTGTTGAAGAGTTAGTAGAGAATATTTAAACAAAGTGCAATAAATTACACATATATTTCTAATTGTTTAATCTTTTATGCATAATATGTATTAAACGTTAAACAATTGGAAATATATTGCACTTTTTGCATGAATTTTTCTGAAATTTCATGCAAGTCAACTATTTAATAAAACAAAAAACAAAACAAAATGGGACTATTCAGTTTAAGCTGGTTCAAAAGCCAGAAACAAAAGCAATTAGATGAATTACAACATGAGATTGAAGTTAAAAAATTAGAGAAGACACTAGAAAGATTGGATGAAAAAGAGAAACCTGAAAAAGAGAAACCTGCTACTTACACAATAAGCGGGGTAGGGGTTAGTAATCCATGGGTATCAACCGCACTAATAGTTGATACACCAACTACTGTTAAGCCTTATTCCAACATTAAGATTGTGAATGATGTGCTTACAGTGGTGCTTAACGATGGTTCTATCATCACTAAGTCTAAAGCTACAGCAGAAGACTTCAATAATGCCAGAGAATGTAAGACAGAAGCTTGTTTATTGGCTCTTGTAGGTTCTCCAGATATACTAAAGGAGAAGCAGGAAGCACAGGCTGCATATGAGAAAGCCAAGGCTATTCAGAAAGGTGCTGAGTATGTAGCTAAGTTTGATGATTTTGAGATGAAAGACGGTAGTCTTTATATCAAGGGAATAAACAGAAGCATTCCACCTTTGATGGTAGATGAGTTCTTACGCATCATTGGACTTCACAGTTACAACTCTATGGAAAATGTAACAGATAGAGAAATTGATGAGGTGAATGAACTTATACAAGAAGACGAAGAGTATCAATCTCTTAAGCGTTTCTTTATGTGGTGTTGCTTAAATCCTAGAGCTGAGGTGGCTGACAAGCTATACAACTTCTTAAAGAAGAATAGCTTCCGTATCACCAAGCAGGGATTCTTTGTAGCATTACGTAACGTTGTAACATTACATGGATCTACAGAACTGGTACAATTTATTAGCAATGCTTATAACAAGACTAAAGCTGTATGGAAGAAGAACCCATCTGATTATGTTATATTCCTAAAAAATGGTGAATATAAAATGATTGCTAAGTCTCTTCTTTATGAGCTAGAGCCATGTACATATTGTGATGAAAATGGAACTGTTCCTTGTGAGGCTGATGAATATGATGAAGAGACTGATTCTTATTATGACGATAGCTGTGAGTGTCCAGAGTGTGATGGTACAGGTAAGGTTTATGCAAATAAAGAAAGCCAGTATGGTGAAATGATTGGTAATCTAACTGAACTATATCTTGATTTGCCTAATAGAGCAGAGAATAGATTTACAGATGCTCACACAAGAACATTTGACATCAGAATTGGTAGACCAGTGAATATGCCTATGGAAGAGTGTAGATGGAATACTGATGATTGTGGTGCTGAAGGTTTACACTTCACATCTGATGAGATTCATTATGTAGGTTGTGGTGATACATCTGTGCTTGTACTTATCAATCCAATGAAGGTTGTAGGTATTGGTCAGTCTAAGGGTAGATGTTATGAGTATTTACCAATCATGACTGTTCCTCGTGAAGAAGCAACAGAAATCTTACACGATCTAGACTTTGATACAATGGAGCTTGATGAGAGCTATGCAATTCGCGAATTGGAAAATTTAGGTACAAAAGCTAGAGAAGGTTTTATTGCAGAAGCTAAGAAGTATGAGTTTAATCTTCCTGCTTTATCTGCTGTAGAAGTACTTAAAATCGTTAAGAACCTTGACGAAATAAGACAAGAAATCTCTAAGAGAATCGTAAATATTGACTAACTTTGTAGGACCAGGGGCTAAAATCCCTGGTCTTATTTTAAGCTTATGAAAAAGAACGCAACAAAGAGAAGAGCAAAGATACCTAGAGCTAAAAGTCCAAAGGTGAGAAATGGTGGTACTATGACAGAATCAGCATTTTGGAGCTTCATTAGGAGTGCTTTGAGACAGAAATCTAGATGGTGGAAACCTATTACAGAATGCAAGATGAAAGCTCGTAGGGCATATAAAGGTCCCAGTAAGAGACAAAAGTTTGAATATCAATGCAATAGCTGTAAAGCATGGTTTCCAGAGAAACAAATTAACGTAGATCATATTAAACCTGCGGGTAGTCTTAACTGTTCTGCAGATTTAGCAGGATTTGTAGAACGTCTGTTCTGTGAACTAGATAATCTACAGGTGCTGTGTGAAAAATGTCACGACGTAAAAACTAAACTAGAGAAGAAATGACAGATTTAGAAACATTAAAAGTAGTTTATTGTTACGTACGTCATCAAATTGATCCACAGAAAAGTATACCTCTTGATTATTTAAAAAGTTTAAACGTTGATGATATAGATGCTATATCAGAAGATATGTTTGAAGAACATGTTTATACTAAAGAACATGTAGAACTTATGTTAAATGAACTGAGTAAACTTATAACTAAATTAGAGAAAAATGAGCAACTTAGAGATAACAATCAATAAAGAACCATCGTTCACAGAGATATGGCATGAGGGATATATTACGTATAACTCACAGAAACATTATTTCTGGTTAATCCACCCACAGAATGTAGATGATAAGGGAGACCCTTATGAACTAGAGGTTAGATGGTTCTTTCAGAGGGTACCAAGAGAAGTGAGGGCAATGCACCCTTACATTATAGAATCTTTTAAACAAACACTAAATGATACAAGGACCAAACAGAACAGAAGCAGCTTATAGGGCTGTAGTAATGGACAGTTCTTCAAGCTTGAAGGACTTCTCTGTGGACAGAAAGAAATACCACAAGAAATATGTCCTAAATGAGAAGGTAGAGGATAAAGACACAGCAGCATCAGTTATTGGTAGACTGGTAGAGACACAACTTATGGAACCAGAACTCTTTGATGAGAGGTTTTATATGTCAACTGTCACTAGTGCACCAACCAATCTTATGCTAGAATTCGTAGAAGCATTGTATAGACATACAGCTGCAGCTACAAATGAAGATGGTGTAGTTACAAGAGAGATGGAAGACATCATGAAAGATGCGTATGCTGATTCTGGATTCAAGATTAAGATTGATGCTGTTCTTGCTAAATTCATAGGATCTGATGCAGAAATCTATTACAAAGAAATCCGTGAGGTGAGAAGCAAGGGATTAACCGTTGTTACTACACAGGATATAGCTAACGCAGAGAAAATTGTAGAAGAGCTTAAGACTAATGATTTTACAGCACCAATTGTAAACCTAGTTAATAGTGCACGCTACAATGTATATAATCAGCTTCAAGTGGAAGGATATGTTGTATATGGACACATGTTCAAGAGCATGATGGATAAGGTGATTGTTGACCATACAGAGAAGACAATCCAGGTATATGATCTTAAATGTACATGGTCTGTAGAGAATTTCTATGAAGAGTATTATCTCTATCGTAGAGCTTATATACAGGGCTATTTGTATTTTCATGCAGCAAAGCACATGTTTGATGAGCTAGTAGCTGTAGGATATGAAATATTACCTCCTAAGTTTATTGTATGTGACAGCACAAACTATGCATGTCCACTAGTATTTACTATGGACGATAAGTCGTTTGAAGATGCTTCTCAAGGATTTGAGCACAAGGGTAGAAAGTATCCAGGTGTTAAATCTATTATTGAAGACCTCAAATGGGCTATCAAGAACGATAAATGGAATATCTCCAGAGAGAATTATTTAAATAACGGGTTAGTAAAATTAGGCTAATGGACGCAGTAAAGACAATCACCACTATATTCATTGTTCCAATATTTAGTATTGACAAGGAAAAATTAAAAACTAATGGGTTTGTCAATGGTTTTATAAAAGATAGCAGAAGAGATGTACAATACAAGGATTCTGTCTATCTTTTATTTAAGCCTGAGGATCTAGATAAGTTCAAGGTTTTTCTAGACAGTGAGTATGAGAGAACAAAGTCTATTGTAGATGATTATGATTATGAAGAAGGGTATGTTGTTGTAGTTTATCAAATCAATCCAAGGTTAATTCCTGATATAGAATTGGTAAAAAAGGGCAAATATTCCCAAACTTCTAGCAAATTCCAGCAAATTTTCCCTAAAATTATCAAAATTAACAAACATGGCTTCCAAAAGGATGAGATATCTCTTCAGCATAGAGTTTTTAAAAAAACAGAAGATTTGAAACAGTTTTGGGAAGATAAACTTGATGTAGTATTTGATGATGATATGGAAGTCTGGCATGGTTTTATAGAAGAAAACGAGATTCTTGACCTAGATAAAATCAAAGAACATGTATAACAAAGAAGTGTTAGAAGAACTAATAAGCAAGTTTGGTATAGAAAATACCATTCTGTTCTGTAAAATGGAAGCTCTTAAGAATTCTATTCTATACGAGGATTGTATTAAGAATAATCAAAATACAACAGATTGTGTAGAGTTTGATTTTGAAAGAGACTGGTGGCAGAACAAATATGAAGAACTAAATAAAACAAAATCACTATGACAGGATTAGAACTATTAGAAAAGTATGACAAAGCAGCTATTGTTGTCAAGCAATACTTTCTGAATGTAATGTTAGAGTCTTTAAAGGATGAAAATCTTCCAGAGAACTTCAAGGATTATGTTCGTGAATCAGGTATTGATAACGATAAGGTGGCTGTTATGATTGATGCACAACCTAGGGGGCTATTTGATGTATTTGATGCCAATAAAATATATGTTGGAATCACTCCTAACCTACTAGTTGGTGGTATGGAATTCAAATATACTATAGGTGACATCACTGGTGAGCAACCTACAAGAAAGGAAGCTGAAAGAATAGCTATTGAAAAAGCATTTGAAATCTTAAACAATAAGTTATGACAGATAGTATAGTTGACCAAGTTGTCCGTAAGTATGGAATTAGAAGTGCTGTAGGTATTAATAAGTATGGCACCACTCTAGAAACCAACAATAAGGATAATTTTCTCAAGCACCTGCAGGAAGAACTGATGGATGCAACGCTCTATATAGAGAAGCTTATGACCCTTGAAAAGGAAATAACTAATCTAGTTAGAAATCATCCTAATGATGCAGAACTTGGTTGGAAAATAAGAGATTTAGTTAAGTAGAATTTTTGAAATGTCTTGGTTTGTAAGAAGGGCGGTTGTACATTTGCAACCCCCTTTTTTTAACCAATTAAAACAAAACAAAACATGGATTTAGGATTAGATGCGTTAAGTAAAATAACGATTTTTAGTAAGTATGCGAAGTATGTCCCAGAACTCAAGAGAAGAGAAACCTGGGATGAGATAGTGGATAGGTATGAGACAATGATGATCAAGAAATATCCTAAATTAAAAGATGCTATTGTAGAGAGTGCCAAGTTTATCAGAGATAAAAAGGTGTTACCATCTATGAGGGCTCTTCAGTTTGCTGGTCCAGCTATGGAAGTGAATAACGCTAGGGGATACAACTGTGCTTATCTGCCAGTAGATAGTCTGTATAGCTTCAGTGAGACTATGTTCTTATTATTAGGTGGTTCAGGTGTTGGTTTTTCTGTACAGAAGCACCATGTAGCTCAATTACCAGCTATTAAGAAACAAGAGTCTTATAAGCATAAGAACTATCTTATTGAGGATAGTATTATGGGATGGGCTGATGCTGTGAAGGTATTAATGAAGTTCTATTTTGAGGGTGGTTTAAAGCCTAAGTTTGACTTTAGAGCTATCCGTGAGAAAGGAGCTAGACTTGTAACAGCTGGTGGTAAAGCACCTGGTCCAGAACCATTAAAGATCGCATTAGCTCACATTGATGCTATCATGGAACGTAAAGAAGATGGTAGTAAACTATCTCCTCTAGAATGCCATGATATTATGTGTCACATTGCTAATAGTGTCCTTGCAGGTGGTATTAGAAGAAGTGCTATGATTAGCCTATTCAGCCATGATGATGAGGAAATGATTACATGTAAGTATGGCAACTGGTGGGAGCTTAATGAACAGCGTGGTAGAAGTAATAACTCAGCTGTCCTTAAAAGAGGTGAGGTGAGTGAAGAAGAATTCATGGCTCTATGGAAAAGAATTGAAGCATCAGGAAGTGGTGAACCAGGTATCTATTGGTCTAACGACTTAGATTGGGGAACTAATCCTTGTTGTGAAATTGGATTACGTCCATTCCAATTCTGTAACCTATGTGAAGTGAATGTATCTGATATTAAAGATCAAGACGATCTTAATGAGAGAGTGGCAATTGCTTCATTCTTTGGTACATTACAAGCAGGGTTCTTTGACTTTCATTACTTACGTCCTATCTGGCAAAAGACTACACAGAAAGATGCTCTATTAGGCATTGGTATGACTGGTATTGGTTCAGGAGAAATCTTGAAGTATGACCTAGAATTAGTAGCTAACACAGCTAAAACTATGAATAGGGATCTATCAGCTCTTATTGGTACTAACGAAGCAGCTCGTATTACATGTATTAAACCTTCTGGTACAACTAGCCTTGTGTTAGGTACAGCTAGTGGTATCCATGCTTGGCATGCTCCTCACTATCTAAGAACAATGAGATTTAACAAGAATGAAGACATTGCTATGTACTTAGAAATTAACCATCCTGAACTATGTGAAGATGATGTGTTACGTCCTAAGGATACAGTATGTGTAAGAATTCCAGTTAAAGCTCCTGAAGGATCTATTCTACGTACAGAAACAGCACTTGATACACTAGAACGTGTTAAGAAGTTCTCTACAGAGTGGGTTAAAGCAGGTCATAACAATGGAGCTAACACACATAATGTAAGTGCTACTATCTCTGTTGATAATGATAGAAAATACATATCAGTTAACATGAGTGATGGTAAAGGTAGTAGATATACACAAACTGATGATGGTTTCTTAAATGAGTGGGAAGCTGTAGGTCAATGGATGTGGGACAATAGAGAGGTGTACAATGGTCTATCTGTTCTACCATATTTTGGTGGTACGTATAAACAAGCTCCTTTTGAAGACATCACAGAAGAGGAATACAACAACCGCATTAAATCATTGAAATCCATCGACTTAACAAAGGTGATGGAGATGGATGATACTGTAGACTTTGGTGCTATTGCTGCATGTGCAGGTGGTGCTTGTGAAGTAAACATCTAATGGAAAAGAAAGAATTCATAAAAGATAAACATTACTACTTGGATGGGGATAGAGTTGTATTTACAGCTCTGTTCCTCACCCAACGTGGTGAATGTTGTGCAAACGGGTGTAAGAACTGCCCATATACCAAACCAAGAAAAAAAGGTAATACTCTTCTAGAAGAAGAGAAAAAAATATAGTGTTCTGTGTTCTGTTTTGATTATGAAAGCCCTGGTATATCTATACTGGGGCTATTTTTTTATTTTTTATTTTGTAAAGTTATTCGTAAATTTGTATCTATAAAATCAACAATTATGGCAAAAGCAAAGGAAAGCTCAGAGGGCAAAAGTAAATATCAAGAAGCCCTTGAGAAGTTAAACAAAGCTTATGGTGTAGGAACAATCCTAACACTAGAAAGCAAAACAGATGGTGAGTATGACATTATCAGTACAGGGAGTATTGGTTTTGATCATATCACTTTAGGAACTGGAGGATTTGTAAAAGGTAAGATGTATGAACTGATGGGCTGGGAAGGCTCAGGTAAGTCTACAATTTGTGGTCATGCTGTAGCAGAGTGTCAAAAGAAAGGTGGCACTGTGTTATATATAGATGGCGAGCATGCAGTAGATAAGCATTACTTCCAAGCTCTAGGTGTAGACACTACCAAGATGTTAATTGCTCAACCAAGCTGCGGTGAGGAAGGCTTTAACATTGCTATGGAAATGATTCAAACAGGAGATGTAGATCTTGTTATCATTGACTCAGATAGCTCATTGATTCCTAAGAAACAATTAGATGGTGATGTAGGTGATAGCACTATCGGTTACAAAGCTAGATTGAATAGCAATGCATATCCAAAACTAAAAGGAGCCCTATCACAACACAATGTATGTGTTATTGTCGTAAGTCAATATCGTGAGAAGATTGGTGTTATGTTTGGTAATCCTACCACAACTCAAGGTGGTCATGCACTGAAGTTCTATAGCGATGTAAGAATAGAGGTGAGCAAGAGCTTAGCTAAGGAAGGTGATGTAAACTACGGTAATATTACCAAGGTGAAAGCTGTAAAGAACAAAATGAGTTCTCCTTATAAGCTACATGCATTTGATATTGTATATGGTGAGGGTATTGATAAGGTGGGTGAGATTATGGAACTTCTTAATGAGTTTGAACTTGGTAGGAAGTATGGTAAGACATTCACATTCAATGAGATAAAGTATGATCTTGAAGAGTTTAAAGCTATGTTGTTAGACAACGAAGAGTTTTACAATGAAATCAAGACTAGTATTATTAACAAAATTAATCAAACTGAAATTAAAACTGAAGAAGATGTTACAAGTGAAATTTAAAAAGATCTCTGACAACACAATTGTTCCTTCTAGAGGAAGTTTAGATGCTGCATGTTATGATGTGTATGCACACAGTATTACTAGTGATAACGGTAAAATTGTTGTTGGTCTAGGGTTTAAGACAGAAATCCCTGTAGGCTATAAGGCTGTATTAGTTCCTCGTAGTAACTTAACTAAGCACCACTGGGTAATGAACAACTCTATAGGTATTATTGACTCTGATTATAGAGGAGAGTGGATGTGTATATTCACTCCTACTAAAGAAGGACAAGACTTCCCTTACTCTGTAGGTGATAGAGTGGCACAGTTCTATTTAGATGAGGTGTATAACATTTCATTCTTAGAAGTGACAGCCCTATCAGATACAAATAGAGGTGAAGGTGGATTTGGTTCTACAGGATTAAAATAACATAAAATTAAAATGATGACTCCAAGAGAATTAGCAGTGATTAAAGGTTACCAACGTGAGTTCCAAAGAACGTTTGGAAAGAGACTTGAAATAGACTTTGTAGTAATGAAAAATCTAGACTTCATGCAAGATGAAGGACAGACACTTGAGCAAGCTCTTTCAGAATGTGTTGAAAGACATGGTGCAGATATTAAGGTGCTTACAGATACTAATGTAAGACTTAATAGAACCACCACTAGAAAAGAAAGGGCAGCTATTGTTGATTTCTCTAGGTTTGTTATAGGTAATAATCTTTGTGTTAAAGATGCATCTGAGCTTATTAGAAGAGATAGAAGCAACATTTATCATTATGCAGGATGTAGATAAATATGAAAGCACAATGTAAAACATGTGGTAAAAACTGTGATGGAGAATACTGTTTTCAACACAAACCTAGAAAACCTTTGAAAGGTAAAAATACTAAAGGTTGGGTTAGTAAGGATAATTCAGAAAAGTTTGGAGAAGTGCTTGCAAAAGTTGTAGACATGCAGAACTTTTTCTTACAAATCTGGAAAAAAAGACAACACTTATCTGAGATTAGTGGGCTTCCCTTAGTTGGGGAGCCCCTCTCAGTATACTTCCATCATATTTTACCAAAAGAAAAATACCCTCAAGCTGCGTTAGATGAAGAAAATATCATACTTTTGACATTAAATGAACATGATCAAGTAGAGAGTGACATCTATAGGTTTGAGGAAGTGAATAAAAGACGTGAACAATTAAAACAAAAGTATGAGATTAGCTGAGGGAATAATAATAGGTGTATCCTTGGTAGCCATGATAGTTACATCTATCTGGGTGGCAGATGAGAAAGCTCCAAAGCCTAATTACAAAGCATATATAATACCTGCTGGAACATTTGATTTAGATGTACAAATCATTGTTACAGAGGATACAGCATTTGCTGCTAAGTATATAACTACCAACTTTGATAGTAGTCTCAAATCTCCCAACTTAGATGCTAGAGCTGTAACATTTGGTACAGCTGATGGTAAACCTCCTATTATATGGTTCTCAGATATTGAGGACTCGTCTGTTGTACAACATGAAT
>JACCDX010391899.1_pt1 | contig 10275 bp, 4 predicted proteins | sample 7449681 | NCBI WGS metagenome assembly JACCDX01 (sample SAMN15323450, study PRJNA562643) | freshwater metagenome | isolation source: river surface water | place: USA:Blue River Watershed | collected 2017-08-18
CGGCGGCTTTGATCTTTTGGATCATTTCACCAGCGGACACGAGCGACTTGCCTTCCAGATGACCGCAGCGCTTTGGATTTTCCTGGTCTTCCAAATGACAGCCACCGAGACCAAGCTCGATGAATTCCTGAATCGTGCGAGCCGCATTCAAGGCCACTCCGAATCCAGTGTCAGCATCAATGATGGATGGCAATTTGGTGACACGAGCGATTTGGCGTCCGCGCTGAGAGACTTCCGTCAACGTCGTCAATCCGACATCGGGATAGCCGAGATCATTGGAGAGAACGGAGCCTGAAATGTAGACTCCGTCGAATCCCAATTTTTCGATTTGCATGGCGGACAGAGGCGAGAAAGCACCTGGAAATTTCAGGAGCTTTCCGGACTTCAATCCATCACGAAACTTTTTTCTCTTTTCAGAGGGTTGGGCTTCGTTGAACAGCATTAGAAAATACCTTTGGTGTCGCGCTTGTTGTTGATGAGCTTATCAATGTTGATTTGCACGTTCAGTTCTTGAACTTGAGCAGCTGTCAACTCAGGCAGAGCTTCGCACAAAGTGATAAAGCGGTTGCGCTCTTCTTTTGTGATGATGCCTTCTGTGAGTTCATCAAACTTGCGAACATAGTCTTTGCGAACGAAAGGCTTCGCACCTGCTGGGTGAGCATTGGCAACTCCCAACTCGTCCACCAAAGTTGTGCCGTTGTTGAAAATGATCTCAACTCGGCCACCGAAGCGCTTCTTGTTCGGATCTTGCTCGTGGTACCACTGTGTCCACTGTGGATCTTCCACGGTGCGGATTTTGTGCCACAGTGCCACTGTGCTTGGTTTGTTCGCACGCTCCGGAGAGTAAGAGTTCACATGGTGCCAACGGCCATCTTCCAAGGCGACTGCGAAAATGTACATGATCGAGTGATCCAAAGTTTCGCGAGAAGCTTTTGGATCCATTTTCTGAGGATCGCCAGCGCCTGTGCCGATGACGTAGTGAGTGTGGTGAGACGTGTGGATCACGACTTCTTTGATGTCTTCAAAGTTGGTGATCTTTTGCTTCATGCGAGCCGCGAGATCGATGAGAGCTTGGGATTGGTACTCGGCCGAGTGTTCTTTCGTGTAAGTTTCCAAAATGGCGCGTTTTTCTTCGCCTACTTCTGGAAGTGGAACTTCGTATTTTCCCTCTTTGCCATCGAGCATGTAAGCGATGACAGAGTCTTCGCCTTCATAGATCGGGCTTGGTGCGCCTTCACCGCGCATCACGCGGTCGACGGCTTCAACAGCCAATTTGCCGGCGTGAGCAGGAGCGTAAGCTTTCCAAGAAGAGATTTCACCTTTGCGTGATTGACGAGTGGTGAAAGAAACGTGAACGGCTTGTTGCACGGCTTGGAAAATCGTTTCAGTGGAAAGACCCAAGAGGGTGCCGATGCCGGCCGCTTGAGCAGGGCACAAGTGAGCAATATGATCTTTCTTGTGCTTGTGCAGGCAAATCGCTTTGACGAGATCGACGTGCACTTCGTAACCAGTAACGATCCCTTTTAAAAGATCCTTACCAGATTTATTCATTTGCTGAGCGACACCAAGAATTGGTGGGATGTTGTCACCAGGGTGAGAGTAATCCGCTGCCAAGAAAGTGTCGTGGAAATCCAATTCACGAACAGCGGTGCCATTGGCCCAAGCTGCCCACTCGCAATCAAATTTCTGATTGTTCGGCATTCCGAAAACAGTCGCACCATTGGCGCGAGGGTGAGCAATGGCCATCGCACGAGCCGAAGCCACAGGGCGACGGTTGGCAGCGGCAATTGCCACAGAGGCATTGTCGATGATTCGGTTGATCACCATATCGGTGACATCGGCTTTGATCGGAGCATTGTCAGAAGCGATTTCTGCAATTTTCCAAGCCAGTTGGTTTTCACGAGCCAGTTTTTCTTTAGAGGGATAGACCCGAACAAGGTGTTTACGCATGAAAAGTTCCTTTTGTTTTGAGGCTGGCAGGTTAGCAAAACCCACCCCCAAAAGGTACGCCGTACTTTCTGTTTTGGAGCTGCGTCAAATAACGCAAATGCTTACGGAATGTGCTTTTGCGGGGGTTTAGAAAGTGCCGATCGAGAAGAAAATTGGCCACTGGGATTCATTGCGGTCTGTTCGAGCATCCAATTTGTAGCCCAATTCCAGGGAAACGGCGCCGACGGGAGTGTTGTAGCGGAAGGCCACCCCAATCGCATCTCGGTAAGGATCTTCAAATTGCACTTGCCGAGTTGTGTCGATTCCAGCTTTGCGGAAATTCACGGATTCCACGAAAACGGCGCCGCCATCATAGAAGAGAGCGCCACCAATGGAGCCATAAATCGGGAAGCGAATTTCGGATTTGAGCAGGTAAGTGCTCGCTGCACCTTTGAGCAGGATTTGAGTGGCGCTGTCGTCGGCTGCGACGCCGAAATCGCTGCGGTTCGGGAAGGACTCGTCCGGTTGGAATCCGCGAATGCTCGACTGTCCACCCAAAGTGAAGCCCTTTTTGTCATAAGGCACGCCGCCGGTCGGGCTGAAGTTTCGCATCACTCCGCCACGAATCGAATTGGCCCAAACCCAACCCGGTTTGAAGACTGATTTGTAATGAGTGAAGCTCGCGAAGGCTCGGGCATAGTGAATGTAATCCGAACTTCCTAGAGTAGGTGCTCCATATTCAGCATTCAAGCGAGTGAATGTTCCCGCCGTGGGATTGAAAGGATGATCACGGTAATCCAAATCAATGTTGGGCCCCGTCGTCACAATCACAGTTTCAGTTCTTTCAAGCGAATTGGGATTGTCATTGTCGAGAGGGAAGTCACGCAGCTGATTCGAACTCCACAGGTCATAAGACACAAATAAATGCGAAGTCACATTTTGCTCCAGGGACCATGTGATCTGCTTGCTCTGAGTTCCTTTGCGAACTTCGTAGTCCGACACATATTCGGACAGTGTGTAATTCAATCGGCCGTTGGTGCGTGAGTTGAAAAGATAAGGCTCCAAGTAACTGACGTTAGCTTTGTGTTCGAGATAACGGATGTTGGTGGTGTTGTAACTGCCTTCGACTCGGCCGGAAATTCCCCGGCCAGTGCCCAGAATATTTCGATACGCCAAGCCCGCATAACCGCGGACGGTGAGGCCAAGTTCGCTGTTCACTCCCGCACCCAATGTGATCAAGCCCGGATCGCGGTCCGCCACTCGCACAATCACCGTGCGGTTGGAGATTTGTGTTTTCTCCTCGAGAGTTTTGATGTCGACAGTGTTGAAATGCCCCAGTCTCTGCAAACGGCGGGTCGATTCTTCAATGAGCTGTGGAGTCAGAGTGTCACCATCTTTGAATTCGAGCTCTTTGAGAATGACGTAGTCTTTGGTCAGCGAGTTTCCCTCGATCACCACGGAGCCGACGACAATCTTAGGACCTTCGTAAATTTTAAATTTCACGGAAGCCTGAGTGCTGTCAGCATTGTAATTGACCAAATCTTCGCGCTCATTGCTGAGATTCATCTCCAAGTAGCCTGAGTTCTGATAAAACTCTTTGAGTTTGGCGATTCCGTCTTCTAGCACATTTAATTTTAAGGCCTCATTGACTTTCAGACCCACCAATCGAGCCAGCTGCGATTCGCTGAAGGAGCTGTTGCCTTCAAATGTTAGAGATTCCAAAATCGTCAGAGGACCTTCTTCCAAATTGACGGTGATAATCACTTCTTCTTTGTGAGTGCCACTGTAGGCTGTTTTGACGCTGACAACTTTGGCTCTCAAATAGCCTTGATTTTGCCGGTCGATGATCAAATTTTTCAGTCCCGCTTCTATGTCTTCACGGTTGTAAAGTCCGTCTTGAATCAATTCAGACGAGTGATTCAAGAGAAACTTCACATAGTAGTTTTCGGGGAAAGTGTATCGGCCCGAAAAACGAATTTCTTTGATTTTGACGGGTGGGCCCTCTTGCACGTCTAAAAAAATCACTTTTTGAAAAGCCTTGTTCGTTGCCAATTCTTCGCCGCGAACTTCGACCCGAGCAAAGCCCTCTTTGAGATAGAAATTCTTCACTCGAGTGGCCAGTTCAGGTCCGAGATTGGGGTTGGTCGAAAAGAAATTGTCCAGGTCCATTGAATCCATGACGGAGCCCCGGCCTTTTTGCAATACGCCATTGAGATCGACCAAATACTGCTCTGAATTGGTGATCGTGAAAGTCAAAGAGGCCTTGGATTCATCCGAGTTGAATTTGACTTCAGGTGCTCCTAAATCGGCTTTCAGAAATCTTTTCTCGCTGAAAAGCTGACGCATTTGTTTGCGCAGAGAATTCAAAGCAGTGTCGGTCAGAGGCTCGTCGAGCAAGCTTCGACGGATTTTCTTTTCAAAAGCATTTTCGAATTCAGGATTGGCGGCCACCAAAGTCACGGCCTCGATCAAAGTTTGCGGCCCTTCCTTGATTTTGACTTCAACCGCGACTTCAGTTTCGGACATACGGGCAAATTCCAAATCGATGACTGTGTTGCGAAATCCGCGATCGCGGTAAAGACGGCGGACTCGCTCACCACCTTCAATCAAGCTCTGTTGGTCAAAGACAGATTTTTCATCGACGGCCAAGACATTGCGAACTTCATTTTCTGACAAATGATCGAGCCCGGTGACCTTCAATTTTGAAACTCGACGAGTGCGACCCACATTCAAATAATAGGTGGTTTTACCTTCGGCCGTTTCAGCTTTGACCTGCACGGTTTCATACTGTTCATGCGCCACCAAATAGCGCACCAGTTGATCCAGTTCTGAGCGCGTGATGTGCGTGCCCTTTAGAAAGGGAAATTGTCTTTTCAGCTCTTCTTGCAATTGCAGTGAAAAGGAAGCGAGGTCGACTTGAGACTCTGGCAAGGGCGGTTGAGCCTTTGCGGGGCTCAGCAGTGCAATCACCATCAGAAGGCTCAGGAGTCCTGTTCTCACTTGAACTCCTTTTTAAATTCCAAATCCAGGCCCAAAATGCTTTGGCTTTCACGATTGGAGTCTGAGCTGTTGGTGTTCTCATTGGAACGGCGGTCTTCGTAGCGACCAATCGCTGACCAATTGTCGGTGAAATTGTACTGCAAGGAGTATTCATTGGACGAAGTGCTCGAGGCCGAAGTCTGAGTGGCCGAGGCCCGAACTTTGTCGGAAAGTTTTTTGGACAAAGTCACTCGCTGCACGGAAACATTTCGGGTGTCATCATAGGAAGTTGAAATTTGCAATTGCACTCCGGCCGTGTCCTGCAGTTTTTTGAAAATCCCTTGTTGCGAAAAGACCCCCAAAGCGGCGCCCTTTAAAGTTTCTTCTTTAGCTTTGTTGCCAGATTGAACTTGTTTTTCAAGGCTTTCCGTTCTGACACCCAAGGCAATCAAAGAAATAATGTCCTGGTCACTGAGCGGCGGAACACTGGACAGTTTCAGGGCCGGATTCTTGGCCTTGCCCTGGATGAGCATATTGATATCGTACTCATCAATGCGTGAGCGGGCGGTGACATACAGATCAGGATTGACGTCTGCTTCATTGGTGAAGCGCACATTGGCGGATTGCACTTCAAAAACTTTGTCGCGGAAAATGGCCTTGGTTCCCTTTTCGGTGAGGACTTGTCCACCCAGAATGGGTTGAGCTGGAGGCCCTTTGACCGTGATCTGTCCGCTCACGGAGCCGTCGACCATCGAGTTTTTAATTGCCAAAGGTTTTTCAAGCACAATGTTCAAATCCAAGAGAACGGGTTCGAAAGCACTCTGCAGAATCATTTTTGGCAGGTAAGAGCTTTGTTTTAAATTGTTCGAAGCGGACTCTTCTGTGAACTCTTTGTCCATGAATCCGCCCTGCACATGATAAGTTCCAGAAAGAGTGAAAGGGAACCAGTTGCCTGAAAAAATCACTTCGGCATCGCCATTGGTGCGAACTCGGTCAGGAACATTGAGGCTGACTCCGCTCAAAGTGGCTTTGATATTTGTCGGAATATTTTGAGGTCCGGATATCAAAATGGAGCCGTCGCCTTCAAAGCGCCCACCGGCGAGAACTCCGTTGAAGCCATTGATGAGCACTTTCGATTGAGAAAACTGCACGTCGGCCGTCAGGTTTTCAAAGGCGTGAGGGAAGCCTTTGAGCTTCACAAAGCCACCCCGGATGTCAGCGTTGCCGAAGACTTCGGGTTTCAAAAGCGGACCGGACACGTCGGCCGCGATATTGGCAGAACCATTGAGCTCCTCGAGGAAGGGAACGAAAATCTGGAAAAGTCGCAAATTGGCTTTTCCCTCGAGACGCAAATTCAAATCATCTTTTGAAATCGATTTGCCTTTGATGTCAAAAAACGTTTGTTCACCTTCGAGGCGGAAATTGCTCAAAGTGGCAATCCCAGAGTTCATACTCAATTCCATGGGGCTTGGATTGACCAAGGTCAAACTTCCCCGCTGCAAGAGCAAAGTGTTGATGGTGCCGCGGCCACTGGCTGCCCACAGGCCGCCAGAGTCGCTAGCCAATTGCAGATCTCCATTGAGGTTGGCCTTGTACTCACTCAAAAGAGAGCCGCCACCAACCAAAGCGAGTAAAGTGGTGTAGTTCCAGTTCTTAGCTTGGAGATCCAATTCAAAAGGGGAGGAGTCGTTCAAGGGAAATCGGAATTTGGAGACCAATTGGCCACTGAAAAGATTGGTGTTTCCTCGCAATGAGTTTTTATGAAAATCGATATCAAAAGTCGATTCGGCAAAATCCAATTCTTCCATGTTCAATTGATAAATTCGGCCCACGACGTTGATGTCCGGTTCGCGAATAGGCCCTTTGAGAGTGGTGCGAACATCCAGGAGCCCCGAAATCTGCGAGCCCAGCTTGGAGACATTTTCAGATTCTTCTAAAGGCAAACGAGATCCCTCGATCACAATATCTATTTGACCGGCAGGGTTGCTCTGACCTGAGGCTGTGATCACATTTTTGTTTTTCAAAAGTTTGGCATTTTGCAACTTCATATCGCCAGCCACGGAATTCATTTGCAAACTGAAGAGATCAAAAGTTTCGCCAGCAATGCTGCCCTGATGAACACTGGCATTGAGATCGTATGAGAGCTTGGCCAGATCAAAGGGCCCTTGCAAGCGGAATTTCGCAGCTCCTGTGCCGTTCAATTCCACAGGCATTTTGAAAATTCGGCCGAAAACTGAAAGCACATCGACAAGATCAAAGCGGCTCAAGGAACCATCGGCCGAGATTTCTTTTTTGTTCAAATCCACTTGCACATTGGTTTCATAGTGAGTGTTGTTCAAAACCGCTTCAATTTGGTCAAACTTCAGGACGCCTTTCTCATAGGAGAGGGCTCCCGAGGGTGATCCCAAAGCAAAGTCCTCAAAGACAAAGTTTTGGGTTTTCAAATTCATATTGAAAGTGGCCGCATCAGAGTCACCTTGAGTGCTTCCCTGAACTTCACTGGCGCCTTCCAATTTCAATCCAGCTAAGCGTTTTAAATTTTTAAATTGGAAGAGGGGAGATGAGTAATTGATTTTAAAGCCATCTTTGTAGGCAATCACTCCATCTGAAGCGCCGCGATCTTCTGCGACAGTCAGTTGCGTTTTGTATTGCACCTGTTTGTCAGTGACAGTGAACTCTCCGTCTGCCGAGAAAGCGTCGATAGCGACTAACGTGTCCTCAATGCGCGGGCCAGTTCGCACTTCCAGTTGCGAGCCTTTGGCTTGTCCCTGACAGCGGAATTCAGTCATTGGATAAATTGGACCCGCACAATTCAATTGCGTGCCCAAGTGAAGTTTCAAAGGCAAATCACCCACATCTATTTTTTTCAGAAGCTCATGAAGATCGATTTTGTCGCTGGCAAAACGAGCGGAGAGAGTGGTGTTCTTTTTCTCTTCACTGCGAGAGAAATCCAATTTCAAGTCCTCAACGCTCAGGTTGCCGCTGGGATGAGCCAGGGAAATGCGTGGAATTTGGAGCATTTGATTGAGCAATCGTCCGCTGAATTGAATGTCGCCAATGTGATAAGCGCCGATTTTTAATTTGTTGCCTGAAAGTTTAAAGCCGGCATCGAGTTTTTCGGCGCCTTTGAATTCGAAGCGACCCGAAGAATCAATTCGTCCCTGCATCGGAGGCAAGTGAATCAAATTTTTTCCAACTTGAGAGACGCGGTCTAGATCCGAGAGAATTTCAAACTCGAGAGTTCCTATTGGTTGAATGAAAAGTCGCGGCAGATCTGTGAATGAGCCTTTGGCATTGAGCAAAGTGTTGAGGACTCCGACTTTGACGGTCGAAAGGTCCAATGCGGTTTCATTCATGTGGGCTTCGCCATCGAGATGAAATGGGATTTCCCCAAGTTCATCGTAATCGACCACGGAGTTTTCAAAGTTCCATTGCAAATGCAGGCCGTCTTTGCTTTTGCTCAGGAACAAGTGCGCTGTGCCCAGCAACAAGCCGGTTTTCAATTTTTCGGATTCCATGAGAAATTCACCATTTTGAATGGCGATGCGGGAAACAGGAACCTTTTTTAAAAAATCAAAAAAATCTTTGAGCGGCAGAGGCTCAGGTTTTTCCTGGGAATTGGGTCTGCTCATCAAAGAATCCAGATTCAATTGCATTTGAGGTTGGTCGGCCAACAAAGTGGAGATGGCCAGCCGGCCACTGATCAATGCCAAGAGATCCAGAGAGGCAGAAACCTCTTTGATTTTCACAGGAGGAAGAGATTCGTCTTTGGGCTGAACTTCGATGCCTCGGATTTGCAAAGAAGGAAAAAGCAAGCTCCAGTCTATTTCTTGAATTTTCACTCGCACGGGCAGTTTTTGTTCGGACAAACGCCCCACTTGTTCCAAGAGCCAGTGCTGAACCCTTGGTTTAATGAATTGATAAGTTCCGTACACGACACTGAATGCAATCACGACGGGCAATAGAATCAGCAGGACTCGCTTTCCTATCATGCGAAATCCTCTTTCCACAATTGGAGAAGGGAAGCCGCCGAGCGGTAGGTGGGACGGGTTTCCACCATGCCTTCAAGAATTTCAATGGCCTGAAATTTTTGTTTCAGTCCCCAAAGGGCTTGAGCCCGCAAGTAGTGAACCGAAAAAACAGTTTCAGCATCGTCAGCGTATTTTTCTTCCAAAATCAAAAGTTCATTGAGCAGTTCAACAAAGCGACGGCCTCGGAGCAGAGCTTCGGCTCTCAGCCAATCTTTGGCAGGACCCTCAGGGGCTTGATCGAGAATTCTCAATGCGGCTTCGTGGTTGTCCCAAATGATGTGCGACAAGGCAAAGTCAGTTGCCAGTTCTTGCGCGCTTTGAGCCGCTTCCATCATGGCGTTCTCAATCTCTTGCAATTGAATTTCTTCTTCCTCAGACTTTTTCTCAAACTGAGGAAAAAAGATTTCATGACGAGGCTGGAAAGATTGGCGGGACATGTACTCTTGCGCCAATCGCTCTCGCAATTCAGCTTTCAATTGGTAGAGTTCGGAATCTTCGGGAAACAAAGTGATCAAGAGTTGAATGATTTTTTCTTCTTCTTGGTGCAGACCTTGAGATTTGAGAACTTCCATTTCCCGAAGCAGTTCTGTCTTTCTCTTTTCCGCACGAACTTGAAAGGTCTTTCGTCTTTTTTCCCTCTGCTGATTCATTTCCGGAATCAAGCCGTCGAGATAATGACTGCGAGCTAAATGCGAAAAGTGGCGAGCTTCTTTCGCACCTTCCAACACAGCTTCGAGCAGAGGAGTGCTGACTTCTTCTGTTGATAAGAAAAGGGCTTCGACAAAGTGACCCCAAGGAATGTGCGAGCCATCATTGAGTTTGCGAGTGATGAGATCAGTGAGAGTCGCGTAGAAGCCGCAGTACAAAAGGAAAGTGGCCAGGGCTTCAAATTCGCCGAGGCTTAATTTTTTATCTTCGTATTTTTTGATCAAAGCATCGGCGGCCAAGTCAGAGGCTTGGTAGTGGCTCAAAAGAGCTTGAATCTCGATTTCAATAGATGCAGCCGAATGCGGTTTTTGCAAGGGGGCTCCTAACCCCCTTATTTTAGAATAAATCTCAGTAAATCATGAGACTTAACGCGTAAGGTTAGGACCTTAAAAAGGTCCCGTCCGGATTATTCAGTGACGCGAGAAACGTAGACGCCTTCGGTCGTGTCAATTCGAAGGAGATCGCCTTCGTTGATGTGCAAAGGAACATTCACGACCAGACCTGTTTCCATTGTCGCCTGTTTGGTGGCGCCAGTGACTCGGTCACCTTTCACGCCGGGCTCAGTCTGAGCGACTTTCAAATTCACGGCTTTCGGAACATCCACAGAAACTGGACGTTCGTTGTAGAA
>JACCDX010614469.1_pt1 | contig 10275 bp, 10 predicted proteins | sample 7449681 | NCBI WGS metagenome assembly JACCDX01 (sample SAMN15323450, study PRJNA562643) | freshwater metagenome | isolation source: river surface water | place: USA:Blue River Watershed | collected 2017-08-18
AAAATTTGGTGGCGCTTCACGGATTCGAACCGCGGACCTGTGGATTATGATTCCATCGCTCTAACCGACTGAGCTAAAGCGCCAAAGACCAAAATTGTAGCACCAAACCGGAGCCTCGCCGGAGCCGGGTTCATCCGGCCTGCACCGCCCGATTTAAGGCGCAATCGACTTTCAATTCATCGGAGCATCCAATCCGATGTCCATCATCATCTGGCTGGCCAGGCCTTCGAGCACTTGGCGCAAGGTGTCGTCGCTGAGTGCTTGCGGCACCACCAGCAAGGCCCGCACTTTGAACTGCGATTGCCCGTCGACGTTGATGATTTCGGTGTGAAGGTCTTCGATGCTGACGCCGCGCTCGGCCAACCCCACCGACAACTCGCGCACAATGCCGGGCCGATCCGGACCCGTCAGTTCAAACCGCAACATCCGATTGCCTGCGGCCACGGGCGGCGAATCCGAGCGGGCCCACTGAACGCTCAAACCCTCGGCTTCGAGCTTGCCCAAAGCAGCAATCACCTGATCGGCTTGTTCGGGGGAGACCTGCAAGTGCACCACACCCGCAAACTGATCGGCATAGTGCGTCATGCGGCTGTCGGCCCAATTCACGGCCAAGCCTTGCACGCTGTCGGAGACCAGTCGCACGATGCCCGGGCGGTCGCGCCCGATGACCGTCACCACCAGCGAAGTGGTCAGGGTGTTGTCGTGAGGCACCAAAGAAACGTTGCGCTTGATCATCGGCGCCTTGGTGGCAAAACGCGGGTCTTGTTTTTGCGCCGGCAAGCTGCCATGGTCGGCAGCGTGTTGCACCACTTGGCGAATCAGCCGCAGCCCCATGGGTGACAGGGCACGTTCCCACAGGTCGCGGGCGCTCTCACCCTTGACCACAAAGCACCAGTCTTGAGCAGCAATCGCCCCGTCGTCCCAACCTGCGTCCAGATGGTAGATGGATCCACCGGCAATCGGGTCGCCTGCGAGCAAAGTCCACTCCACAGCGGCGATGCCGCGGTGACGCGGCAACAGCGAAGGGTGGTACCCGATGGCGCCAATGCGTGCGCGAGCCAGGGCTTCAGGGGTGACAAAAGCGTGCGTGTGGGCGGCCACGATCAGATCGCAGTCTTCTTTCAGCGCATCACCCGGCACTTTGCGCGGGCTCTCAAGCACCGTCAGGGGCAGACCTGCCTTTTGAGCCGCCAGCGCCAACCGGTCATCGGCGGCGTTGGCCACCACCCGAACCACCTCGTGGCCGTCTTCCAGCAACTGAGCCAACACGGTGGCGCCAAAGTAGCGCGAGCCGATCAGGGTGCATTTCAAAGCCATGTCGACGCTCCTTCAGCGGTGTTTGAATTGGGGTTTGCGCTTTTCCACAAAGGCTTTCATGCCTTCTTTCTGGTCTTCGGTGCCAAACAGGGCATGAAACAAGCGGCGCTCAAACATGACGCCATCGGTCAAGCCCCCCTCAAAGGCGCGGTTGACCGACTCTTTGGCAGCCATCACGGCCAACTGTGAATAACTGCAGATCATCAGGGCTGCACCCAGGGTCTCGGTCATGAGTTGGTCCAGGGGAACCACCCGGCTGACCAGCCCGGAACGCTCGGCTTCGGCGGCGTCGATCATGCGCCCCGTCAGGGCCAGGTCCATGGCTTTGGACTTGCCCACCGCGCGGGGCAAACGCTGAGTCCCGCCTGCGCCGGGGATGATGCCCAGCTTGATTTCGGGTTGACCAAATTTGGCGTTGTCGGCGGCGATGATGAAGTCACACATCATGGCCAACTCGCAACCGCCGCCCAAGGCAAAGCCGCTGACGGCTGCGATCACGGGCTTGCGCACACTGCGGATGGTTTCCCAGTCGCGGGTGATGTAGTCGTTGCCATAGGCGTCGGCAAAGGTGTACTCGGCCATGACGCCGATGTCGGCCCCGGCGGCAAAGGCCTTTTCGTTGCCTGTGATGACCATGCACCCAATCGCCGGGTCGGCTTCAAAGGCCTTGAGGGCCTGGCCCAACTCCACCATCAGTTGCGGATTCAGGGCATTGAGCTGCTTGGGACGGTTCAGGGTAATCACCCCGACCTGATCGGCCTCGGTGCGGACCTCGATGCATTCATAAGGCATGGTTTTTCTCCAAAATCATCACATGGTTCGATCACAGTGTAAGGCAGACGACACGGACAGATCCCGTTCGGGAAAACATCAGCCAACCGATCGGTCGGTTAATGATAGATTCGGGTCAGGAGACATGCAACATGACAGAACCGACCGTCCTCTACGAAGAGCAGGGTGCAGTGGCACGGGTCACCCTGAACCGCCCCTCCAACCTCAACAGCCTGAATCTGGAGATGCATCAAGCCCTGTGGCGGGCGCTGGACCAGGCCGAATCGAATCCCTCCATCCGGGCCCTTGTGCTCACTGGCGCCGGGCGGGGCTTTTGCGCCGGGGCTGATTTGTCCGGATTTGATTTTTCCGAAGGACCCAACCAGGTCGAGCGGGCTGATCCGGGCCCGGTCATCGAGCGCTCGTTCAACCCGACCACCCGGCGTTTGATGCGCCTGCGCATGCCGGCGGTGGCGGCGATCAATGGCGTGGCGGCCGGGGCTGGCGCATCGATCGCCATGGCGTGTGACATCGCCATCGCCCATCCTCAGGCCAGTTTCATTCAGGCCTTCAGCAAGATCGGCCTGATTCCCGACGCCGGCGGCAGTTGGCTGCTGGTCGAGCGCCTGGGTCTGGCGCGTGCGCTGGCCTTGGCCATGACAGGCGAGAAATTGATGGCTCCCCAGGCCAAGGAATGGGGCCTGATCTGGGGCGTCGAAGAAGACTGCCTGGGCGCTGCGCTGGCCATGGCGCAAAAGCTCGCGGTCATGCCCACCGCCGCCTTGGTCGCCACACGCCACTTGCTGCGTGACGCCAGCACGCGCAGCCTGGAGCAGCACCTGGACATCGAACGCGACACCCAATCGATGCTGGGGCGCACGCACGATTACTTCGAAGGCGTTAGCGCCTTTTTGCAAAAACGACCACCGCAATTCAAAGGGGAATGACATGGATGCCTTCGAACGCGCCCGCCAAGTGGGCGAGACCATGTTTGCGGTCGATACCGCCTCGCGCCTGACCATGGGCATGGAACTGCTGCTGTGCGAGCCCGGGCGGGCGATCTTGCGCATGCCGATCAAGGCGTTGCACCTCAATGGCCACCAAATTTGCCATGGCGGGTTCATCTTTACGCTTGCCGACACCACGTTTGCGTTTGCTTGCAACAGCCACAACAAAAACGCCGTGGCGGCAGGTTGCAGCATCGAATTTCTCAAGCCAGTGCGCGAGGGCGATGTGCTCACCTGTGAAGGGCTGGAGCAGACCCTGTCGGGGCGGCACGGCATCTACGACATGAAGGTACACAATCAGCACGGTGACGTGGTGGCCATGTTCCGTGGCAAAAGCGCCCAGATTGCGGGTACCGTATTTCCTGAATGAGGCTTGACATGACGCACACCCTGCCCCTGGAGCCGATCGAAAAAGCCGGCATCGACGAACTGCGCGCCCTGCAACTCAAGCGCTTGCAGGCCACCTTGCACCACGCCTACCAAAATTCGCCGGTCTATCGGCGCAAGTTCGAGCAAGCCGGGGTGCACCCGGACGATTGCCGCAGCCTGTCCGATCTGGCTCGCTTTCCCATGACCACCAAGGCCGATTTGCGCGACAACTACCCGTTCGGGATGTTTGCGGTCCCGCGTGAAAAACTGGTCCGGGTGCATGCCTCCAGCGGCACCACCGGCAAGCCCACGGTGGTGGGCTACACCCAAAACGACATCGACACCTGGGCGCAAGTGGTGGCACGCAGCATCCGGGCGGCCGGTGCAAGACCAGGCGACATGGTACATGTGAGTTATGGCTATGGCCTCTTTACCGGCGGACTGGGCGCACACTACGGCGCCGAGAGACTGGGTCGGACCGTGGTGCCATTCGGCGGCGGCCAGACCGGGCGCCAGGGGCAACTGAGCCAGGACTTCCGGCCCGACATCATCATGGTCACCCCCAGCTACATGTTGGCCATTGCCGATGAATTCCAGCGGCTCGGGCTGGATCCGGCAGACAGCAGTTTGCGCATTGGCATTTTCGGGGCCGAGCCCTGGACCAACGACATGCGGCGCGCGATCGAGCACCGCATGGGGCTGACGGCGGTCGACATCTATGGCTTGTCCGAGGTGATCGGTCCCGGTGTGGCCAGCGAGTGCGCCGAAACCCAAGACGGCCCTACCTTGTGGGAAGACCACTTCTACCCCGAAATCATCGATCCCGACACCGGCATGCCCTTGCCCGATGGCGAACTGGGCGAATTGGTGTTCACCAGCCTGACCAAAGAGGCCATGCCCATCATCCGCTACCGCACGCGCGATCTGACCAGGCTGTTGCCGGGCACCGCCCGCACCATGCGTCGCATGGAAAAGGTCACCGGACGCAGCGACGACATGATGATCGTGCGCGGCGTCAACGTGTTTCCTTCGCAGATCGAAGAGTACATCTTGCGCCAGCCCGAGTTGGCGCCTCACTACCAATGCGTACTGACACGAGAGGGACCGCTGGATCACCTGACGGTCAAGGTCGAAGTTCGCCCAGGCCTCGCGCCCGACAGCGCCAGCGCCAGACAGGCCGCGCAACATTTGCAACGCGATGTCAAAGTGTTTGTCGGCACCTCGATTCAGGTCGAGTTATTGGCCGAAGGCGGGGTCGAGCGCAGCATGGGCAAAGCCCGGCGCGTGGTCGATCTCAGGGCCCGCTGACCACCCCTCAAAGCCAGCGTTTCAAGGCCTCTGGTCGGGTCGGGTCGGGCAGCAACTGCCAGTTCGAGGCCAACGCCGGCACCCGCAGGTCCAGCCACATCAGTTGTTGGTCACGGCTGACCAGAGCGCGGCAACGCGTCTCGGGGCCCAACAGCAGCGGCAGGTCGTCGAGTTTTTTCAGTCGCCACGGCTTGGCGCGTGCGCCGCGGCCGACCTCGATGCCCAGCCATTCATCGCCAGCCGCCATGCCCGCGTGTTCGGCAGCTCCGTCGCGCAGCACCGCCTTGATCACCAGCCCTGCCGACCCTTCTTGCACCCGCAAGCCCAGGCGCTGGCTCATGGGGGCCTTGTCGATGTCGATCTTCACGCCATGGGCTCGCAGCAACGATGCCAACGGCAAGTCGTCGGTGGAGTGCACCCATTGCCGGATAAACGCCGACCAATCACGTCCGGTGCGGTCTTGCAATTCCTGCAACAAATCGGCTTCACTCATCGGGCCGGCCGAACACCGCCGCCACAGGCCTCGCATCACGTCTTCCAGGCTGCTGCCGGCTTGGCGCAGGCTCAAGTCCAGGCACAAGCCCACCAGCGCGCCTTTGGTGTAATAGCTGACTGTGGCATTGACGGTGTTTTCATCCTGGCGGTAATACTTGACCCAGGCGTCAAAACTGGCCTGCGCCACGCTTTGCACCTTGCGCCCCGGGGTCTGATCGACCTGAACAATGGTTTTGCCCAGCAATTTCAGATAGCGTGCGGCGTCGATCAGGCCGGCGCGCACCAACAGCAAGTCGTCAAAATAACTGGTCAAGCCTTCAAAGAACCACAGCAATTGGGTGTAGTTTTCTTGTTGCAAGTCGTAGCGGGCAAACTCATGGGGGCGCAAGCGTTTCACATTCCAGGTGTGGAAGTACTCGTGGCTGATCAAGCCCAACAAGGTGACATAGCCATCGCTGGCAGCGGACTCGCCCAGGCGGGGCAGGTCCCGCCGGTTGGCAATCAGTGCGGTGCTGTGGCGATGTTCCAACCCGCCATAGCCATCATCCACCGCATTGAGCATGAAAACATAGTGGCGATGGGGCGCACGCCCTCGTGGGCCATGCCACATCTGAATCGCGGCCTTGCAAATCCGTTGGGTATCTGCCAACAAGCGTGGGCCATCCATCGACGCCGGTGCACCGGCCACGACAAAGCGATGGCGCACGCCGCAGGCGACAAATTCGCCCGACCAAAAGTCGCCTGATTCAAAAGGCGAATCGATCAGTTCATCGTAATCTTGCGCCGCATAGGTGCCCCAACCCCGTGCATCCACTTGCAGCGGTGACAGACCGGTGGCGACCCGCCAGCCCCGGGTGCCGTTCGGCGGCACCACAGTGATGTGATGGGGCACATCGGTTTGACCGTGTGCGCTCAGGCACAGGCTGGTGCCATTGAAAAACCCGCGCCGGGTGTCGAGCCAGGCGGTGCGCACCGAGGGGTCAAAGGCATACACCCGGTATTTCAGCGTCAGGGGCTGGCCGCCTTGGCAGCGAATCGACCATGTGTTTTTATTGTGTTGCGTCAGGGGGCAGGCGCGTCGACCTTGGTGGGCGCTGAGTTCTTGCAGGTGCCTGGAAAACTCGCGCACCAAATAGCTGCCCGGAATCCACACCGGCAGCGACACCACTTGCTCGGCTTGGGGTCGAGCAATCGTCATTTCGATGTCGTACAAATGGGCGTGCACATCGCGGGCGCTGACCACATATCGGACAGCGGCAGTCGGATTCTGGCGGGCGGTGGTCATGGTGCAGTACTCAGGTGGCGGCCGCACCCAGCAGGCAACACAACACCGACACCAGCGTCAGGCGAAAGCGCAGCGTCATCCACTCGCGCAGACCGGCCACGGGCCAGGTTTTGCGATCGACCAAATAGCAACCCAAGAGCAACAAAGCCAACAAGGGCAACCCGGCATAGGCGGGCATGATCACCGCCAACCAGGCGACCAGTGAGGGGCTGACACCCCAGATCAGGTGAAAGGTGCGCAGGGGCGTGTTTTCGCGCAGGGCCAGTCCCCAGTGGATGCCACCCAAAAACGAGGCAATGACCGCGCCATAAGAGGTCAGTGCAATGGCCACCAGGGGCAGCACATCGATTTCAACCAGAAACATCAGCAGCGCCCCCACCACAAAGGGGATCAAGCCGGCATAACCCAGGCGGTGGACCCAACGGCCCTGTTCAGAGTCGACTTTTAAAGGCATGGTGAATTCAGAGTTGCTTTTCCAATTGAGCGATAGAGATGGCGCCCGGGATGCGCACGCCACTGGCGGTGAAGGTGGTTGGCGTGCCGGTGATGCGGTGTTTGCGCCCGAACTCCACATTGCGGTCGATGGCGCTGCTGTCGCAGGTGGCCGTTGCCGGGGTTTTGGCACTGAGCATCCAGTCTTGCCAGGCTTGTGCCCGGTCTTTGGCGCACCAGATGTGACGTGATTTTTGCATCGAGTCGGCACCCAGGACAGGGTAGATGAACACATGGATGGTGACGTTGTCCAAGCGCTCCAGATCGCGCTCAAAGCGCTTGCAGTAGCCGCAATTCGGGTCGGCAAACACGGCCAATTTGCGCGTACCGTTGCCACGCACCAGCGTCAAGGCATCTTTGATCGGCAACTTGGCAAAATCGATGGCGTTGAGTTTTTCCAGCCGTTCTTCGGTCAGGTTGCGCTTTTGGCGGGTGTCGATCAGTTCACCCTGGATCAGGTGGTTGCCCTCGGCGTCGGTGTAAAAAATCTCGTTGCTCTCGGTCCGGATCTCAAACAAGCCACTCATCGGCGTGCGGCGCACTTCTTCAATGCGCGGCAGACTGGGCAGTCGCTCGGTCAGATTTTTGCGGATCTGGTTTTCTTGTCCTTGAGCGTTGGCTGCAGGAGCGGCCAAGGTGAAGGCCAGCCACAAAGTCAGCAAAGGGAAGGTGTGTTTCATGTGCCAATGTCCAGGTGGGTGGCTTGAGCCATGGTCCAGCGCTTGAAAAAGTCAAGGCGATTGACGCACGACAAGCCCGAGTTGCGCAGCCAGCGAGCCAGAGGGGAAGGGTGGGCATAAAGGGTTTGCAAGCCGTCGCAGGCGGCGTTGACGACAGCCAGCGCCAGCTTGCGTTGGCGTTCGTAGTCGCGCAGAAGTCGAGGGTCGGCCACGCCAGACAAGCGACCCTGGCGTTGGCGTTGGCGCAGCACTTGGGCCAAGCCGGCCACATCGTCCAAGCCCAGGTTCAGACCCAGGCCGGCCAGCGGGTGGATGGTGTGCGCTGCGTCACCGACCAGCACAAATGCAGAGCCATCCGGGGCAGTGCCACTCCAGTGGCGCGCGCGTGCCGATTGCAATGGCCAGACCGCCCGTGGACTGATCAGGCTCATGGCGCCCAACTCGCTGGCGGTTTGTTGCATCAAGATGGGTTCGAGTTGGGACGCGTCTTGTTGCAGGCGGCTTTGTGCCAAGGGCGGTGGCAAAGACCACACGACCGCGCTGCAATGGGGGTCGCCCAGGGGCAGCAATGCCAAGATGGTGGCTTGCGAACCCGAATTGACGAACCATTGGCGGGCGCACTGGCCATGGGGCTGCGCGTGGCGAACCCGAAACGCCAGCGCATGCTGGTCATAGGGTTGGCGCTCAAAGCCCAGGCCCCAGGCGTCACGGCTGCGGCTGGCCTTGCCTTCGCACACGGCAGTCAACTCGGCTGCCGGGGCGATGTCGAACCGCGTGATGCCCGCTTGTTCGGCCACACGCCGGCGCAACAAAGCCAACAAGGGCGGCACGTCGACGATCCAGCTCAGCGGCTGGTTGTGCAGACCCTCAAAACCGATCTGCCCGCCCTCGTCGCCCCAAACCGCCATGGATTGCACCGGGCTGGCAGCCGCCTCGGGCCATGCGCCCAGGCCCTCGAGCAATTGCCGCGCCGAGGCGTTGAGCGAGTAGGCCCGCACATCGGCATCCCCTTGGGGTTCACCGGGGGGCGATTCCAACGCCACCCGCAACCCCTGGCGGCCGAGCGCCAACGCCAAGGCGCAGCCGGTGATGCCGTCGCCACGGATGCAGACGTCAAATTCAAAAGTCATGGGCTCATTTTAGGGTGCGCCCATGGTGCGGCCCCATCTTTGCGACAATCGCCCTATGAGCACTGCAGCCATCCTCTCTGAAATCTGGGTTTACCCCCTCAAGTCCTGCGCCGGCATTTCGGTGCGCCAGTCCACCCTGACCGAAACCGGTCTGGAATGGGATCGCACCTGGATGGTGGTCGATGCCCGGGGCAGCATGGTCACCCAGCGCGAACTGCCGGCCATGGCCTTGATCGAGACCCGTTTGCGCGCCACCGAGGTGGTGCTGCGGGCACCGGGCATGTTGGCCCTGCACCTGGCCATGGATCAGGCCGAAGGCCAGACCCGGGTCGAGATTTGGGGTCAGCAGGTGCCGGCCTACGACATGGGTGAGTTGGCCGCCCAGTGGCTGACCGACTTTTTGGCGCAGACACCGGCCGGTAGAGCCCTGGGGCCATTGCGCCTGGCGCGCTTTGATCCCGACCACCAGCGGCCCAGCGACCCCCAGTGGGCCCAAGGGCATCCGGGCCTGAACACCTTCGGCGACGGGTTCCCATTGCTGATCGCAGGAGCTGCCTCGCTGCAAGAGTTCAACCGCCGCGCTCGCGATCTGGGTCGCTCCGAGGTCGACATCCAGCGCTTTCGCCCCAATCTGGTCATTGCCGGGCTGGAGCCGCACCAGGAAGACCGCTTGCAAGCCATCACCCTGCACACCGCGCAAGGGCCGGTTGAAATCCGGCCGGTCAAGCCCTGCGTGCGTTGCAGCGTGCCCGACGTCGACCCCGCCGATGGGCAAGCCGATGGTGCGGTCAACCCGGTGCTGCAAAGCTACCGGCAAGACCCGCGCATGAACGGTGCGCTGACCTTCGGCATGAATGCCATCGTGACCCGGGGTCTGGTGCCAGCCGCCAGCGAGCAGCCCGAGCCGGTGCTGAGCGTGGGCATGGCGGTCGAAGTCCGCTAAAGCCTGTGCGGGGCGCCAGCCCTTGGCGGACGGCCCCTTAGGCCCGTGGCGGCGGCCTTACAATGCCCTCAAACAACCCCCAGAATTCATCATGAGCCTCCAATGCGGCATCGTGGGTCTGCCCAACGTCGGCAAATCCACCCTCTTCAACGCCCTGACCAAAGCCGGGATCGCGGCTGAAAACTACCCTTTTTGCACCATCGAGCCCAACACCGGCGTGGTCGAGGTGCCCGACCCGCGCTTGCAGCAGTTGTCTGAAATCGTCGAGCCCGAGCGCATCGTGCCCGCCATTGTGGAATTTGTCGACATCGCCGGTCTGGTGGCGGGTGCCAGCAAGGGCGAAGGCCTGGGCAACCAGTTTTTGGCGCACATCCGCGAAACCGACGCCAGCGTCAATGTGGTGCGTTGCTTTGACGACGCCAACATCATCCATGTGGCGGGCAAAGTCGACCCGATTTCCGACATCGAGGTCATCCAG
>JACCDX011210193.1_pt1 | contig 10275 bp, 7 predicted proteins | sample 7449681 | NCBI WGS metagenome assembly JACCDX01 (sample SAMN15323450, study PRJNA562643) | freshwater metagenome | isolation source: river surface water | place: USA:Blue River Watershed | collected 2017-08-18
GCGCGGCCGTTCGCGAGGAACGGGAAGCTGCCCGCCTTGTACGCAACACCGTCGGCCTTCAGCTGCTGCTCGGTGCGGCCGACCCACGCAATTTCAGGCGACGTGTAGATCACCCACGGAATCGTGTCGAAGTTCACGTGGCCGTGCTGGCCGGCGATGCGCTCGGCCACCGCAACGCCCTCTTCTTCCGACTTGTGCGCCAGCATCGGGCCACGCACGACATCGCCGACGGCCCACACGTTCGGCAGGTTCGAGCGGCAGTGATCGTCGACCGAGATGAAGCCGCGCTCGTCGAGCTTGAGGCCGATCGCGTCCGGGTTCAGGCCGTTGGTGTTGGGAATGCGGCCGATCGACACGATCAGCTTGTCCACCACCAGCTTGTGCGCATCGCCTTTGGCGTCGGTGTATTCGACGGTGACGTCCTTGCTGCCCTTCCTGATGTCGCCGATTTTCACGCCCATCTCGATCGCCAGGCCTTGCTTGACGAACAGCTTGTGCGCTTCTTTCGCCACCTGCTCGTCGGCTGCCGCGAGGAAGGCCGGCAGGGCTTCGAGGATGGTCACGTCGGCACCCAGACGGCGCCAGACGCTGCCCATTTCGAGGCCGATCACGCCGGCGCCGATCACGCCGAGCTTTTTCGGCACAGCGTCAATCGCCAGCGCGCCGGAATTCGACAGCACCAGCTTCTCGTCGAACGGCGCATTCGGCAGCGCGCGCGGGTTGGAGCCGGTGGCGATGATGATGTGCTTGCCCTTCACCGACGCATTGGCCGGCTCGGACACAGCGATCTCGTAGCCGTCGGCGTCGGCCTTCACGAACGAACCGCGGCCATGCAGGAAGGTCACCTTGTTCTTCTTGAACAGGTACTGGATGCCGTCATTGTTCTGCTTCACGACGCCGTTCTTGCGGCCCAGCATCTGCGCGAGGTTCAGCTTCACGCCCTTGACTTCGACGCCGTGCTCGGCCAGGCCGTGCTGCACATGTTCGAAATGTTCGGCCGACTGCAGCATCGCCTTCGACGGGATGCAGCCGACGTTGGTGCAGGTGCCGCCCAGCGCCGGACCGCCCTGCTCGTTTTTCCAGTCGTCGATGCAGGCGACCGACATGCCCAGCTGCGCGGCGCGGATCGCTGCCACGTAGCCGCCGGGGCCGCCGCCGATCACGACGACATCAAAATTCTTCGCCATGTCCGCTCCTTACAGATCGAGCAGCAGGCGCGCCGGATCTTCCAGCGCTTCCTTCATCGCGACCAGGCCGAGCACCGCTTCGCGGCCGTCGATGATGCGATGGTCATACGACATCGCGAGGTAGTTCATCGGGCGGATCACGATCTGGCCGTTTTCGACCACCGCGCGGTCCTTGGTCGCATGCACGCCGAGGATCGCCGACTGCGGCGGGTTGATGATCGGGGTCGACAGCATCGAGCCGAACACGCCGCCGTTGGAGATCGAGAAGGTGCCGCCGGTCAGTTCGTCGAGCGTCAGCTTGCCGTCCTTGGCCTTGGTGCCGAACTCGCCGATTTTCTTCTCGATGTCGGCGATCGACATCTGGTCGGCGTTGCGCAGAATCGGCACGACCAGGCCGCGCGGCGAGCCGACGGCGATGCCGACGTCGAAGTAGCCGTGGTAGACGATGTCATTGCCGTCGACCGAAGCGTTCAGGATCGGGTATTTCTTCAGCGCGGCGACCGCCGCCTTCACGAAGAAGGACATGAAGCCCAGCTTCACGCCGTGTTCTTTCTCGAACTTGTCCTTGTACTTGTTGCGCAGGTCCATGACCGGCTGCATGTTGACCTCGTTGAAGGTCGTCAGGATCGCGTTGGTGGCCTGCGACTCGAGCAAGCGCTCGGCGACGCGCGCACGCAGGCGGCTCATCGGCACGCGCTGCTCCGGACGGTCGCCGAGGTCGGCGCTGACCGGTGCCGGGACAGCCGGCAGTGCGGCGCGTGGCGCGGCCGCCGGTGCGGCCGGCGCCTTCGCAGCCGGCTGTGCCAGCGCGTTGATCACGTCACCCTTGGTCACGCGACCGTCACGGCCAGTGCCCTGCACGGCGTCCACCGACATCTTGTTCTCGGCCAGCATCTTCGCTGCAGCCGGCATCGCGATCGCGCCGCCGGTGGCAGCCGGCGCTACGGCCGGTGCCGCTGCGGGCGCAGCTGCCGGTGCCGGCGCTGCAGCAGCGGGAGCAGCCGCCGATGCGGTCGCTTCGGTGTCGATGCGCGCGATGATCTCGCCCGCGACCACGGTGCTGCCGTCGGCTTTCAGGATCTCGATGATCACACCCTGCGCAGGCGCGGGCAGCTCGAGCACGACTTTGTCGGTCTCGATGTCGATCAGGTTTTCATCGCGGGCCACGGCCTCGCCGACTTTCTTGTGCCACTGCAGCAGGGTCGCTTCAGCGACAGATTCAGACAGTTGCGGGACCGGGACTTCAAGGATTGCCATCACATTCTCCGTTTCGGGTTTGTCACACAAAGCGCCGGCATCCGGCGCAATGCGGGGTCATTATTTGGTCAGCACGAAGCCCTTCAGCTTCGAAAATGCGGTATCGATCAGCGCCTTCTGCTGCGCATAGTGCTTGTCGTAGTAACCGACGGCAGGCGATGCGGAAGCAGGACGGCCGGCATAGGCCAGTTTCTGACCATCTGCCATGTTCTCGAAAATGTTGTGCTGGATCTGGAACCACGCGCCCTGGTTCTGCGGCTCGTCCTGCACCCAGACAACTTCACTCGCGTTCGGGAAGGACTTCAGCTCCGATGCGAACGCCTTGTGCGCGAACGGATACAGTTGCTCGACGCGGATGATCGCGATGTCATTTGCGTCACGCTCCTTGCGCGCATTGACGAGGTCGAAGTACACCTTGCCGGAGCAGGCCAGCACGCGCTTGACCTTCTTCGGATCGATCTTCGCATCGACCTCGCCGATCACGGTCTGGAACGAGCCCTTGATCAGCTCGGACAGCGGCGAACCGGCATCCTTGTTACGCAGCAGGGATTTCGGCGTGAAGATCACCAGCGGCTTGCGGAACAGGCGAATCATCTGGCGACGCAGCAGGTGGAAGATCTGCGCGCCGGTGGTCGGCTGCACGACTTGCATGTTGTTGTCTGCGCACAGCTGCAGGAAGCGCTCGACGCGTGCCGACGAGTGCTCCGGACCCTGGCCTTCGTAGCCGTGCGGAAGCATCATCACGAGACCGGACGCACGGCCCCACTTCACTTCGCCCGAGCTGATGAATTGGTCGATCACGACCTGTGCGCCGTTGGCGAAGTCGCCGAACTGCGCTTCCCAGATCGTCAGCGTGTTCGGTTCGGCGGTCGAGTAGCCGTATTCGAAGCCAAGCACCGCCTCTTCGGACAGCACGGAGTCAATGACGGCAAACGGCGCCTGCTGTTCCGACACGTTCTGCAGCGGGATATAGGTGCCTGCGTCCCACTTCTCGCGCTTCTGGTCATGCAACACGGCGTGACGGTGGGTGAAGGTACCGCGGCCGGCATCCTGGCCGGTGATGCGGATCGAATAGCCCGACGACAGCAGCGTGGCGAATGCGAGGTGCTCGCCCATGCCCCAGTCGACGTTCAGTTCGCCACGGCCCATGGCGGCACGGTCGGCCAGCACTTTCTCGACCAGCGGGTGCGGCTTGAAGTCTTCAGGGATCGACGTGATCCGTTCGGACAGGCGCTTGAGCTCGGCTGCCGGCACAGAGGTGTCGGCCGCATCGGTCCACTTGCGGTTCAGGAACGGCATCCAGTCGACCGCGTACTTGTTCTTGTAGTTCGAGATCACCGGATCGATCGTGCGGCGACCTTCGTCCATCGCCTGACGGTAATCCTTGACCAGCACATCGCCGTTGTCGGTCGCGATCGTGCCCTGCGTGGCGAGCTTGTCCGCGTACAGCTTGCGGGTGCCCGGATGCGCGCCGATCTTCTTGTACATCAGCGGCTGCGTCAGCGCCGGCGTGTCCTGCTCGTTGTGGCCGAGCTTGCGGAAGCAGATGATGTCGACGACCACGTCTTTCTGGAACTGCATGCGGAAGTCCAGCGCGATCTGGGTCGCGTGGATCACCGCCTCGGGATCGTCGCCGTTCACGTGCAGCACGGGCGCCTCGATCATCTTGACCACGTCGGAGCAGTACAGCGTCGAACGGGTGTCGCGCGGGTCGGACGTGGTGAAGCCGATCTGGTTGTTGATGACGATGTGCACCGTGCCGCCGGTGCCGTAGCCGCGGGTCTGCGCCAGGTTCAGCGTTTCCATCACGACGCCCTGGCCGGCAAAGGCGGCGTCGCCGTGCACCAGCACCGGCAGCACCTGGCGGCCTTCCTTGTCGCCGCGGCGGTCCATGCGCGCCTTCACCGAGCCTTCAACGACCGGGTTGACGATCTCGAGGTGCGACGGGTTGAACGCCAGCGACAGGTGGACCGGACCGCCCGGGGTGGAAATGTCCGACGAAAAGCCCTGGTGGTATTTGACGTCGCCGGCCGGCAGGTCGTCCGCATGCTTGCCCTCGAACTCGGCAAACAGGTCCGACGGCATCTTGCCGAGAATGTTCACCAGCACGTTCAGGCGGCCGCGGTGAGCCATGCCGATCACGATTTCCTGCACGCCCTTTTCGCCGGCGCGCTGGATGACTTCGTCAAGCGACGCGATGAAGCTCTCGCCGCCTTCCAGCGAGAAGCGCTTCTGGCCGACGTAGCGGGTGTGCAGGTAGCGCTCGAGACCTTCGGCAGCGGTCAGGCGCTCGAGGATGTGCTGCTTCTGCTCGCGGGTGAAATTGCCGGTGGAGCGGGTTGACTCGAGGCGCTCCTGCATCCAGCGCTTCTGCGCCGGGTCGGTCATGTACTGGAATTCGGCGCCGATCGAGCGGCAGTAGGTGTCGCGCAGCGCCTGCAGCAGGTCGCGCAGCGTCGCCGTTTCCGGGCCGAAGTAGGTGTTGCTGATGTTGAACACGGTGTCGAGATCGGCATCGGTGAAGCCGTAGAACGACGGTTCGAGTTCGGGAATGTTCGGACGCTCCTGGCGCTGCAGCGGATCGAGGTTGGCCCACTGGGTGCCGAGGAAACGGTAAGCGGCGATGAGTTGGGTGACGGCAACACGCTTGCGGCCCATCTCGGCGTCCGCCGAAGCAGTAACCGTGCGGATCGGACCATGCTTCGCGCGCTCGGCGAAGGAGGCGATCACGCTCGCGTGGGGGACGTCAGGCCGGTCGGAACCATCGACAGCAGGCACATGCTGCATGGCGTCGAAATAGGCACGCCAGTTGTCGGGGACGGAACCGGGATTGAGTAGATAGGCCTCGTACAGTTCTTCGACGTACGGGGCGTTGCCTCCAAACAGATACGAGTTGGAGAAATATTGCTGCATCATCGCTGCTCACCTTTCTTCGCGTTTCGCGAAGCAAATAGCGGGTTCATCAACCTTCCGCGACACGGCCTCACCGGTTAGCGGATTGCAAATCATTTGCGGGAAGGGCTCAAATAGGCTCCCGTACGCTCATGCGCACGAGCGAAACCGAAGTGTAACACCAGACCTGTCAGGGAAAATGGTTTTCTTGCTTGCCATTCCGACAACCGAAAACCACTACCCCGGCACGCCGGGCGCGCGCTCACGCAGGCAAGAAAAAAGCGGGCCGCAGCCCGCTTTTTCACTTCCGACGCACCGATCAGCGCTTGGCGATCGGGGGCACATCGCGTGCCGGCGAACCGACGAACAGCTGGCGCGGACGGCCGATCTTCTGCTCCGGATCCGAGATCATCTCGTTCCACTGCGCGATCCAGCCGACGGTGCGCGCCATCGCGAAGATACCGGTGAACAGCGACACCGGGATGCCCAGCGCCGACTGCACGATGCCCGAGTAGAAGTCGACATTCGGGTAGAGCTTGCGCTGCACGAAGTAGTCGTCTTCCAGCGCGATCTTCTCGAGTGCCATTGCCAGCTTGAACAGCGGATCGTTCTCGAGACCGAGCTCGCCGAGCACTTCGTGGCAGGTTTCGCGCATCAGCTTGGCGCGCGGGTCGTAGTTCTTGTAGACGCGGTGACCAAAGCCCATCAGCTTGACGTTCGAGTTCTTGTCCTTCACCTGCTTGACGAACTCGCCGATCTTCTCGACGCCACCGGCCTTCTGAATGTCCTGCAGCATGGTCAGCGCCGCTTCGTTCGCGCCGCCGTGCGCCGGGCCCCACAGGCAGGCGATGCCGGCTGCGATACAGGCGAACGGGTTCGCGCCCGACGAACCGGCCAGGCGGACGGTCGACGTCGATGCATTCTGCTCGTGGTCGGCGTGCAGGATCAGGATACGGTCGAGCGCGCGCACCAGCACGTCATTGACCTTGTAGTCCTCGGCCGGGGTCGCGAACATCATGCGCATGAAGTTTGCGCTGTACGACAGGTCGTTGCGCGGATAGATGAACGGCTGGCCGACCGAGTACTTGTAGGCCATCGCGACCAGCGTCGGCATCTTCGCGATCAGGCGGATAGCGGACACTTCACGGTGATGCGGGTCATTGATGTCAAGGGAGTCGTGGTAGAACGACGCCAGCGCGCCGACGGTGCCGACCAGCACCGACATCGGGTGCGCGTCACGACGGAAGCCGCGGAAGAAGAACTGCATCTGCTCGTGAACCATCGTGTGACGGGTCACGGTGTCGGTGAATTTCTGTTTCTGTGCCGCGTTCGGCAGCTCGCCGTTGAGCAGAAGGTAGCAGGTCTCGAGGAAGTCGCAGTTCACTGCCAGCTGCTCGATCGGGTAGCCGCGATACAGCAGTTCGCCCTTGTCGCCGTCGATGTAGGTGATCGACGAGTTGCAGGCCGCGGTCGACATGAAGCCCGGGTCATAGGTGAACTTGCCGGTCGAGCCGTACAGCTTGCGGATGTCGACGACATCCGGGCCGATCGATCCCTTGTAGATCGGGAATTCCACCGACGGCGAACCGTCGGAGAAGGATAGCGTGGCTTTTGCGTCGGAGTGGGTCATGACTCTACCTTCGAATGAAGAAAATTAATGTACCGGTGTTCTGTTTCCGCGGCCTGCCGCGATGCGGGGCAGCGCGCCCGTTCAGGCCTGCCGCAGCCGCGCCAGCAATGCCCTTACGTGAGGCACATCGAGCTCGCCTTCGGGCTCGGCCCGGCCCAGCAGCAGGCCCATCAGGTCGTTGTCGGAGAGGGCGAGCAGCCGCGTCAGCGCATCGACCTCTTCGTCCGTCAGCCCGACCTCGTGCGCATCGAGGAAGCGCGTGAGGATCAGGTCGTTCTCCAGCAGCCCGCGGCGGCTGCGCCAGCGCAGTCGCGCGCGCTTTGCGGGGTCGTCCTGGTGCCGTGCTTGTTCCATGATGATCAAACTGCGCGGCGAACCATCAGTTCCTTGATCTTGCCGATCGCCTTGTTCGGGTTCAGGCCCTTCGGGCAGACGTCGACGCAGTTCATGATCGAGTGGCAGCGGAACAGGCGGTACGGATCCTCGAGGTTGTCGAGGCGCTCGCCGGTGGCCTGGTCGCGGCTGTCGGCGATGAAGCGATAGGCCTGCAGCAGGCCGGCCGGGCCGACGAACTTGTCCGGGTTCCACCAGAACGACGGGCACGACGTCGAGCAGCACGCGCACAGGATGCACTCATACAGGCCATCGAGCTCTTCGCGCTCTTCCGGCGACTGCAGGCGCTCCTTCTCCGGCGGGATCGACTCGTTCATCAGGAACGGCTTGATCGAGTGGTACTGCTTGAAGAAGTTGGTCATGTCGACGATCAGGTCGCGAATGACCGGCAGGCCCGGCAGCGGACGCAGCACGATCGGCTCCGACAGCTCGTTCAGGTTGGTCGTGCAGGCCAGCCCGTTCTTGCCGTTGATGTTCATCGCGTCCGAGCCGCACACGCCTTCGCGGCAGGAACGGCGCAGCGCGAGCGAGTCGTCAACGTCGGCCTTGATACGCTGCAGCGCATCCAGCAGCATCTTGTCGGTGTCCTGCAGCTCGACCGTCAGGTCTTGCATGTAGGGCTTCGCATCCTTGTCCGGATCGTAGCGGTAGATCTGGAATTTGACTGTACGTGGCATGGTATTCGATGTCCTGCGGTTAGAAAGTACGTGCCTTCGGCTTGAAGGTCTCGACGGTCAGCGGCTTGGTCACGACTGGCTTGTAGTCCAGGCGGTTGCCTTCGGAGAACCACAGCGAGTGCCTCATCCAGTTCTCGTCGTCACGGTTCGGGAAGTCGCTGTGCGCATGCGCGCCGCGCGATTCGTTGCGCGCGGCAGCCGACACGATGGTCGCCTTCGCGGTCTCGATCAGGTTGTCCAGTTCGAGCGCCTCGACGCGCGCGGTGTTGAACACCTTGGACTTGTCCTTGAACGAAACGTGCTTGCGGCGCTCGTCGAGCTCCATGATCTTCTTGACGCCTTCGTCCAGCAGCGCCTGCGTACGGAACACGCCGCAGTGCTGCTGCATGCTCTTGCGAATGTCGTTGGCGACGTCCTGCACGCGCTCCGAGCCGGTCGAGGTTTCCAGACGATTCAGGCGGTCCAGCGCGCGCTCGGCGCCGTCGGCCGGCAGCGACTGGTGGCTCTGTGCCTTCAGGTTCGACGCGACGATATGGTTGCCGGCCGCGCGGCCGAACACCAGCAGATCGAGCAGCGAGTTGGTGCCGAGGCGGTTCGCGCCATGCACCGACACACACGCGCATTCGCCGATCGCGTACAGGCCCTTGACCACTTCCTGCGAACCGTTCTTCGGTGCGACGACCTGGCCGTGGATGTTGGTCGGGATGCCGCCCATCTGGTAGTGGATGGTCGGCACGACCGGGATCGGTTCCTTGGTGGCGTCGACGTTGGCGAATTTGTGGCCGATCTCGAGGATGGACGGCAGGCGCTTGCGGATGGTGTCGGCGCCGATGTGGCGCAGGTCCAGCAGCACGTGGTCCTTGTTCGGGCCGCAGCCGCGACCTTCCTTGATTTCCTGGTCCATCGAGCGCGACACGAAGTCACGCGGCGCGAGGTCTTTCAGCGTCGGCGCATAACGCTCCATGAAGCGTTCGCCGTTGCTGTTGATCAGGATGCCGCCTTCGCCGCGCACGCCTTCGGTGATCAGCACGCCCGCGCCGGCCACGCCGGTCGGGTGGAACTGCCAGAATTCCATGTCTTCCAGCGGCAGGCCGGCGCGTGCCGCCATGCCCATGCCGTCGCCGGTGTTGATGAACGCGTTGGTCGATGCGGCCCAGATGCGGCCGGCGCCGCCGGTGGCGAACACGGTGGTCTTCGCTTCGAGAACCATCACGTCACCGGTTTCCATCTCGAGCGCGACGACGCCGAGCACGTCGCCGTCCTGGTTGCGCACCAGATCGATCGCCATCCACTCGACGAAGAAATGCGTCTTGGCGCGCACGTTGCGCTGGTACAGCGTGTGCAGCATCGCGTGACCGGTACGGTCAGCCGCGGCGCAGGCGCGCTGCACCGGCTTTTCGCCGAAGTTCGCGGTGTGGCCGCCGAACGGACGCTGGTAGATCGTGCCGTCTGGGTTGCGGTCGAACGGCATGCCGAAGTGCTCGAGCTCGTAAACGACCTTCGGCGCTTCGCGGCACATGAATTCGATCGCGTCCTGGTCACCGAGGTAGTCCGAACCCTTGACGGTGTCGAACATGTGCCAGTACCAGTTGTCTTCGGACATGTTGCCGAGCGACGCACCGACGCCGCCCTGTGCGGCGACCGTGTGCGAACGGGTCGGGAAAACTTTCGACAGCACCGCGACGTTCAGGCCGGCTTCGGCCAGTTGCAGCGATGCGCGCATGCCCGAGCCACCGGCGCCGACAACAACGGCGTCGAAACGACGGCTGGGGATGGAGGATTTGATGGCTACCACGGTTACACTCTCCACAGGATCTGGACGGTCCAGCCGGCACAGCCGACCAGCCACAAAATGGTCAATACTTGCAATGCGAGACGAGCGCCGACCGGCTTCACGTAATCCATCCAGATATCGCGCACGCCCACCCAGGCGTGGTAGTACAGCGCGAGGAAGGTCACGAAGGCCAGCAGCTTGAACCACTGCTGCGCGAACAGCCCGGCCCAGCCTTCATAGCTGAAATCCGATCCTCCGAGGAACAGCACCAGCGTGACGATCGTGAACACGGCCATCACGATGGCGGTCACGCGCTGCGCGAGCCAGTCACGCAGGCCGTAGTGCGCGCCGACGACCAGGCGCTTCGGTCCGATATTGTTGTTTGCCATCTCAGAATGCTCCGAACAGTTTCAATGCAACCAGCGCGGTCAGCACGAGGCTGACGACGAGCACGGACTTGGCCGA
>JACCDX011625721.1_pt1 | contig 10275 bp, 6 predicted proteins | sample 7449681 | NCBI WGS metagenome assembly JACCDX01 (sample SAMN15323450, study PRJNA562643) | freshwater metagenome | isolation source: river surface water | place: USA:Blue River Watershed | collected 2017-08-18
AAACATGTTTATCGCGGTGCACTATTTGCGGCTGTGAGGTCATTTCGAAGCGAAAAATCGAAACGGGTCGAGCCGCCAACTTCACTTCGTCGCCGCCACGAACCTTGGCGTATGACCTTTCGCCATCGATTTTGATTGCACTTACCGATGAAGGCACCTGCATGATCTCACCGCGCAGTGATTCGAGCGCCGACTCGATCTCTTCGGCTGAAATTCTTCGAACCGCCGCTTCACTTGCGACTTCGAGATAATCACCCTCGGCGTCATCTGTGATTGTGCTGGCGCCAAGCCGAATGGTTGCCTCATAGGTCTTAGATGCACCGACTAAGAAGGTAAGAAGTTTGGTTGCCGAGTTTATGCCGAGCAAGAGCAGACCGGTGGCCATCGGATCTAGCGTGCCCGCGTGACCGACCCTTCTCGTGCCAGCGATTCCGCGCAGTTTTGCGACTACGTCGTGACTGGTCCAGCCTTTTGGTTTGTCAATAAGAACCAAGCCCGAGGCCATCTTTAGTCGTCTTCGCCCTGAGTCTTAGGTTCTTTATAGGGGTTAGCCTCGCCAGCAAACTCCGAATTCTTGGCGAGTTCTTTCACCTCGGCGTCGCGAGTCTTGGCCTCGGTTAGAAGGTCGTTGAGATGCGCGGCAATCACCGGAATCTCGTCTGAGACAAATTCGATGGTCGGGGTAAGTCGAATTGAAAGACCGCGACCAACCTCTCGGCGAATCAAACCCTTGTTGTTGTCGATAATCTCCGTCGACTGCTGCTTCTCGGCCTCGGTGCCAAAAACTGTGTAGAAAATTTTCGCGTGCTGCAGATCGGGCGTAACCTTCACATCGGTAATGGTGACGAAGCCCAGGTCGGGGTCTTTGACCGCGCGCTCAAGGGCCTCGGCCACCAATACTTTAATTCGTTCTGCGAGCTTTCTAGCCCTTGCGTGATCAACCACTCTAGACTCTCGGCTTCTCGCGCATCTCGTAGGTCTCGATTATGTCGTCAAGCTGCAGTTCGTTGAAGTCGCTCAAGCCGATACCGCACTCGAAGTCAATCTTGACTTCGCTCGCGTCATCCTTGAAGCGCTTTAGCGATTCAATCTTTTGCTTGTCTGCGACAACCTTGCCATCGCGAAGAACGCGAGCCAAAGAGTTGCGCTTGATTGAGCCAGAGCGAACAATCGAACCGGCGATGGTTCCGACCTTTGAAGACTTGAACAGTTCGCGAACCTCTGCGGTTCCGGTCTGAACTTCTTCGTATTCTGGCTTGAGCATTCCCTTGAGTGCTTTTTCGATGTCGTCGAGCACGGCATAGATAACCGAGTACTGACGCACGTCGACGCCTTCGCGGTCTGCACGCTCGCGTGCCTTGTTGTCTGGCTTGACGTTGAAACCGATGATGATTGCGTTGTCGACGGTCGCAAGGTTTACGTCTGACTCGGTGATCGCACCAACACCGCGGTGGATGATGCGCAACTGAACGCTGTCATCAACTTCGATCTTGAGTAGCGAGTCTTCAAGCGCTTCGACGGCACCCGAAACGTCACCCTTGATAACCAGGTTGAGCGACTCAACCTTGCCATCTTCGAGAGCCTTGGTGAAGTCTTCGAGGCTGATGCGCTTGCGTGACTTGGCCAAGAGGGCGTTGCGATCTGCGGCTTCGCGCTTCTCGGCAATCTGGCGAGCCTGGCGCTCGTCTTCGGCAACCACAAATGTGTCACCAGCGCGAGGCACAGACTGAAGACCGAGCACCTGAACCGGGCGGCTAGGCCCGGCCGAAGTTACTGCGGTTCCGTTCTCGTCGAACATTGCACGAACACGACCGTGAGCGGCACCGGCAACGATGGAATCGCCAACCTCTAGGGTTCCAGACTGAATTAGAACGGTTGCAACCGAGCCTCGGCCCTTGTCGAGGTTGGCTTCGATGGCAACACCGCGGGCGTCGCGATCTGGGTTAGCTCGCAAATCGAGTGCCGCATCTGCGGTGAGCAAGACGGCGTCTAGAAGGTCAGGGATTCCCTCGCCAGTTAGCGCAGAAACGTCGACGAACAAGACATCGCCACCGTATTCTTCGGCGACCAAGTTGAACTCGGTCAACTGCTGGCGAATCTTGGCAGGGTTAGCGCCTTCTTTGTCGACCTTGTTAACGGCGACAACGATTGGAACACCAGCAGACTGCGCGTGGTTCAGCGCCTCGACCGTCTGCGGCATGACGCCGTCATCGGCTGCGACAACGAGAATGGCAATGTCGGTTACCTGAGCGCCACGAGCACGCATTGCGGTAAACGCCTCGTGACCTGGAGTATCGATAAAGGTAATTGCGCGGTCGATTCCCTCGTGCGTGGTCTGCACCTGATATGCACCGATGTGCTGGGTAATGCCGCCAGCCTCACCGGCTTGAACGTTGGCGTTACGAATCGAGTCAAGCAAACGGGTCTTACCGTGATCGACGTGACCCATAACGGTCACAACCGGTGGACGAATTACAAGATCTTCATCGTCGTCTTCGTAGTCGGTTGAAATGTCTAGACCGAAGCTGTCGAAAAGCTCTTTTTCTTCGTCTTCAGGAGAAACGACCTCGACCTTGTAGCCGAGCTCAGCGCCGAGAATCTGAAAAGTCTCTTCGTCGAGCGATGCAGTTGCCGTAGTCATCTGACCGAGGTGAAACAGCACGGTAATCAACTGACCTGCATTGGCATCAATCTTGTCTGCGAAGTCTTGGATGCTTGATCCGCGACGAAGACGCAAAACGGTTGTGCCATCGCCGCGTGGAACTACAGCACCGCCAAGGCTAGGAGCCTGTCTCTGCTCGTACTCTTCGCGTTTCGCGCGCTTTGACTTTCTGGCACGGTTTCCCTTGCCGCCGCCTCTACCGAAAGCACCGGCTGTTCCGCCGCCAACACCGCGACCGCGGCCTCCGCCTGGGCCAGAGCCCGGACGAGCAAAGCCTGGAGCTGCTCCCGGAGCTGCGCCAGCACCCGCCGGACGGGGGTTGGAGAAGCCTGTGCGTGGGGCACCGCCGGCACCCGCCGGACGAGGTGCGCCTGGGCGACCAGCGCCACCCGGACCGCCGGTGCGTGGAGCACCGCCGGCTGGTCGAGCTTGGCCAGGTCGGCCCATGCCCTGTGATGGTGCAAAAGGATTATTGCCTGGACGAGCTACCGGACGCGGAATGCCCATGCCCTGGTTGGCAGCAAATGGATTGTTGCCGGGACGTGGAATTCCGGCCGGTGCAGGCGGAAGGCTTGGCGCTTCGTCAGGCTTCTTGCTGTCGGCCGCAACCTCGGTTGCTTCGGGTGCAGCTGACTCTGACTTTTTGCTTGCACGCCCTGGCTTGGGGGCTTCAGTTGCCTCAGTCTCGGGAGCCTCAACATCGGCAGCGGCTTTAGCCTTGGTGGTCTTTTTCGGTGCCTCGGCCGGCTTGGCATTTGGAAATGCCTCGCGAAGCTTCTTGGCTACCGGTGGTGTGATCGTAGATGCACCACTTTTCACGAACTCTCCGAGTTCGGCAAGTTTTGCTACTGCATCCTTGGAATCGATTCCAAGTTCTTTAGCTATGTCGTATACGCGTGGAAGCGCCACTTAATTTCTCCTGTCTGGGGCCTTCCCCAAACAGGGCAGGCCGTTAAAGCGTGAGGAAACTCATTTCGAGTTACTCATTTTTTGCCATAATCTTTTCTGCCTGTTCTTGAGTGATGGTTAGCGAACCTCGAAGTCGCAGAGCTCGGGCAAATGCTCCGCGCTCATTGGCTTTTTCAATACAGCCTGAATTTGCGTGAATCCAGGCGCCTCTTGAAGGTTTTACTGCCAAAAAGTCGATTTCCAACTGATTCGAGTCGGCGACAATTCTGAGCAAATCTGTTCGATTGGCGCGCTGGCGACAGCCAACACAGGTTCTAACGGGTCTCATTCTAACCGCATCGCTGCCGAAAAGTCAGTGGCAAATTCGACAGAGGGCCCAATTGGCCTAATCGTCGCCTTCTAGGATGCTTTCTGGCTGAACATCGATCTTGGCGCCAGTCAGTTTTGCGGCCAATCGCACGTTCTGCCCCTCTTTACCGATGGCAAGAGACAGCTGGTAGTCGGGCACAAGCGCGCGAACGTGGGTCACTCGCCCATCGCCGCTGGCCTTGGGGTCGGCCTTGCCAATCACATAGGCACTCGAAACCTTGGCCGGCGACAGCGCTTGGCTCACGAACTCGCAGATGTCTTCGCTGTAGTCAACTATGTCGATTTTCTCGTCGTTCAACTCGGCCGACACCGCACGCACGCGCTGACCCAATTCGCCGATGCAAGAACCCTTGGCGTTTACTCCGGCCTCGTGTGCGCGAACTGCAATCTTGGTGCGGTGACCGGCTTCTCTCGCAACCTGCACGATTTCGACTGTGCCGTTTGCGATTTCAGGCACCTCAAGCGCAAACAATTTGCGAACCAGGGTCGGGTGCGAACGTGACACAGTTACCTGCGGGCCGCGTGTTCCCTTGTTGACGTTGGTAACAAGAACACGGATGCGCTTGCCGTGCGAATAGTCTTCGCCAGCAACCTGCTCTTCTGGCGGAAGCAGCGCCTCGATTGTGCCAAGGTCAACGTGAATCATGTATGAGCGCGGGCCCTGCTGAATGACACCGGCAACAATGTCGCCCTCTTTGCCTTTGAACTCGCCGAGCAAACCTTCGTCGCTAATTTCACGAAGTCGCTGCGCAATAACCTGCTTTGCAGAATATGCCGCGATTCTTCCAAAGTTTTCTGGCGTGACATCTTTTTCAGAAGTTTCGCGAGTCTCTTCGTTCCAGATTATTTCAAAAATGTGAACCGCGCCGGTCTGCTTGTCTAGCACCGCGCGAGCTTTGTGCTCTTTTGGATCTAGCGAAAGATTTTTGTAATACGCCGCAAGAATGGCAGCTTCGATAATTGAGACAAGTTCGACAAACGGGATTTCTTTCTCGCGCTCGAGTGTCCTAAGAATTCCAAGGTCGATATCCATGAGCGCTGCCTCCCGGCCGATAGTTAGTTGTAGTTAAGTGCTGACTTAAACTCGGCATTGCCGAGGCTAAACCAATTCTGCTACTACCGAGTTTAGCGGCACAGAGCGGCGGTCACCAGAGCGACGGTTCCAGAGATCTACCTCTGAGTTTTCTAGGCCCTTGCCACAAATAATCACGTTCTCGACACCGATTAGTTCGGCATCGCTGAATTTCACTCCCGGGCTAACCTTCTGGCGGTCGTCGAGCATCACAGTCTTGCCGGCCGCTTCGAACTCGGCGGCTAGTTTTTCTGCCGCTTCGAAGACGTGGTCATCCTTGCCCGCCGCAACGATGTAGACGTCTGCCGGGCTAACCGAAACCGGCCAAATCAGGCCCTTGTCGTCGCGGTTGGCTTCGGCTAGCACTGCAACCAAACGAGTTACGCCAATTCCGTAAGAACCCATGGTCACGGTAACCAACTTGCCGTTCTCGTCGAGAACCTGCAGTCCAAGTGCTTCGGCATACTTGCGGCCGAGTTGAAAGACGTGTCCGATTTCGATTCCACGAGCGAGCTCGAGCGGCCCGCTGCCATCTGGCGCCGGGTCGCCGGCGCGAACGTCGGCAATGTCAATTACGCCGTCTGCAGAAAAGTCGCGACCCTTCACCAGGTCGAACACGTGTTTCTCGTTTTCGTTGGCGCCGGTTATCCAGGCGGTGCCATCAACAACGCGCGGGTCGAGCAGGTAGCGAATCTTCGAGCTACCCTCGAGCCCGAGAACGGCCTCATCGTTTTTCACCGGACCGATATATCCCTTTACCAACTCTGGGTTACGCGCAAAGTCTTCTTCATTCGCAGCCTCAACCTCGTTTGGCGAGAATGCTGCCTCTGCGCGCTTGGCATCGACATCGCGATCACCGGGCACACCAACCACAACGAGCGAGCGTTTGCCCTCTGGTGAAGTTAGCGCAAGCACAACGTTCTTTAGCGTGTCGGCGGCTGTCCACTTGCGACCGTCTTCACGTGGCACCTGCGCGTTGGCAAGGTCAACGAGAGTTGCGATTGTCGGTGTGTTTGGTGACGGGTGAACTTTCGCTGCCGGCAAGCCGTCGATTGGCCTTGCTTCTGGCGCAACCGTTTTTACGGCTTCAACGTTGGCAGCGTAACCGCCCGCAGATCGAACGAAGGTGTCTTCGCCAATTGGGCTAGGTGACAAGAATTCCTCGGATGCGCTGCCGCCCATAGCGCCAGCATCTGCCTTCACGATTACGTATTCGACTCCGAGACGAGTAAAGATTCGTTCGTAGGCATCGCGCTGAGATTGGTATGCAGCGCGCAAGCCCTCATCGGTGACGTCGAAAGAGTAGGCATCTTTCATAACGAACTCGCGACCGCGAAGAAGACCCGCGCGCGGCCTTGCTTCGTCGCGATACTTGTTCTGAATTTGATAGAGGCAAACCGGAAGGTCTTTGTATGAGCTGTAGAGGTCTTTGACGAGAAGAGTAAACATTTCCTCGTGGGTTGGCGCTAGAAGGTAGTCCGCCTTCTTGCGGTCTTGAAGGCGAAACAGGTTGTCGCCATATTCTGTCCAACGGTTGGTGGCCTCGAATGGTTCGCGTGGCAAAAGAGCCGGAAAGAAAACCTCTTGAGCGCCAGCGCGATTCATCTCTTCGCGAACTATCTGTTCGACCTTGGCTTTCACGAGTAAACCCAAAGGCAACCAAGTGTAGACACCGGGCGCTGCCCTTCTGATGTATCCGGCGCGAAGCAGCAGCTTATGGCTGTCTACCTCGGCTTCAGCGGGGTCTTCTCGCAGGGTGCGCAAGAACAGGTTTGATAGGCGAATCGGCATAACAAAGACTTTACCAAGCGGCCAGAGCGACCGCTCGAATGCAGACTTTTACTTGTCAGGGTTTGCTACAACAACCTCGGGGCTGCCGACGAGCGCTGGGTCCATGGTGGCAGCAATTCGGTTTGCCTCTTCGATCAGAGTTGCAACAATTTCGCTCTCAGGCACGGTCTTGATAACTTCACCGCGAACGAAAATCTGCCCCTTGCCGTTTCCTGATGCAACTCCAAGATCGGCCTCGCGGGCTTCACCCGGACCATTTACTACGCAACCCATTACGGCAACACGAAGTGGAACCGTTAGCTTCTCGAGCCCTTTGGTTACATCGTTTGCCAGAGTGTAAACGTCTACCTGAGCGCGGCCGCATGACGGGCAACTCACGATTTCGAGCTTTCTCGGGCGCAGGTTCAGACTCTCAAGAATCTGAGAACCAACCTTGATCTCTTCAACCGGCGGCGCAGATAGAGAAACGCGAATCGTGTCTCCGATTCCTTTGCTCAGCAAAGCGCCAAAGGCAACCGCAGACTTAATGGTTCCCTGAAACGACGGGCCAGCTTCTGTGACGCCGAGGTGCAGTGGCCAGTCGCCGCGCTCTGCCAGCATCTCATAGGCCTTCACCATAACCACAGGGTCGTTGTGCTTTACCGAGATTTTGAAATCGTGAAAGTCGTGCTCTTCGAAAAGCGATGCCTCCCACACGGCCGACTCAACCAGAGCTTCTGCAGTTGCCTTGCCGTATTTTTCTAGAAGCCTTGGGTCGAGTGAGCCGGCGTTTACACCGATGCGAATCGAGACACCGGCATCTTTTGCCGCCTTCGCAATTTCGCCAACCTTGTCATCGAACTGACGAATGTTGCCGGGGTTAACTCGAACTGCTCCGCAACCGGCATCAATTGCGGTGAACACATACTTCGGCTGAAAGTGAATGTCAGCAATAACAGGAATCTGTGACTTCTTAGCAATCAGGTGCAGGCGATCTGCGTCGTCTTGACTCGGCACTGCAACGCGAACAATTTCACAACCCGAAGCGGTTAGCTCTGCAATTTGCTGAAGCGTTGCGTTTACGTCGGTTGTCTGCGTGGTGCACATAGATTGAACAGAGATTGGAAAATCGCTGCCTACCCCAACTTTGCCGACCTTGATCTGGCGAGTCTTGCGACGCGGAGTTAATACCGGTGGCTTTGGCTTGCCGAGATTTATTGCAACCATTTGTGTTCGCTTTCGTTTGACTTAAGCATAAACAGCATTGGCCTTGAGCGAAGGCGTCTAGAGACCCAGCGTGAGCGGGTTCACGAAGTCGACGACCAAGAGAATCAGGCTGAGCACAATCAAAAGTATGGTTACCGCATAGGTGAGGGGCATCAGCAAAGCCGTGTCGGCTGGGCCAGGATTCGGCTTCTTGCGCAGTCGGTAGATGCCCTTCTTGAATGACTCGTAGACCGCACCGGCCAGGTGGCCGCCGTCTAGCGGCAAGAGCGGCAGCATGTTGAAAGCAAACAGGGCAAAGTTGAGGCTGGCCAACATCATCAAGCCTGTCGCCCACTTATCAATTGGGTCTACCGCGTCGCTGCTCGCAATCGAGCCAGCAGCTTGACCGATTCCAACTATCGACACCGGGCCGCTTGAATCGCGCTCTGCACCGCTGAGCGTGCTGCCGAGAAGATCAACCACCTGCACCGGGAGGGTGAGAATCAGTTCAAAGGTCGAGCCAAGAACGTTGACCGAATAGTCAAATGCCTCGCCAAGCGTTTGTGACTGACGAACCGGCTCAAGCACAACGCCGAAGAATGGCAACCTCTCGGTTATGGTTTTGCCGTCGATTGAAACACTTGGTCGATTGACTAAAGCGGGAGTGATGCTCGCCGTTATGAGTGACTGATCGCGCTGCACTTCGAAAGACAGGGCTCCAGGGTTTGCGATTGCATACTTTGTAATTTCATCGAAGTTTCGAACAGCTTTGCCATCAACTTTCAAAACCACATCGCCGGCCAACAAACCGGCCTGCTTCGCAGGGCCAACCTGGTCGGCCTGGGTGCATTCAACGGCTTCGGTAAAACTGCTCGGCACACACTGAGAAACTTCGACGATTGTTGTTGAACGCTCGTAGCTTCCAATTCCAATGAGCACGCCGAAGGTAAGTGCGAAACCGAGAATCAGGTTCATGAACGGGCCACCGAACATGATGATCATTCGTTTGTAGACCGGCAATTGATAGAACATTCGATTTTTATCGGCTTCGGTCACGTGCTCGCTGTGTGCATCGCGCGCCGCCTGAATCGATTCAGCGAAGAAACCTTTGCCTACTTTGGCACCGGGTTTTGCGGGTGGATACATTCCGATCATGGTGATGTAACCACCGAGTGGAATCACCTTAACCCCATATTCGGTTTCGCCGCGTTTTCGAGAGAACAGGGTTGGTCCGAAGCCAATCATGTACTTCGGAACCTTCACGCCGAAACGCTTAGCCGGCAGCAGGTGCCCGAGCTCGTGCCACCCAATTGAGAAGCCGATGCCAAGGGCAATTAGCGCGATGCCGCCGATGTACCAAAGAATGTCAATCATTCTTTGACCCTAAGAAGTTGCGCTGACAAAAGCCTGCAAGTTGTTAACATGCCGTCACCATCTGCGCTACTGCCCTATCGCGCGCCCAGCGCTCGGCTTCGAGCACAGCCTCGAGAGTTAGTTCGCTCGCTGGCTCGTGAGCGTCAACCACGCGCTGAATAACATCGACAATCTGGTTGAAACCAATCTTGTTGCGGTGAAAAGCTTCGACGGCTTCTTCGTTTGCAGCGTTATAAACCGCGGGATAGGTGCTGGCGGCCTTGCCCACCTGTCGAGCAAGTCGCACCGCGCCGAAAACACTTTCGTTCAGCGGTTCGAATGTCCACTGATGTGAAGCGGTGAAGTCGACAGCGCTAACCGCATTTTCGATTCGCTTTGGCCATGACATTCCGAGAGCAATCGGCAGCTTCATGTTTGGCGGTGAGCACTGCGCCATCGTCGAACCGTCGAAGAACTCGACCATCGAGTGCACAACAGATTGAGGGTGAACGGTCACTTCGATTCGGTCGATCTCGATGTCAAACAAAAGATGCGCTTCGATGAGCTCTAACCCCTTGTTGACCAATGTCGCCGAGTTCGTCGTAACGACTTTGCCCATCACCCAGGTTGGATGAGCCAACGCCTGCTGCGGAGTCACCAGGGTGAGTTGCTCGCGAGTGAAACCGCGGAACGGCCCACCGGATGCGGTGAGAATGAGCTTGCGCACCTCGCGCGGCTCGCCTGCTAAAAGACACTGCGCAAGGGCCGAGTGCTCGCTATCGACCGGAACAATTTGGCCACGCGCGGCAGCCTCGGTGACCAATCGACCACCAACGATGAGTGACTCCTTGTTTGCTAGAGCCAGGGTCTTGCCGCTGCGCAGGGTGGCGAGAGTTGGGCCCAGACCAATCGAACCGGTTATGCCGTTCACGAC
>JACCDX010435839.1_pt1 | contig 10274 bp, 4 predicted proteins | sample 7449681 | NCBI WGS metagenome assembly JACCDX01 (sample SAMN15323450, study PRJNA562643) | freshwater metagenome | isolation source: river surface water | place: USA:Blue River Watershed | collected 2017-08-18
CGACGGCCTCGTAGTTGGCCTGGAATCCGTCGACTACCAGAGGCGTGAAGAGGGTTGCAGGAAGAGCGTGCAGCCATTCAAGGAGCTCGAGTTTTCCCGTCTGTCCAACAACGTCCAACTTATCAATAGTGATTTTCTCATTCGTATTGATGCGTTGAATGATTGTGGGGATTTGGGACCACCATTGTTGGCTGTTGTGTCCATGGGGCGGAATGGATTGCAGGATGGTGCCGATGACCTCAGGAAATCCGAACAACCCGTGCTCCAACAGTTTGGTATAGTTGCCGGCCTGGACTTGCGCTTTGACTGCGCGGTCGAGTGTATCGGTCTTGACGATTCCAATGTCGGGCTTGAAGAGTGTGCGAATACTGTCGCGAATAGACTGATACTGGTCATTGTAGGTGGCCATTACTTTGTCCAGGTTCTTGCTGGGGTCCTTCACAATGTCCCCGTCCGAGATGCGGAAATAGAGTTGGGGCTTGGGTGTCTCTTCGTCAATGTACTGCATGAAGGCGCATATGGGTTCCAGGAGTTTCAGGGCCTCGTTCTGGAGCATCATGCGTTCATTGAATATCAGCATATCGCTGATGCAGTAGGCGAAGAGGAGGAGGGCGGGGTCGTGACTACTGTCTTCCAGGGACAGTCCCTGGAAATCCAGAAGGAGGAGATCACGTTCGGCAATGTAGAAAGCGTCCACACCGCGTGTGCAGTGCTCGTCATTGTCCTGGGTCGCGAAGGGTGTAATGCTGGAGCCCTTGATGGACGTGGCAATGGCGTTCAGGAATGTGGACTTCCCCATGCGTGCCTTTCCGAGAATACTGAGCACACGGAGTTTGGATGTGTCGGTTTCGGTGAGAAAGGGAGTATTCTCCAGAGTAATCTGGTTATCACGAATCTTGACGAACGAAAGAGCAGCGGCCATTTGTCTTGTTGGGAATGGAGGAGTATGAGGGAGACTTGTTGGGAGGTGGTGGGGTTCCTTGTCAATTTTTTGGGTTACCTTGTGGAAAAATTGAATGGGTTCTGGTGTGTTGGTGTCCGAGGTGTGCCATTCCACCATGTCCGATTCCGAATACACTCCACGCTACAGCGAGATTTCCGTTCCTCATCCTGCAAATGATCCTGGTGTTTGGTTTATTGGTCATATTCAATATCCAGATGTTCCTTTCTATACTGACACCGAGCGCAACTACTACATTGATAATTTTGGAAGACTTTATGACGGCTCTTTTACATTACTTTATACTGTTGAAAATAAGAGGGGTGGTGCCTTAATTAATATGCAAATTGATGATTTGAAAAAATGGTTGGAAACACATTCCAATTGTCAATATGGTCAAACCCAAGGGCCTGCAGGCCCTTGTTATCCATCAGAACTCACAATTGAACTATTTGAACCTGTTTATATTGAATCCGAATTAAATGCAATTCACAAAAAAAATGTAGATGAATGGCAAATTAAATTCAACGATTATACATTACGACGTGACGAATTTATGAAAAACCTTGATCCTAATCATTCACATTATAAGTGGCGTTATGGTGTACCCAAAGCGGTAGGATGGAATGAACCAAGACCAAATCAACCCCTATATCCCGAATGCCTTCCAGATGAAATAATGCTTACAGTTAGAGAAAAAGCTAAGAATGATTATAATTGTGCTTTGAGGCGTATTATTTGGGAAAATTTATCATTCATTAAAAGAAATATGGAATTTCTTATAAATGCAAAGTGGAATAAGCAAGAATCAATTAACAAGTTTACGAATGATGTAAATAATATATCTCTGGAAAAACTTATTTATGAAGTCAATCATATCCCCAATACTCCACATAGATGTATTGACATTAAGCTCGCCCAAATTGTCATTGAACAGCAAAAAGCCATCGAAACCCTCACCAAAACAGTCCAGGATCTCCAACAAAAACTCAATACCATCTCTCCTCTGTAACTTTGTAAAAAATTGAAGAATCCATGATTATAAGTTTTGCATTTTTGTGCACACCATAATTACCAACATGGAATTCACACTCCCTTCTTTAGCTATATCCTTTCATTCTCGCGAGCAATTGATTCTGTCAAAAATGTCAGAAATTCGTGTTGCACAGGAACAAACTGAAAAGGCCGAACAACAAAAAAAGTTAGAAGACGAAATAGCAGCAGAGGCACTTTATAGAGTGGAATCGGAAAAACTTCAGGAAGCAATAAATTACAATGATTTAAATAAAATATGTGCGTTGGCTGGAATTCACGATGGATTATATAAAATAGCTGTAGGTGGTAATGTTTTGGCTGCATTACGAAGGACTGCAGTTTGCAGCCACATATATAACTGCCATGGCTCACCCTGCACAATTGTTAAACAAAAGGCTATTATGTTCTTGCTTCAATACGAGAAACTAAAACAAAAACAGACTTTGGAGGAGGAACAAAAAAAACTTGAACAGAAACGAATTGCCAAAGAAGCGTTTGATAAAGCACAAAAGGAAGCAAAATTTGCAGAAATTCCTACAAAAGATTTAATATTACAGTTAAATGATTTAAAAACAAATGGTGAAAGGCAAATGCTCTGGTTATGTCATTACTCAAGTACAGCAGCAAATATGGATAGGGAAGATGGTAATAAAAGATATCAGGAAATGAAATCGGACATTGCCGATTACGAATGGGAATTAAACAAGCGCATTGCTATGGATAGCACAATTAATACTCTCATTCGTGAATCATGAGTTTAATACAACGTTCTTATCAAAAGTATGCTAAAATAGTAGCTTCCCACACATTCCACCCTTTTTTGTATTCCACGAATCCCATAAAAAATTGAACTCCCAACATTGTAACCAAAACACCAGCACCCTAACATCATCATGGACCCTCGTGAAGCCGGTTTCGTTCTTGAGCGCCTCATTGGCACCGCTGCCAAGCTCCTTCCCATTAAACACCTTTCAGAACCCGAAATTAAGACCGAACTCGGTGATTCGTCCCTGAATGGCGTTGATCACTGGATTTCCTACATGAATGCCCATATTCTCATTCAAACCAAATGGCGCGAATCCATCGGACAGTCCGAGGTCGCCCAATTCCTTGCCTGTGCCGATCGGATTCAGAGCCGGTTCGCAGAGGGTGACGAAGTATACCTGGTGTGGGTCAGTAAACACGAACCCACCAAGAATTCCATGGCCACTTTGGTGGCACGCAATGTTCATACGGTGTGTTGCAGTGTAAGTGTGGAGGCGCTGGCCCGCTGCGCCATCTTGTGGATTGCCGAAACACTGGGATTGGATCCTATGCCCGCCATGGGGGCATTCACGGTGAGTCGTGTGGGTCGTGCGGTCACCCAGAAATCCGCTTGCGTTGTTGGTTCTTCTGGTGGTGCTTCTGGTGGCGCTGTTGGTAGTGCTGGTGGTGGCGGTTACGCTAGTGCTGGCGGTAGTGGTGCTCCTGTAAGACCCCCAACACCCACCAAGGTACTGCGGGATGAAACCGAAGCGGGCCAACGCGATATCCACGACTTCCAACAACTCATCAATGACCTCCATCGCTCAATTGGTATGCGAATGCAGAATGCCCTTTCGTGTTGTGGATTCCGCGAACCCATGACCGTGGTACACGCCGGATTTCCGCAGAGGGTCGAGGACTGGTCGAATGGCACCACGAATAAAGTGAACTTCAATTCTGTGTTACGGTCCCTGCGCACCATCTGCGTTCCAACAAAAACCAAGCGCTTCCAATCGCAGCACCTCTTCTTGTATTGCAAGATGCGGTACATTAGCACGGAACTGGCTTCACGCGTGCCCGCCTATATGGCCAAGCGCACCCAGATGATTGGGGAGGGATCGGCCTGGGCCAAAAAGACACCGGTACTCCTTTGCGTACCAGAACCCATGACGCAGGAGGAATTTAAGGCGTGTGTTGGGAATTGCAGTGATGCCTGGTTTAATGTGAATCGCGCGGGGGTCATTGAAAAGGTACCCAGCGGGATTGAGAATCAGTTCTTTATGAATTATTATGTGAATTAGAGCGTGCGTTTACCACGGGGCCTTCTGTAGGTTTTTCGGCGATAGCCGCCGGATTTGTTGGTGCTTTTGGCTTTGCGGGTTTTGGGTTTTTGTGAAAAGCATGTTGCTTTTTCTATTTCGGAACATTTAACCCTTATAAATTCATTGTTGGATGGATGAATGGGATGTGGCATTTTTGATATTTCAATGCGTTCCTCTGGTGAAAATCCAAAATAATCGGCAAGAGTATCATCGTTTATTTTTTTTAAATTAATTGTTCTGATATCGGGAAAATAACCTGGTTTTATGAAATCCTGTTCATATTTGATATATCTTAATAACAGTGTTGATAATTTAGTCTTAAAATAATCTGCTATGTCATTTAAATTATCGCCCATAAAATAATGCCTTTGACCTTTATCAAATAATCCATAATCTCCTTTTTTATCAAACACAACAATTGGGGTATATGTTCCACCAATTAATATTTTTGGTTTATTTTGATCAGGGTGAGCAATCATTGAATTAACATAATTAACATTACCATTCTCTTTTAATATAGTAATTAATTTATATATTCCGGAATCATTACAACTGCAAATTTTTTTATGAAAAAGACCTTTTGTTTCATTGAAAATTTTACATTTGTTAATAATTTTCTGATAAATTGAATTATAATTTAGCATTAAAATTGATTTTGATGATAATATAACATTTTCAATATATTCCTTATTGTCTGCATATTCAATTCGCGTTTTATGGTTATTTACTATAGTATTTTTTAATAAATAATATGCAACATTTATTTTACCCTTTCCATCAAATTGTTTATTTGTACTCACATCACCTTTAAATATTTTTAGATTACAAATTTGTTTTGACAAAATAAGATTGTGAGCTCCTGCTCTGTCTGGCTTAAACCAAGTTATTGGATGAATAAATAATAAATAGCCGTTTCCTTTAAGAATTCCTTGAGTTAATATTTTATAAACAAATTTATACCAAAATCCCGATTCCGAATCATCTTTTTCAATCCCCAAATCTTTCCGTTCTTTTCTGGTTTTGTTTGTAACATATGCAACGCGCACAGAACCTTTATTAAATGGCGGATTGCCCATAATGACATCAAATTCATTCACTATTCCATTGGGAAACTTCATATCAACATTAGCCAAAAATCCATCCTTTTTATGCATTTGAATTATATTAGGTTCAATTCCTGGTGCCAATTTGCTGAACAACATTTTTGAGATAGAAATGTTTTTAGGATTTAATTCAACCATATATAGCATGTTTTTAACAATGTGTTTGCGACGTTCTTTTTCATCAGGAATGATTTTAGTTAAACCGGGATTGTGTTTGCCATCTTTATTTTTAAAACCATAAAAAAGACGCAAAAAGGTAGCAATGGGATAATTTCCCATACCATTTGCTGGATCCAACCACTTCCATGAATCCTTTTGCCACACATCATCGGGGAGTGTGTCAAGCATTTCATTCACTAGGGTCATGGGTGTAAACACTTCGCCATATTTATGACGTTCGGTGTCTTTTGGTGCCAAATGTTCCTTAATATACATAAGCACCTTTTCAACCTCAACCGGATACTTGTTGTCATCCTCAATGGAATCTTTCAATCTCGCATAAGACATATTCCTACCTTCAGCAATCATTTTAATTAGACCAGGGCGAACCAACACATCAATTATAAAGTTTTGTTGAAGAGTAGATTTTTCCTTGTCCTCAACAATTGTGCCACGTTTAATAAGTGTGTCGTATAAAACATGACGCAAATCTTCATCCATTGATAACTTGTTTTCCAATTGCTTCACATTGAATGAATCAGTTCCAAAAGCACCTAATTTCAATGTTGTTTTAAATATGTCAATATATGCTTCCTTTCTTTTTTGTTCAGTCATATCATCCCTGAAAATCTTAGGATCCGCATATGTTTCATCATTGTCATTATCATTGTTTTCATTGGTTAACTTGTCACGTTTTGCACGCTTTACATTTTTACCTTCTTCTCTAAGCTTGTTTTGTCGTTTTTCCTCTTCCTTCAACATTCCTAAAAAATCATTATATTCCGAAATATATTGTTTTTCCAAGACATTAGTAATATTTGAATTCAATGCTGATCCCGCTTCTTCCAACACAATACTATCACCAGTTCCCATTTCAAGCATTTTTTGAAGTTCAGGAAGAGTTTCATTTTGAATATAATCACGAACTTCAAAGACTTTGTCATCATCAACATAGTAAACGTCGAGTACTTTATTAAGCAAGTCTTTTGCATCATTGGAATAGTGTTTTTTATCCATACGAACCTTTTCTGTAGCTATTTGGTAATTCACTAAAGCGGTAACAGTTCTAAAATAATTCATATCAATAATGTATCCTCCCTTTTTGTCTTGCGATTCGGTAAGGGCTCTATACATCTTTTGAATGCGTTCATCCACCTTTTCACCTGAATCAAGTAATGCAACAATGTCAACACATGGTAATGAAATGCCTAAGTTAAGCATGTTTTGTGCTAAAATTATCAATCCTTTTCCTTCTTGACGCGCTCTTGTTTCCTGATCCAAAATACATTTTTTGAGAGATTCAGTACCTTTTGGGCATGCCCAAGTAAATGTTCCACAAGAATGCGATTCATCAGCATCTTTAACCTTGATTTGAATGCTTCTATCAGCAGATCCAGGAATGTTCCATTTTATAGACGAAGATACTCCCATAATAACAAAATTCTTTCTAAACCACTCATTCTGAAATATCAATCCAGCTAATGCACACATTCGTGAATATAATGAATGACCTTGCATATGTGGTAAAAACCATAATTGAGAATGAATTACAAAATCAGTGGTAAAAAACCCCAAACGGTCCCCAATCCGTTGTGCAATATGGTCAATTGATTTCAAAACACTGGGAATGGGAGGAATAGTTTCATCGTTAATTTTTTTATTTTGATGTCCAGGAGGAGCCAAGTAATTCACAAGTCGCGCAATCCCTTTGGGATTCATGAAGCCATTATGCCACAATTCCGGTTTGGTATTTTCCGGATGAAATGTCTTTTTTACTTCAAACAAATGCGATATTGTTGGAAACCCTCCTTTATGTCCCAATTGAGTTTGCTCCACAAAGGCTTTTTTTGCTTCAGGAGTGAATTGAGTTGTAAGCAAATACAGTTGTGGGAATTTTTGGTATTGCTGTTGAATTGATTCTAATGTTTCACCATAAGAAAAACACGATTCTAATGCACGAATGTAGTAATCCCCAAAATTTTCCTTAAAGTAATAATCATTTTTAGCAAGTTCTTTTGCTTGTTGGATATCAGTGTAATCCCATATGATTGTTTGGTGCGACGGAATGTTAAAAACTTTCAATGGTTTCATATATGTACCAGTCATATAAACAACTGGCACATCAGTTCCAATTTGTTTATCAAGCTCTTTTAAGGATGACATTTCGATTTCATCTGAAATATCATCTTCTTCACTGTTATCCGAATTACTAACATCAATCTCTGGTTTTACCGCTTTTGTGCCTTCATTCATTTGTTTTTTTGCCTTTTCGGTTGTTTGTTTCAAATGTGCCTCATCACAAATAAATAAGTCAGCCCTATATTTGCCGTTTTTAATTTCTTTCAGCAACTTACTCATATTATCTGGTTGTTTATACAACTCCACACTCATAATAAAAATATATTTTTGTGCAGGTTGTATTTCAAGATTTGGATTTTTTAAGACATCAATGCATTGATAGTCATTGAAGTTACGATATGTTTCAAATAAATCATTTTGAAATTGAGACAATGTTTCTGATTTAGCACCCAGCAACACAACAACCCGTTTAGGATTTAATTTATCAATAATGCTTCCTGCAATAAATGTTTTTCCTCCTCTAGGCACAATTCCAACTAAAAATTTATTATTTACATTCTTTTTTAAAATTCTGAAATTTTTAACTGCATCTGTTATTTTATATGTTGCGATATATTGGTGCAAACGTAAATTGAGAAGAGGTTTTGGAATTTCGTCTAAATTTAACAATTTAATCAATACTGCCTTTGTTATTGGATCATTTGATTGGTGTTTGTTGTGAACGAAATCGTATAACATTGTTAAAGATGCAAATAAATCATCAATTCCAAATACATAACTTGCTTCATCCGATATATATTTTCGAATAGCCTTTCTTATTTTTTCCTCAACAGCTTTCCGATCCTTCACAAGCAAAATTATTTTCCTTTCATAATTATCCAATTTTTTTGCAGCAGTGTAAATATTTTGTATATCAAATTTATCAATACCCTTTGATGAATCATTCAAAAATAGTTTACTTGAGCAAAAATAAAAAAAAGGAATTTCAGATGTCTTTTGTTTTTTAATAACACCTGAACGTTCACATGATTGAGAGGGAATTATTGAATAATTTGATGAACAAGGATCATCCATTGATGCGAGTTTTGATTTTTTGTATACAAATGTAATATCTGATGCGCCACTTTTTGAACCCTCGTTAACATTTTTTGATGACAAATACTCTAATGGCCTGTTGCTAAACCCTTCGTCATTGAGGCTTATAAGATTTTCTATTTTACCATTAAACATGTAAAAATCATTAGTAAGTGGAAATTCATTAATAAGTCCAAATGCAAATGCAATATCCCAATATGATTCATATAATTGCCCATTTATGTTGTATTGAAGCAATTTCTCATTTGGTTTTTCTCCTCTGTTTAAAATAAATAACAAAAGATCCAATCTTGTTTTTATTTGATCTGGAAACTTTTTAATATCAAGCAATGCCATTTGTTTTTGTTTTTTAATTTCCATAACTCTTTTTTCTAATATTTTAATATCCCCGTTTTTAATTGGTTCCTTTGTACAAGGATCAAACAATTCAGTGCAGTCTGTTGGAATTTGCAAAGAAAACGCACGCATATATTCATCAAATTTAGTTTGAATAACTTCAGAAACAGGCTCACCTTTCCACTTTTCTAATTTCCACTCCTCATCTTCATTATAATTGATATTTGATTCCCTGTCACGAATTGTAAACAATTTATTGTTATATAATATAAATTTCTTTTTTCCACTAACATACACCTCATGTCCCTTAACCTCCAGTTTACTCAAATCGTCTATTTCCATTTCTATTAAGTTAAGAACAAAAAAATAAAATAAACCAAACGTTATGAATATATACCTAAACCCTCCCCCACGTCTAACACTATAAGTTCCTCTCCTCAACTTCCAACATATGTCAGTCCCAATCCCCTCGCCCTCCGAAGAACAGGGGCAGTTTCTGGAAGCCATCACCACCGACAACGTGGTCGCAGATTGCGTGGCCGGGTCGGGTAAAACCACCACGGTCCTTCTGATTGCCAAGCAATTCCCCCACCAACGGATTCTCCAGGTGACCTACAACTCCCAACTCAAATCCGAGGTGCGGACCAAGGCGGCCGCGGCGGGGTTGCGAAATCTGGAAATCCATACATTCCACAGCCTCGCGCTCACCTACTACCCCGCCCGTGGCTACGACGACAATATGATTCATACCGTGTTGGAAACTGGCGTGGGCCCACGCAACCGCATTCCGCCCGTGGACATTCTCGTCCTGGATGAAACCCAAGATATGATTCCCACGTATTTCCAGCTTGTCCGGAAGTTTGTAAGGGATATGGGGATGTGCCCGAGAATGGCCATTCTCGGTGACCGATACCAGGGCATTTATGGATTCAAAGGGGCGGATGCACGATTTCTCACACTCTCCCCTGATATCTGGGGCTGGTCCGATTTCTACTCCCTCACACTCAGCACTTCCTACAGAGTCAGTCGTCCTATTGCGGCATTCGTCAATCACTGTATGCTCGGTTACGAACGTCTTAGGGCCGCGCGTGAGGGACCCCCCGTCCTATACGTCCGTTGCAATCCCTTCGCCGTCCACCGCTGGCTTGCCAATAAAATCCAGGGGTTGCTGGCGGCCGGCGAGTACCGTGCCGAGGATATCTTTGTGCTGGCGAATAGTGTCAAGAGCATCGGTGCACCCGTGCGGAAATTGGAGAATGCCCTGGTGGAACGGGGTGTTCCGTGCTACTTCCCCGCCTCCGATGACCGTCTGGCGGACGATGCTGTCCTGGAGGGCAAGGTCGTATTCAGTACGTTCCATCAATCCAAGGGACGTGAACGGGCCGTTGTCATCATCTACGGGTTCGACACGACCTACGAGCGGTGCTTGGAGGACGAAGATGCCAAGAACCGGTGTCCTGA
>JACCDX010958318.1_pt1 | contig 10273 bp, 11 predicted proteins | sample 7449681 | NCBI WGS metagenome assembly JACCDX01 (sample SAMN15323450, study PRJNA562643) | freshwater metagenome | isolation source: river surface water | place: USA:Blue River Watershed | collected 2017-08-18
CATGTTCAGAGATTATTCTCCGTCCTTATCAGTTTTGTAATCTTTCAGAAGTCGTACTACGTGAAAAGGATACAGTTGAAGATGTATCAAACAAAGTACGCCTTGCTACAATTCTTGGGACTTGGCAAGCAACCCTAACAGATTTCAAGTATCTTCGCAAGATTTGGAAAGATAACACAGAAGAAGAACGCCTACTAGGAGTTTCTCTAACAGGACAATTTGGACATAAGTTCTTTTCTGGAAAGCAGGGGTTGGACAAGTTAGAAACCACTCTTGCTGGTCTTCGTGAATATGCAAGAACTATTAACTCAGAAGAGGCAGGGAAAATTGGGATTCCTGAGTCTGCAGCTATTACATGTGTAAAGCCTTCTGGAACAGTATCTCAATTGGTCGGAGTATCTTCAGGAATGCATCCATGGCATTCACAATATTACATTCGTACAGTACGTGGCTCAAAGGGAGACCCAATCTCTACATTTTTGAAGGAAGTTGGAATTCCAGTAGAAGATGATGTAATGAAGCCAAACGATACATACGTATTTTCATTTCCAGTAAAAGCACCAGAAGGTGCAATTACAAGATCTGACTTAACAGCATTGGATCACCTAAATACTTGGTTGGTTTACCAACGTGCATGGTGTGAGCATAAGCCATCTATTACAGTTTCTGTAAAAGAAGAAGAGTGGATGGAAGTTGGTGCTTGGGTCTATAAGCATTTTGATGAGGTTTCTGGAATTTCATTCCTACCGCATTCAGACCATACGTATAAGCAGGCTCCTTATCAGGAAGTTTCTAAAGAAGAGTATGAGGCACTTCTTGCAAAAATGCCGAACGATATTCGTTGGGAAGATTTGTCATTTTATGAAACAGAAGATGGCACATCTACAAATGCCACACTTGCCTGCACCTCAGATGGAAATTGTGAGATTGTAGACATTTCCGCTTAATAGGTATATAATAAGAATTGGGGTAATACCCAAAATTCCTGGGCACAACGCCCAGAAATAGGAGGATCTAATGAAACAAGATCTTAACAATGATGGAAAGGTAACTATGCAAGAGAAAATTCTCGCAGCATTGTCAAGCTATGGTCGTCACTTTCTAGGTGCAACCATCGCTCTTTACATGACTGGAAACACTGACCCAGGAGACCTAATTAAGGGCGGACTAGCAGCAGTGCTACCCGTTATCCTAAAGGCTCTTAATACAAATGAGCCAGCTTTTGGCTTTACAAAGAAGTAAAAACTAAAATCAATTAGGACGGCTCCTATGCTAAAATGAGCATAGGAGTTTTCCTATTTAGGAGATTTGGCAAATGGCAGGACAAAAGAATTGGGAAGTGGATCAAAACACTACCTTTACGTTTACCGTTGAATATAAAGACAACGACGGTGACCCAATCGATCTTACAGATTGTACCGCAAAGCTACAAGTTCGTGACACCAAAGGCGGAAGCAAATTAGCTTTTAGTCTTACTTCACCAGCAGGTGGAATAATTATAGATGAGCCAAATGGCAAAATAACTATTAAGATGACTCCAACCCAGACTAATAAATTATTCTATCCAAAATCCTCATATGACCTTATGCTGACAGATAGCAATTTGAATAAAACAAAATTGCTTGAGGGATTCATAACATTGAGCAGATCGGTAACTATCTAATGCCAATCAATAATAACAATAACCCAACTGTAGTAGTAACAGAACAAGTAAATAGAGTTCTAATTAATACTCTAGGCCCACAAGGACCTAGAGGTAAAACTATACTCAATGGAAATGGTGTACCCGCAGACAACCTGGGATTTGAGGGAGACTTTTACTATGATAAAAACACTACATACTTTTATGGTCCAAAGCCAAATGATGCTAGTTGGGCAGGAGCTACATCATACCCTCTAAGCACAGCAACTTTAACCTATCCATTTTCAATTAATCAGGTTACTGATCAAGGAACATACTGGGCTCTTGAGATAACTCATAATATGGGCTATAACCCAAATGTAACTGTTAAAAACAGCGCAGGGGACATATTAGAAACTGGAATAGACTATAATAGTATTAACAAAATTACACTGACTATGGCTCAACCATTCGGTGGGACAGCGTACCTGTCTTAAGGGAGAATAGAAAATGGCAAGATTATTTGTAACTGATATCAATCTTAACAAGAATGAACTTCAGAACGCCAGAATTCAGGGATTAAGCTCTGCACCGTCGGCACCTGTAGCTGGACAACTTTACTTTGATACATCAAATAAAACGATGTACTATTACAATGGACTTACATCACCAAATGGTCCATGGATGCCAATGGGTGCATCTTCAGAAGTTATCCAAGATGTAATTGGTTCTTCAGTTCTTGGCGGAACAGCAATCACAACAACATATGATGATGCTGCTGGAACAACAACCGTAAAATTAAATGATACCGCAGTAACACCTGGTTTATATGGATCAGCAACTGCAATTCCTACATTTACAGTAGATGCTCAAGGTCGTTTGACTGCTGCAGGTACGGTAAACGTAGCAACACAATTAGATTTAGGTGCAGACAATGCACATGGTGGATATAAGCTAGATCTTCTAACAGACTCAGTTAAGTTTGTTGGTGGAGAAGGCATTGATACTACATATACAGCAGATGAAACTCTGCATACAATTACAATTTCTGGAGAAGACGCATCTACTACCAACAAGGGTATTGCTTCTTTTGAAACAAATGACTTTACAGTAACAACTGGTCATGTAACAATCAAGAATGTAAATCTCGGTACACAAACTACTGGAGATTATGTAGCAACAATTTCTGGAACTACAAATGAAATTACAGTTTCTGGAACAGGCGAAGGCGCTGCAGTAACAATTGGTTTGCCAGACGATGTAACAATTGCTAATAACCTTAATGTTGGCGGAGACCTTAATGTTACTGGTGTAATCAATACAGTAAACTCAACACAAGTTAATATCTCAGATAATAAAGTAAACCTTAACTCTGATATGCCAGAAGAGAATTCACCTTCTCTAGATGCTGGTATTGTTGTACACCGTGGAATTGAAGCAGATGCTGAACTTCTATGGAGCGAAACAGCAGATAAATGGCAGGTAGGACTTGTTGGAGGATCTTATCACGATATAGCTCGTAAATATGTAGCTACAATCGGAGATGGAGCAGCTCTAACATACGCAATTACACACAATCTTGGAACTCGTGAAGTTACAGTTCAAGTTTATGATGCAGCGACATACGATACAGTAGAAACTGATGTAGTAAGAAATTCTACAAGTCAGGTGACGATAGGATTTACAGCAGCACCTGCTTCTGGAGCATATAAAGTAGTTATCGTAGGATAAAGGGGGCAGTAAATGTCTGTAAAAAGATTAGTCCCTTTACATGCAGTAGCTTTAGAAGATAATCCAGTATCAGCACGTATTGGAGATATTTACTATAACAGCATATCAGAAGAGCTAAGATTTTTTGATGGAACCAACTGGAATCCAGTTGGAGCTGGAACAATTACTGGACTACTGGACCATATTCATACATATGATGGAGCAATATATTCAGTTGAGTCTACTCAAGTTCCACCATCTGGAGTTATTGATGGCGGTACTCCATAATGTCAGTAACAATAAGAATCAAAAGAGGCACAGCATCTCAGTGGGCTTCATCAACTAATAAATTATCAACAGGCGAGCTTGGATTAGACTCTACAAATAATATATTAAAGGTTGGAAATGGTTCTAGTTTTTGGGTTGACCTGCCTGCAATAAATGTAGTAAAAGCGGAAATAGATGAGTTGTCTCAAGATGCAATTAATGATGCTATAAATAATTATATAGGCGTCGGAACAAATGTAACATTTACTTATGACGATGTTAATAATCAAATGGTTTTTGATACTGGTCCAAATGTAGTCTTACAATCTGATTTAACTACTGCAATAACAGGTGCAAATGAGTATGCAGACGACGCTGTGGCAGGACTTGGAAACTCTTTATCTGGTACTTATGTACTTGTTTCAGATGTTGCAAATCCAGATGGGGTTGCACCGTTAGATTCAAATTCTTTAATTCCAGATCAATATATTCCATCTACAATTGCAAGAGATTCAGAAATCCCTAGCCTTGCTGGGTATGCCACAGAGACATACGTAAATAATGCTGTTTCTAATCTTGTAGATTCTGCCCCAACAACATTAAACACTCTTAATGAATTAGCTGCAGCAATTAATGATGATGCTTCTTATGCAGCCACTATTACAACAGCATTGGGCACAAAAGCTCCACTAGATTCACCATCTTTTACTGGATCTATTTATGCTACAAATTCAACAATAACAGCAGCACAGTTTGTTAAGCCATATGGCACATCAAGTCAATTTTTAAAAGCAGATGGATCATCTGACTCAACATCATATGCAACACAAGCATCACTAGATTTAAAAACTGATCAACTTATAACAATAAACGCACAATCTTCTGGATATACGGTAGCAACATCAGATCTAGGAAAATTAATTGAAATGTCTGGCGGCGGAACACTAACTATTGTTGATTCACTATCTTTTCCAATAGGATTTACATGTGATGTTTTGCAGACTGGATCTTCTCAGGTCACAATTGCTGGAAGTGGATTTACACCAAATGCCACACCTGGATTAAAATTAAGAGCACAATGGAGCTCTGCCACACTAATAAAAAGAGCCATAGGTACTTGGGTCATAATTGGCGATTTGAGCGCTTAAAATGCGTAGAAGATCTGGAAGAAGCGGCAGCAGAAGATCTAGTATTCCAAATTTAAGTGGACTAACAAGATCACAAGCAATTGCAGCAATTCAATCTGCTGGATTTAGATACTCAGAATCCGAAGAAGAAACAAATGACTCTGGTTTGAATTCTTTAATTAGATCTCAATCTTTTTCTGCTGGAACCATTGCACCCCTTGGATCAACAATACCTTTTACTTATTATAATTACGTTGCTCCAGCACCAGTAATTACATATGGTCCATGCGAATCATATGGCTCTGGTACAAATATAGGCACTGGAACCCAGTGCAATGGAACTTATACTGAAACCTATACTGATTATAGCTATAGCACAAGAAAAAAAGTATATTCAGATGGAGTATGGGATGGAATATCTTATTCAACTTTAGGATGCTCTCCAACAACAACTAGATCTATAACAGGCAGTTCTCAAGTAAATGGACAATGTGGATATGTATCTCCTCCAGTAATTACATACGGCCCCTGCGAAGCCTATGGTTCTGGAACTAATATTGGTAGCGGAACTCAATGTAACGGAACTTATACAGAATCTTACACAGATTATAGATATAACACACGTAAGAAAGTATATTCAGATGGAGTATGGGATGGATCTTCATATTCAACATCTGGTTGCGGTACAACCGATGTTAGATCAGTAACAAGTAGTTCTCAAGTAGATGGCTCATGTGGATATACGGCTCCAGTTACTGTAACTTATGGTCCTTGTGAGGCATATGGCTCTGGAACAGAAATCGGAAGCGGAAGTCAGTGTTCTGGAAACTATTATCAAACATACACAGATTATAGATATAATACTAGAAAGAAAATATACTTAAACGGCTCTTGGGACGGATCTTCGTATACAACATCTGGATGTGGAACAACTGATTCTAGATCAATAACAGGAAGCTCGCAAGTAGACGGACTTTGTGGATATACAGCACCAGCAACTATTACATATGGGTCATGTCAAGCATATGGAGATGCAATCGGAGACGCTCCAGTCGGAAGTGGAAGTTATTGCAGTGGAACATATACAGTAAGCTATCAAACATGGCAATTTTATGCTAGAAGAACAGTCTTAGTAAATGGATCTTGGGATGGATATTCATATGATTATAACTGTGGGATAACAACTCAAAATATTGTTGTTAGCAATACCCAAGTAAACGGTTCATGTGGATATACAGCCCCACCTCCATCAGTCACTTATTACTGTACTGAATCATTTAATGGAGGCGGTGTAGGAAACTGTAATTACTCAACATCTAGTACTGATACATCTTATACCAATACATCTTATTCAAGTAGATCTTGTAGCACATCAGGATATCCTTCCTGTTTATCTACAAATCCAGCCCCAGTATGTACTTCATACCTATATCAGTGTAAGAGTTATGACGTAACAAATTCAGCAAGCACAAACTACTATGACTGCTACTCAGTTGGAGCATGTACTGCACCTAGAAATCCAGATGGCTCTAGAGCTCAATGCTGTGCATCTTATGCATAAATTTAAGGTATTTACAAAATTGACTAGAAAAGGTATAATCTATAGATGATTAATTTACAAGAAGAAGACTGGTTTATTCCAGGAGTAAAACAAAATAAGGTTGCCCTAGGCGAAGCTGCAAAACAACTAGCAATTGTAATCGATGGCCAGATAGCATTCTTTATTGGAGTAAAAGAAGAAATTGTTAATAAGCTAATAAACGCAACAAGTTTTTCAGAATGCGAGCCAGTAAATGGACTTTTCTGCACCTCATTTTTTCTAGGCACTGAAATTGATCAGATTTTATCAAATGAAATGACACAGGCTGGACTGCTGTCAGACCCTCAAATTATTTTAGTAGACAAAGATGTTCAAAGACATGCTGAATTGGCAGAGGTTGGCTGGCTATATGTAGATGGTCAATTTATAGTTCCAGGGGTATACGAATGACAGAAAAAAGTAAATGGCAGCAGTATAAAGAAAAACTAGGAGATACTAGACCATGGGATCTTCTTAATCCAAATACTGAATATGCTCAAGAAGCAGAAGCCGATAGAAGATACGATATTTGCAAGTCTTGTCCAGAACTTATAGATTTAACAAAACAATGCAAACAATGCGGATGTATTATGTCTTTAAAGACTAAGCTTCAGCATGCCACCTGCCCACTTGGAAAGTGGTAATACTGAATAGATTTTAGGGTATAATAGGGAAAGAGGTATCAGCAAATGGCAACAAACTTTCCAGAGGATTTAGATTCTCTAGTTAACCCGCAATCCACGGATTCGGTTCAAACGGTTTCGCATGCAGCGCAACACGCTAATGCCAACGATGCAATTGAGGCTTTACAGGCCAAGGTAGGCGTCGATGGTTCTGCTGTAACCACAAGCCTTGACTATAGAGTTACTGCCCTTGAAGGCGAATCTGTTGATACAGAAGCAATACAAGATATTATCGGTGGGCTGTTTACTGGTGGAACACATAGCGGAATTACCGTCACATATGACGATCAAAATAATAAAATAAATTTAGAGGCTACTTATGGCAATGAAGAAGCAATAGATGCCATCGCTACAGCTTTAACAGCTGGAACTGGAATAACAAAAACCTATAATCAAAATCCACCTAACTATATAGGTGACTATGATAATGGATATTCTTATGCACTTAACGATGTTGTTAGTATACCTGTAGGAAGTCCATATGGAGTAGTTGGATCATATTTTATAAGAACAGGAAATCCAAGTAATCCAGGCTATCCTCCAGAACCAGGCGGAGCAGCAAATGCTTCATGGACATTATACTCATTTTCAAAAACAATAACTGTTGGCGTAGATACTAACTCAATTGCTACTCAAACATATGTAAATAATGCAATTTCTAATATAGTAGATTCAGCTCCAGGCCTTCTAGACACGCTTAATGAGATTGCAGCAGCAATAGGCGACGACGCTAATTTTGCAACTACAATTACAAACGCATTGGCTCTTAAAGCTCCATTAGCTTCTCCAGCACTTACTGGAACACCTACAGCACCAACCGCAACTGCAGGAACAAATACTACACAGATTGCGACAACAGCTTTTGTAAAAACATCTTCTGATTCAGCCATAACAACAGCAAACGAATATACGGACGAAGCAGTTGCTGGTCTTGGAAACTCTCTTCCAGACACCTATGTTCCACAGTCAGATGTTGGAAATGCTGATGGTGTGGCCTCACTTGGCCCAGACGGATTTGTTCCAGATTCAGAATTAAATATTGATGAGCGCATTCAAGATACTGCCGCTCTTATGCTTACAAGTGCAACACATACAAATATAACAGTTAATTATGATGATCAGACTGGTAAGTTAAGTTTATCTTCAACAGGCGGAACTTCTGCTGATATTTCTTCTGCCGCTCCAGCTAATCCAAATGTTGGAGACTTGTGGTTAGATTCAGACACAGCAATACTTTATATTTATGACGGGTCTTTCTGGGTAGAAATTTCTGGAACAGGTAGTAGTGGAGGCGGAGGAACTGGTGGATCTGGAAACTTTACACTATCAACAACTCCACCAACATCTCCAACAGAAGGAGACACTTGGTTTAATACAGCAGAAGCAAAACTTTATGTTTATTATGATTCTTTTTGGATTGAAGCAATTGCACCAGGTCCAGCAGGTCCAGAGGGCCCAGCATTTGTAAATTATCAAGGTAATTGGAGTGCTGGAACATCATATACATTAAAAGATGGTGTAACATATCAAGGATCACTCTGGAGACTAAATGAAAATAATAGTGCAGCAGGTATAGCTCCATCAACTCCAGATTGGCAAAAGGTAGTTCATAAAGGAGATAAGGGCGATACTGGAGAGATTACAGTTGGTACGGTTACAACAGTAGCTCATGGAAATCCAGCAACAGTTACAAATGTAGGAACTACTACAGATGCAATTCTTAACTTTCAAATTCCAGGTGGACCAAGATCTACAATAGATATAGGTGATGTTACTACTGTTCCTTATGGAGCAAATGCAGCAACCGTTACAAATGTAGGTACAGAAACAGATGCTATATTTGATTTTGAAATTCCAGCGGGACCAAGATCAACAATTGATATTGGAACAGTAACAACTGGATCATATTCTTCTCAAGTATCAGTAACAAATTCTGGAACAACATCAGATGCAGTATTTAATTTTTCAATACCACAAGGTATACCTGGAGACTTTCAGCCTGGAGCAAATCCTCCATCTAACCCTTTATCTGGTCAAGTTTGGTATAACACTACAACTGGAAGAGCATACATTTATTACGATGGATTTTGGGTTGAATTCTCTCCAGGATTTACTGGACAGCAGGGTGCAACTGGTCCCGCAGGACCAGCAGGAGCACAAGGACCAGCTGGTGCAGATGGAGTATCTATAACTTCATTAGAAGTTTCATCTAATATTACACTAGAATCAGCACACAGGTATTTTGTAAATACTGGCTCTGCCAGAACACTAACTTTACCAGCATCTCCTGTATTGGGAGATGAAATATATGTATACGATTCAACAGGATCTGCGTCAACAAATAATATAACTTTAAATTCTAATTCAAACAAAATAAATGGAACAGTACAGAATCTTGATATAGATGTGGCATTTGGCGGAGTATCATTGCTATATTCTGGATCTAGTTACGGATGGAGAGTAATATAATGACCCTTAAACTATCGACATTATCAATGATAAATGCTGGACAATACTCAGAAAATGGAACCATTACAAATGGCCTAGCTGAGCCTGCCTCTAATACCTCTCATGATGGTGGAGAAATTGACGGTATCCTTGATAGCGTAGTATATAGTATAATTGCTAGTACAACAACAAATACGTTTGACGGAGGAACAATTTAATGTCAGCCATTATTCAGCTTAAAAGAGGAACAGCCGCAGCTCTTACCTCTGCAAATCCTGTATTAGCAGCAGGAGAAATGGTATTTGAAACAGATACTAAAAAAACAAAGGTTGGAGATGGAACCACTGCCTGGACCTCTCTTCCATATACAGCAACAGACGGAGATATATCTGGAGTTACAGCTGGAACAGGACTTCAAGGTGGAGGAAACTCAGGATCTGTTACACTTTCGATTGATTCAACAGTTACAACATTATCTGGAACTCAAACATTAACAAATAAAACTATTGACAGTGCAAGCAATACTCTTACAGGAGTTGCTACACTAACAGGGTCTCAAACCTTAACCAATAAAACGCTAACAAGCCCAGTATTAAATACTGCTACTTCACATAATGAAATTTTAAAAGCACCACAAGAAAGAACAACAGTTTCCGCAACAGCAGCAACTGGAACTATCAACTTTGATGCTTCTACTCAAGGAGTTTTATACTACACAACAAATGCTTCGGCAAACTGGACATTAAATGTTCGTGGAAATTCAAGCACTTCTCTAGACGCACTACTTGCTACTGGAGATTCTATAACTATAGTATTTTTAGTAACTCAAGGATCTACA
>JACCDX010877829.1_pt1 | contig 10271 bp, 13 predicted proteins | sample 7449681 | NCBI WGS metagenome assembly JACCDX01 (sample SAMN15323450, study PRJNA562643) | freshwater metagenome | isolation source: river surface water | place: USA:Blue River Watershed | collected 2017-08-18
ATGGTGTGTTTGCACTAAGCGGTATTGCACTAAACAGTGGTGATCAGATTGTTGTAAGTACTGCAAATGGTGATTGCAGTTTCACCGCAACTGGCTTGGAATTTAGTGCCTAAAAACCAGTCTTTTCCTCTGCATTATATTACTATGATAGTAAATATTTGGAGAGGGATACTAAAATGTCTAACAATATTATCAAATTTCCAACGCCTAAACGACGTAGGAAAAAACTTACAGACGTTTTAGTTGACAGGTTAACACCAACTCATCAGCATGTGTCGTTAGGTACAGTCCCGTTTACTTGCCCAGAATGCAAGCAAGTTGCGGGATTTGATTTTACTAACCTTATTTTTAAAACTATACAGTTTTATTGTAGTTCATGCGGCCATGGGTATAATATCAGCAATCCGATGTTTTCAAATTCAGAGTCAGTTGTTAGTAGTTTGAAGCGTAAAGGTTGATTGTTACGGCATTACACCGTAAAATTGTGTATGACAGAACAGAATCACCCTTTATCAGACGACCTTACACAACTCACACTAGACGATCTTGAGAAGCGTATCACTCAGCTAACTCAACGTTGGTATACTGCTAAACGTATGAATATGGGTCACAGTATATTATATCAGCTTGACCTATTGCTTCAAGGTTTAGAATATGAAAAAATGCGTAGGTCTCAAACACCTATAGAAAATAATCCTGTGGTAATTGACACAGATGCAGAACCAAAAAACAAATAAGGAAATAGCATGAGTAACACTCTTAGTGGCGAATATTGTTTTATGAGACTTTTGGGCGAAACCCTGATAATAACTCATGCAAACTTAGATTTAAATTTGATAGTATTGCCTAATCAGGACAAGCTTAAACAAGCCGACATTATTGTACGCATGCAATTTTGGCTAAACAACTGTTTAGAAGGCTGTATTGCGTTGCCGATGAATAAAGAATACTCAACTGATTGGTTAGGAAACCTTAATAATCCTATTATGTTTTGCCCAGACGATCCGCATGATGTTACTATGCAGATATTAATTCATTCCAAATTAAACGCCATTGGCCAAGGTGTGGTTATTGTAACATCTAGTCATATGACTACTGACATAAGCAACGGTTTGGGTACAGTGTTTGACGGTAATCCCGATGACGTATTACCTGACAATGTAGACTGGATGGGCCCTAATCATTTCTTTACTAAACCATGGTGGCATAGATCTGATGCAGGAATGGCAGACGTTGTAGCATCAGACGGTGCAGATCTTAAAAATCCACCAGACATTATTATACCCTGGGAAGATCTTATACCAATTGAAGAACAGCAGTCACCATCTAAATCAGCTGAAATTATACGCCCGCCGTTTAGACCAAAAATTATAACAAACGATTAATTTAGAGCATTTGTATGAATTTATCAGAGCAACAATCTGCTGCATTGTTTGCAGTTAGGGATTGGTATTCATCTAAGACCCGCAAACAGGTATTTAGAATTTTTGGTTATGCAGGTGTAGGTAAAACCACACTTGCAAAAGAATTTGCCGAATCAATAAACGGTACCGTGTTGTATGCTGCCTACACTGGCAAAGCTGCTTTGATGATGCAAAATAATGGATGTAGTGGTGCAAGTACCATTCACAGTTTGATTTACAAAGCCGAAGAGCAAAAAGATGGATCGGTTGTTTTTAAGCTAAACAAAAACAGTCCGTTACGTCACGCAGCTCTGTTAATCATAGATGAATGCTCTATGGTAAATGATGAAATTGCACATGATCTGTTGAGATTTAATGTTCCAGTATTGGTGTTAGGTGATCCTGCACAGTTACCGCCAGTTTCAGGCGAAGGATACTTTACTAATGCCGAGCCTGACGTGATGTTAACTGAGATACATAGACAAGCTAAAGACAATCCTATTATCTATCTTGCTACTAGTGTGCGAGAAGGTAATAAACTAAAACCTGGCAAATACGGCGACAGTATCATCGAAGCTGATATTACATCGGCTGACGAGTTTGCATCCTATAGTCAAATCATTGTTGGCAGAAACAATAGTAGAACAACCGTTAATAGTGTTGTTAGAAACATGTTAGGCATCAAATCTACGATGCCAATAGCCAATGATAGATTAATATGTCTTAAAAACGACAAAGACCTTGGTATTCTTAACGGTGAAATGTTTTCTGTAAACACAGTTATTCCTCCTAAATCACCTACATCAAAATACGGAGTGTACAAACTGTTAGATATAGACACAGCAGATAAGAACGTTTCGGTTAGAATACATAATTCTTTTTTTGATGGTACTACCAAGCCAGACTGGAAGTTTCTTAAAGGAACTCAGGAGTTTGACTTTGGTTATGCAATTACTGCTCACAAAAGTCAGGGTAGTCAATGGAACGATGTATTAATCTTAGACGAAAGCTGGTGTTTTAGAGAAGATGCAAATAGATGGTTGTATACTGCTATTACCAGAGCACAAACTAAAGTACTCATATATCAAACATGATGTTAAAACTAGATAACAGAACAGTATTCGACGACGGTACCGTTATTTGTAACGTAGATGCCGCCGTTGAATTATTGTATTCTGGCAAATCTCTATCTCAAGCAATATTTCAGCCAGATGAAGAAATACAACTATACAATGTTTCAAATGAAATAATGGATTGTAATTTAGATCCGTTATTGATGTCTAACGAACAGTGTTTCAATGACTATCAATGGTATAGACATTGGAATACGTTAGAACCTTGGTCTAGTATGAGTGTCTTAGATTACTGTATAGAAAAATGCGCTACTGATGATGAGCGTATAAGAGTTTGCGAAGAATACAAACTGTTCGACGAGAGAGATATGATACCAGTATTAAAGCATTTAATCTGGATGGTACAAAATTTTAGAGAGCGTGGAATATTTTGGGGAGTTGGCCGAGGAAGTAGTGTAAGTAGTTATATACTTTACTTGATCGGTATAAACAGAATCAATCCTATGCAATTTGATTTAGATATCAAAGAATTCCTCAAATAAATATCCTACTATAAACAATTCGGAGACATTGAAATGGCAAATAAACACATAACCATGAGAGGCGAAGTCATTGACATGGAACGTCTCAAAATGAGCAACGCTGACCAAGTAGCATTGGGCAATGCAAGTAAAAATGCCAGAGGCGATCAATTAGGTCCAGGCGGTGTTGTTATACGTACACAAGAGCAAATTGAAGCCGAATGGGAAGCAATTAGAGCAAGAAAAGAAGCTCAAACAAAAAGTGTAGACCTTAAAAAAGATGATGGTATACAGCGTGCATTAGATGCACTTGCACCGAAAGCAAAAAAAGTCGTCAGTGACGACTTGGGGTTTGAACCAGTTGAAACACCTCAACCAGTTAATACTACATCTCGTCGCAAAATAGTGGATAACGACTAATGTCAACTGTAAATTTTACTTCACTTATTCCAATGCCAAACACTGTATTAGTACATAATATAGAACAAGGTGAAAAACGAACCAAAAACGGCATTATCATTTTAGACGACAATGGTAAAGAGCGCGGTATACGCGAACGATGGGCACAGGTATGGAATAAGCATGAAGACATTACCGAAGTTGAAGTTGGTGATTGGATTTTAATTAAACACGGCCGGTGGACCAGAGGCATTGATGTAAACGATGGATCTGGCGATATTGTTACTATTAGAAAAGTAGACTGGCCAGATGCAGTGCTTGTAACTACTAAAGACTGTCCGATAGAAACATAATTTACACCTTGACTGCTAGACATTGTTAGAACATACTGTAGAACAGTAACAAGCAATAGGATAGCAGAATGAGCAAAGCAAATACTTTGTGGGTAGAAAAGTATCGACCAAAGAGCATTGCAGATTATGTATGGGTCAACGATAATCAAAAAACCCAAGTAGAAAGTTGGATTGCTGATAAAGTTATTCCTAACTTGCTGTTAAGCGGTGGTCCAGGTGTTGGTAAAACCACACTGGCTAAATGTCTATTCCACGAACTTGGTGTAGACGACAGTGACATCAAATACATCAACGCAAGTCAAAACACTGGCGTAGACTATCTGCGTAGTCTACAAGGCTTTGTTGAAACAATGCCAATGGGCGAATATCGTTATGTCTTACTAGATGAAGCTGATTACTTGTCGCAAAACGCACAGGCAATGCTGCGTAATATGATTGAAGAATACAGCAATGTTTGTCGGTGGATTCTTACTTGTAATGCTCCTCACAAAATCATGCCAGCATTGCACAGTCGTTGTCAAGGCTTCCATATTGAGCATTTAGATCGAGAACTGTTCGTTACACGCATAGCGACAATCTTGATTACGGAAGGTGTTGATCTTACTGAAGAAAATCTAGAAATACTAGATGAATATACCATTGCCACATACCCAGATTTGCGTAAGTGCATTAACTTGCTGCAACAGAACTGTACCAATGGCAAACTGAATCGTCCTAACAAAGGCGGTAACATGGATAGCATGGATTATATGATTCAAGCTATTGGTATGTTCAAGCAAGGTAAAATTCATGATGCACGTAAAGTAATCTGTGCGCAGGCAAAAGTAGAAGATTATGAAGAAATCTATCGTATGCTGTACCGTAATCTAAATTGGTGGAGTGATCAAGAAGACAAACAGCATCAGGCAATCGTGATTATTGCAAATCGTCTCAAAGATCATGCGCTGGTTGCAGACCCAGAGATTAATCTTGCAGCATGTTTAATTGAACTGTCACTTATTTGATTGGGATTTTTGACGTTTACGTTCTTCTCGTTGCATCATATATTCTGTAATAGTTTCTGCAACGTATTCCCACATACCTATAAACATAACATTCACTCCTGTAAATTACTTATATAGTTACACCGATGACACAAGTATCAGTTAGATTATTCGTCAACAAACTATGGGATACAAAGAAACATTACGATCCGAGGCTAGAACTTGATCGGTATTTTTGGAGTGCAAAATATTATACAAACCATCACGAAGACGTTGAAACCTGGTGTGATGAAACGCTAGGTAACGAAAATTGGTTTAGGATGTTTGACAAGTTTTGGTTTACTAGTGAATCAGAGTGTGTTATGTTTAGGCTGGTATGGATGACTGGAGTAAATGATGGAAGACGAGATCAATTACAAGCCTAATATGGATGTTGTGCGTAGCTGTCGTGCATTTATTCGCAGCCTAAGTGAAACCTATGGATCGAGTCAGGGTATGGCAGTATGGGATAAAGTACGTGAAGTACTAGGAGACCGAGCTGCTGGTGATATTATGTTCGGCATGCTGACAACTAATAACGAAATACGAGTTGTTAGTGTTGGTCCTAACATGATCAATGTGATCAAAGCACTTCGCGGTCTTACCGGATGGGGGCTTAAAGAAAGTAAAGATTTCTGTGATCTTGTGCGTGATGGTAAACCACAGGTTATTGATACATCTTATTACGACGACAGTGCAGTTACCCGATTCATTGAAGAACTGCGTTTTCAAGGCGGAAAAATAGATTAATGACAAGACTGTGTAATAGAGTTACAAATGGACCTCTTATAACTACAGATTGGTCAAATCGTTATTTTAACTTTTATTCAATGGATACAGAACAAAGTTTTTTGGAGAATTCTAAAAAATTTAGAACTGCGGGGGAAGATTGGCCGTATCTTAACAAACATATAGATTATAAGTTTAATAGTCAAGGTTACCGAACCAACGAATGGCAGAACATCAACTGGCAAGAGTCTGTTGTAATTTTTGGTTGTTCAAATGTACTCGGAGAGGGTCTTGCTGAAGAAGACACAGTGTCATCTCAATTAAGTAAACTATTAGACAGACCTGTTGTTAATTTGGGAGTTTCGGGTACTGGCATATTTTTTAATTTTTATAACAGTGTAATGCTAGATAAAAATTTTCCAACTCCCTATGCGGTTGTGCAAATGTGGCCAGACTCTGCAAGAGTTGAATTATTCAATGAGACTACAGTTTTAATACATACACCTTGGGGATTTGGCAAGGACAACAGCTCAGATGGTAGATTTAAAGATGAATTTTATAAACATTGGATAACTTACCCAGAAAATACAAATACGCACACGTGGTTAATTGCACAAGCGTCAAACGCATTATGGTCCAATAAAACACGTTATTATGAAATGTCATTAAATCCTAATACAGCAGAACTATTAAACTGTGATTGTATTTTGTGGTTAGATGTCGCTAGGGACCTGGTTCACCCTGGTATTGAAACTGCTAAAGCAATAGCAGAAAAATTTGCCAGGAATATCAGCTAATTTTAAATAAACTGTAGTTGACAATAACGTGTTTTATGTTATTGTGTACAGCACAATCAAATGCGAGGCAACACTGTGCTGCTTAATAGTCTTTATAAACAAAATCTAATCCATCCACCTAAATGGCTCATGGACAATGTGTCTTATATGACCATTATGGGTAGTCAGGCCTATGGTGTTAGCAGCGGCGACAGTGACCTCGATGTCTACGGTTTCTGTATTCCACCTAAAGATCTTGTGTTTCCACACTTGGCAGGCGAAATTCCTGGCTTTGGTCGACAGATCCAGCGATTCGAACAGTGGCAAGAACATCATGTAAATGATCCAAATAAGAAGATTGAATACGACTTTGCTGTGTTCAGCATTGTTAAGTATTTTCAATTGTGTATGGAAAATAATCCCAACATGATTGACAGTCTGTTTACTCCCCGCAACTGTGTAATTCACAGCACTGCGGTAAGTGAAATCGTTAGAGAAAATCGCAAGCTGTTTCTGCACAAAGGGTCGTGGCACAAGTTCAAAGGCTATGCTTATGCACAAATGGCAAAAATCCGTAACAAGGTCAATGCTAATAATGAAAAGCGTGCTGCTAGCATTGCCGAACATGGTTACGATCTCAAGTTTGCATATCACATTGTACGACTGCTGAACGAAGTTGAACAGATTCTTGTTGAAGGTGATCTCGATCTACAACGCAATCGAGAACAACTCAAAGAAATTCGACGCGGTGAATGGACTATTGACCAAGTTGAAACTTATTTTGAGACTAAAGAACGCACATTAGAAGCAACCTATGCTGCTAGTACCTTGCCTCACAGTCCCGACGAAGATAGAATCAAACGACTGCTTCTAAGCTGTCTTGAACAACACTACGGTAACCTTACTACCGCAGTGAGTCTGGATGTCAACGTAGAAGCAATGGTTCGAGATATTCGTTCGGTGCTAGACAAGTATGCTGTTTAAACTAATCAAAACTTATTTTGTCCGTAAATGGGCAAAAGAAATCAGTGCCAGGGCTGTGTACAAATCAATTCGCAGTCCTGGCCCTATTGTTGACTCTACTGTTAAAAATCTAATGGGAGACGGTGGCACTCGTAGACCTTATACTATTAGTTGGACAGTATTGCTTAATCAGTGCAAAGATCCAGATGCAATAAATGCAGCTAAGACTAAAAAATATCTAGCTGTGAAAGAGTATCTATTCTTTGCATATTTCGGACCTTTAGAATATTGGTGCGAAAAAAACTTTGCAGATAAGTTTATGCTATGGCACGATGACGGTGGCATACATTGTATGCCACTAACTGATCAAGATCAAATGCTGTGGATGTTAACCTGGAATAACGAAATGCCAGATTATGATGCTATGCAGCATCTCAGTTAGATTTTTTGATTAGCTTCCAATTTAGCAACTCGTGCGTCAAGTTCTTTTATCGCTTCCACTAACAGCGGCACAAGTTTTTCGTACTGTACAGTTTTATAATGCTCGCCGCTTTTACTAGTACCATCTGGATTAATATCAAATGGTGCTGCACGAATAACCTGTGGCATAACTGCTTCGACTTCCTGTGCAATTAAACCAACTTTAGTAGAAGTACGGCTTTCATTTAACAGATCTTCTGCAACTTGATTTGGATTGTAATAAACACCGTTTATAGCTGAGACTTTATCCATTGCATTGGTAATCGGCCGCACATTGTCTTTTAAACGCATATCTGAGAAATATGCGGTGATTTCTAATGTTGCAGTGATGTTGCCGGACATTGCAAGGTTGCCGGTGGCGTTGGTACCGGGTTTAGTCAGTGACAATAATGCAGCACTATATGTTTCAGACCCTGCTGCACCAGTAAAAGTATAAAACTGAATACCACCGGCAGCAGCAGGTAATATAAGACCGCCGCCGTTGTTACTAGCTGCAACTAGTTCAACTCCGCCGGGATTTGTTCCCACACTGCCTACTACAACAGTAGCACCGCCGCCGACCGGAGTAGCTGTGGTGTTTAGTAAAAGGTTGCCGTTTGACGTAATTCGCATTTCTTCTGTATAGACTTCGGAACCTATAGCACCCGAATATACACTGAATGCCATACCTCCCGTTGATCCAGTGATACCTGATATTAAGCCACCACCACTTACTGAGTTGTGATATTGAACGCCACCTGGATTTGTACCTATACCGCGCACAACCACAGTAGATGAACCGCCTAAAGGAGAAGGTGCAGCACCGATTGATCCAATTAGAATGTTGCCATTAGTGGGATTTGGATATAGATATTGTGGTACCCTAGAAAGCGTTGCTGCGTTGGTCATTGTGTAATCCTATTAGTCATCTGTTTCAATATATAGGCTCATAAAGTCAATTGCCACAGCTAATGCAGTTGCGTTGTTAGTACGCCATATTTGTGGTGTTAATGCTGTAGTATTAGCAGGTGTTTGTGTGCCAGGTGTGCCAGGCGTGATACGACCTGTTACACTTACACCTGTACCAATGTTAGTTACAGTATATCCTATATCACCATTTGAACCCGGCGGCGAAAACAATGCTAGATCCCAAGACGTGGTGGTCAATGTTGGTGCACCTAATGTAGTACCTAATGCTATTGCTGCCTGTGCAGCAGATCCGCCATAGACAAAATACCATTGAGTGTTATCTGTTGATATCTGTGCAATACCTAACTGGTTAAGTTGTGTAGCAGGATCAACGTTGGTTGCTGCACCAGTGTTCGAACTTAGTCCAACAAACATTCTAGCACCCGCTACAGCAGAAGCATCGCTAACGCCAAATCTGCACAAGTAGAAGAAACCACCAAGTCCAGTACCAGTGCCAGTTGTCAACCAAGCAGTGGCAACACGCAGCGATGCAAGAGTACCAGCTGTTGTAGTACTAACATATGCCATTCGTGTCATACGTGTTCGAATGTTAGTAGTAGCAAACGCTCTTGCTGTAGCAGTACCTACAGTGGTAAATGCAGTAGCACCTAGAGATGTTACAGGTGCCGTTGTAGTGTTAAGTCCCGCTGCTGACCAATAATACACTCTATTTCTACCAATTAGTGGTTGTATAGACGTGTCGATGCCACTAGGACCTTGCTGTGACAACATATTACGAGTACCGACGTTTTTAGAAAATACCTGTATTTCACCTGTCGGCGGTGCAACTGGGACGTTGCCTTGTGTTGAAAGCGTTATATAACTTGGTGTTATGACTGTAACGTTGGCAGTATCAATACCTACTGATATATTGCCATTAAATACCTGTAATGTATCACGTGGTGTATTGGTACCTATACCAACGTTGCCATTACTAGCTATACGCATACGTTCAAGGCTGTTAGTGTTGAATGTTATAGGATTAGCAGTACTGACAGACAATGCCATTGATCCAGCGTCTGCACCTAAAACTATACTAGTTCCGTCGGTGTATAGATAACCTTTTTGCGCATCTGCTGCACCAAGTGCAATTAAACTTTGACTGCTTCCATTTAGACTTAGAGTAGATCGTCCGCCTGTTGCATAGAATACCGATGACGTTCCTATACTAAGATTACTTTCGTAGTCAAGTTGCATTAGTGGCACAAATGAAACGGCACTGTCTGCAACACCGCCTAAGCCAGCAAACCAGATGTGTGTTGCACCGGATGATTGACCATAAAATGTTGCAACACCGTCACTTCTATACTGCCAGCCACTATCGCCGTAATATGCATTTCTAGATAAAAGTAAGTCGGCATCCATACCTATAGTAGCCAAGGAAGCAGTACCACCACCCGAATCTGCCGCTTTAATCTCTATAGTACCAATTGAATCAGTTGACCAACCAGTTGGGACAAATCCAACTCCGATTGTATTGCCAAAATAACTTAATTGGCCACCAGCATGAATGTTACCACTTAAACCTATACCACCTGTTACAACTAATGTACCAGTGGTAGTACTAGTAGTTGGTATGTTAGCAGATAAATTCAACTGACCGC
>JACCDX011083313.1_pt1 | contig 10269 bp, 10 predicted proteins | sample 7449681 | NCBI WGS metagenome assembly JACCDX01 (sample SAMN15323450, study PRJNA562643) | freshwater metagenome | isolation source: river surface water | place: USA:Blue River Watershed | collected 2017-08-18
CAGCCACCAGCCCAGCCCCTGCCCCGGTGCCCGACACGCCCAGCAACCGCCCCGCGCTGGCGTTGGACCTCGACGGCAGCCCCCTGCCCCCACCACCGGCCCGCGCCCACGTGCTGCTGGCCGAAGACAACGCGGTGAACGCTTTGGTGGCCGAAGCCACGCTGGCCAACCTGGGCCTGGACGTGACCCGGGTGGAAGACGGCGAGGCCGCCCTGGCCGCGCTGTGTGTGCCCCAACACCCCTACTGCCTGGTGCTGATGGATTGTCAGATGCCGGTGGTCGATGGCCTGGAGGCCACCCGCCGCCTGCGCCGCTGGGAACAGGCGCAAGGCCGCAGCCGCATCCCGGTGATCGCGCTGACGGCCAACGCCTTGCAGGCCGACCGCGAGCGCTGCTCGGCCGCCGGCATGGACGGCCACCTGGCCAAGCCCTTCCGCCAAGATGAGCTGATGAACGTCCTGCGGCCTCACCTGCCGGCGCCAGCCACCAGCCGCGCAGGTTGAGGCACGGGCGGTCGCACGGTTTGATGTGCCGGGGGCTCAGGCCGTGGCGCGTGCCAGCCACCGGGCCCCGGCCTCGACCGAATCGATCAGCGGCGGCAGCGCGCCCGCCGGCAGGCGACCATCGGCCTGCGCTGCCAGCAGCCGCTCGCGCACCGGCGGCACCCAGCCCCCCAGCACGGCCCCGCCCAAGATGACGCTGCGCAGCCCGGGCTGGGCCTGCAGCAAGGCAATGGTGGCCTCGGCCAGGGCGTCCCAGGCCGCCTGGGGCGCGGCGGCCAGCTCGCCGCCCGAAGCCTCGATGGTCTGCACGGCCACGAGGCCTGTGGGGCCAGCGCACTGCAGGCTGCGCGACAGGCGCATCAGCATGGGCCCCCAGGCCGCGCCCCCGGTGACCACGCCAAACGGGCCCAGGGCCTGGGCTTCGCGGAAGGCAGCCTCGGCCAGGCCCATCACGGGCACGCCGCTGAGCTCGCGCAGCGCCCACACGCCGGGATCGCCAAAGCAGGCCACGAGGATGGCTTGCGGCCGGGGGCCGGTGTGCAGGTGCCAGGCGTCGAGCGCCGCGCGAGCCGCGACCACGTAGGTGGCCTCGGTGGCGATGTAGTCGGCGCCGTGCGGCGCGGTGAGCGCCACCCAGGTGTCGCCACCGGGTGCCGGCACGGCCAGCTCACGCACTTGCGTCTGCACCTGCACCAGCAAGGCCTGCGTCAGCGCCTGGCGGGTGTTGGGATTCAGGATCATGCGGGTGCTCATGCCCAGGCGTCCTCAAGGGGTGGAGGGTGGGCCCAGGCGCAGCCCGGCCTCGATGTGCAGGAGGTGATCGGTCATCAGCGCCACGGCATGCTCGGTGCGCGCGGCGGCAGCCTCGGTCACGCTGGCCTTGCGGCTGCGCTGGGCCTTGACGGCGTCTTGCAAGGCGGTGAGCAGGCCCCGGTGCTCGTCGCAGCGGCAGGCCTGCACCCAGCGGCGCGGCGCATCGCCCGTGCTGGCGCCCAGCAGCTGCCAAGGCGCCGGCGTGGCGGTGGCCGCATCGGGCCCATGGCTCATCAGGATCAGGCTGGTGCGCGACACCAGCTTGCGCAAAAAGCCCGCGAAGGTGCGGTGCCCGGCGGCATCGGCCAGCAGCAGGTGAAAGCGCCCCGACTGGCGCAAGGCCATGGCGGTGTCGCCGGCCAGGCGCGCGGCCTCTTCGGACGCGATGCAATCGGCCAGGGCCTGCAGATCAGCGCGGCTGGCCTGGGCGATGAAGTGGCGCACCAGCACCGCCTCGACCACGCGGCGGGCCTCGAACACCTCGCGCGACTCGGCCACCGTGGGCTCGGCCACGCTGGCGCCCTTGTTGGGCTGCAGCAGCACCACCTGCTCTTGCGCCAGGCGGATCAGCACCTGGCGGATGCGGGTGCGCGAAACGCCAAAGGCCTGGCCCAGCTTGTCTTCGATGAGCTTGGTGCCGGGCAAGAGGCGCTGGTCCACGATGGCCTCGATGAGGCGGGCGTGGATGTCGTCGTCCGACAGCGGGGGCGCATCGGCCGCCACGGCGGGCGCATCGGGTGCGACCAGGGCCTGGGGGTCAACAGCGCGGGCGGGTGCGGGCATGGGTCTCAGCAGGGTTGGGACAGGGTGGCCGTTCAGCGTGGGCTCATGGTGCCTCAATGGCCGCCGGCCGCGCGGCCACCTTTGCGGCGGCTGAGCAGGCTCACGGCCACCAGCGTGACGGTGATCACGAGCAGCGAGATCATCGTGGTCATGCTGCCCAGCGCGTAGATGCTGGGCGTGGTGACGGTGGTGGTCAGGCCTTGGAGCTCCAGCGGCAGGGTGTTGACGTCGCCAATGGCCTGCGACGAGCGGGCGATCTCGTCCCAGCTGAGGGTGAAGCCGAACATGCCCACCCCCACCAGCGACGGGCCAATCAGCGGCAGCACCACATGGCGCAGCGTTTGCCACGGCGTGGCGCCCAGGTCGCGGGCGGCTTCTTCAAAGGCCGGGTTGAAGCGGTTGAACACGGCGAACATGATGAGCATGCCGAAGGGCAGCGTCCAGGTCAGGTGCGCGCCCAGGCCCGAGGTGTACAGGCCCATCAGCGTGGTGTAGGCCTCGAGCGTGCTGGTCATCTCGAACTGTTCGAGCACGGCCTTGATGCCGGTGTCGAACAACCTGAACTGCAGGCCGATGCCCAGCGAGATGATGATGCTGGGCATGATCAGGCTGGCCACCGAGGTGTAGAACAGCAGGCCCGAGCCCTGAAAGCCCTTGCGGAAGGCCAGGCCCGCCAGCAGCGAGATCAGCACGGTGAGCGCCATCACCACCAGCCCCAAGCCCAGCGAGCGGCGGATGGCGGCGCCGATGTCGACCACGCCCAGGCCCTTGAACAGCTCTTCGTACCAGTGCAGCGACACGCCGCGCATCGGGAAGGTCAGCCCGCCCTCAGGCCCCTGGAAGCTGAGCGTGAAGATGGTGATGACCGGGCCGTAGAGGAACAGCACATACAGCGCAAACACGATGGCCAGCGGCCAAAACCCACGGTTCTTGTTCATGGTCAGAGTTCCTTGCGCAGGTCAACCAGGCGGTTCAGCGCCGCGATGATCAGCAGCACCACCCCCAGCAGCACCACGGCATTGGCCGCCGCCAGCGGGAACTGCAGGTAAGAGGTTTGCACCTGGATGGTTTTGCCCACCGAGGCGATCTGCTGGCCGCCCATGACACCCACGGTGACGAAGTCGCCCATCACCAGCGTGATCACGAAGATGGAGCCAATGAGGATGCCGGTGCGGCACAGCGGCACGATCACGTTCCACAGCGTTTGCCAGGCGCTGGCGCCGCAGTCATCGGCGGCCTCCAGCAGCGAGCGGTCGATCTTCATCATCGAGTTGAAGATGGGCACCATCATGAAGGTGGTGTTGAGGTGCACGAAAGCGAGCACCACCGAGAAATCGGAATACAGCAGCCACTCGATGGGCTGGGTGATGAGGCCCAGGTCCATCAGCGTGGTGTTGACCCAGCCGTTGCGGCCCAACAGAGGGATCCACGAGATCATGCGGATCACGTTGGACGTCCAGAACGGGATGGTCATCACCGTGAACAGCACCGTCTGCATGCCCACACTGGGCACGTGGAAGGCCACGAAGTACGACAGCGCAAAGCCCAGCACCAGCGTGATGGCCCAGACGATGGCGCAGAACTTGAGCGTGGACAGGTAGGTCTTGATCGTGGTGCACAGCTCGCCGTCGGGGCTGTTGAAGCAGCCACTGAACAGCGCGGTGTAGTTGTCGAGCGTGAAGCCGGGCTCGAGCGTGTACTCGTTTTGCGGCCACACGCTGACCGTGGCCACCAGCAGCAGCGGCAAGATGAAGAACACCAGGAAGACCCCGCCCATGGGCAGGGCCTGCATCCAGGCGGGCAGGGTCTTGTTCATGGTGTTCCTCGTCGTGCGCAAGCCGCGATCAGAAGGCGTGGGTGATGCCCGCGGTCAACAGCGTCTGGCCCTTGCCAGCTTCCGCAGCGCCGGCAAAACCGAAGGTGCCTTGGCCCGAGTTCTCCAGCACGATGAAGTTGGCGTTCAAGCTGGTGCGCTTGCTCAGGGCGTAGCTGCCGCGCACGCGGAAGAACTGCACGTCATCGCTCTTGTCCATGTCTTTGCTGACGTAGTCGGCCGAGATGCTGGTGGTGGCGCTCAGCGGCACGTCGACGCCGAGGTCGATCACGGTGCCCTTGTCGTCGCCACCGATCTTGACCTCGGCCGAGGCCACACCCAGGCGCAGCTTGGCGCTGCCCAGGTCGTACGAGGCCCCCAGGGCATACATCTTGTCGGTGCCAGGCAAGGTGGCGCTCTTTTGGTTGAACACCACCAGGCCCAGGCCAAAAGGGCCGCTCCTGTAGTTGGCAGCTGCCTGGAACTTCTGGCCCGCGCTGTTCTTGCCCGGCTGCTCGCCCAGGGTGTAGCTCACACCGCCTTGCAGGCCACCGAAGTTCGGCGTCGTGTACTTGATGGTGTTGTCGTAGTAGTCGCTCAACGAGTAGAACTCCTTGAACTGGAAGGGCGCGTAGAAGCCGCACACGAAGTAGCCGCACATGTAGTCATCGGCCACGTTCCACTGGTGGCCCACTCGCACCGAGCCAAAGCCGCCCTTGAGGCCGACGAAGGCATTGCGGTTCCAGAAGGCCTTGCTGTTGGTGGCACCGGTGTCAGGGCTGACCGAGCTTTCCAGGTTGAACTCGGCGGCGAGGCCACCGCCCAGGTCTTCTCCACCCTTGATGCCGATGCGGCTGTTGACGATGGCGTTGTCTTGCACGGCCAGCACAGACTTGCCCTGGCCATTGGCGTCGGCCACGCCGGTGGCGTAGCGCACATCCAGGCCGATGGCACCGTAGATGGTGGTCTGCTGGGCCTGGGCCAGCGAGGCGACGCTGGCGAACACGGCCAGCGCGACGATCTTGAGGGATGCTTGCTTCATGGTGATGGGATCGATGGTGAAGGGTTGAAGGAGGGGAGGTTCTGGTGTGCGCGTTGTGGTGGGATGCGTTGGCGCGTGCCGTGGCGCATCAAGCGGCCACGAACTCGTTCCACTTCTGGACCATGTAGGTGTTCTCGTCCATGATCGCGTTCCAGCAGGCGATGCCGCCCATGCGCTGCTCGTAGCTGCCGCCGTCGCGCACCTCGCCCTTCTTGGCGAGCACGTCACCCTTGGGCGACTTGATGTCTTGCGAGGCCGGCTTGCCTTCCATCCAGTAGGCCCATTCGTAGGCTTCCATCTTGGCCTTGGCGGTGTCGAGCACGGCGCTGTAGTAGCCCTGGCGGTTGAGGTAGGCACCGGCCCAGCCATCGAGGAACCAGTTGATGAACTCGTACGCCGCATCGAGCTTCTTGCCGCTGAGCGTGCTGGGGATGCCGAAGCCGGCGGCCCAGGCGCGGTAGCCTTCCTTGAGCGGCTGGAAGGTGCAGGCCAGGCCCTTGGTGCGCACCGCCGTGACGGCCGGGCTCCACATCGACTGGATCACCACCTCACCCGAGGCCATCAGGTTGACCGACTCGTTGAAGTCCTTCCACAGGCTGCGGAACTGGCCGGCCTTCTTGGCTTCGATCAGGGTCTTGATCGTCAGGTCGATCTCGGCCTTGGTCATGTTGCCTTTGTCGGGGTACTTGTACAGGCCCATGGCCTCGACCACCATGGCGGCGTCCATGATGCCGATCGAGGGGATGTTGAGGATGGCGGCCTTGCCCTTGAACTCGGGGTTGAGCAGCTCCTTCCAGCTGCTGATGGGGCGCTTGATCAGGTCAGGCCGGATGCCCAGCGTGTCGGCGTTGTAGACCGTGGGGATCAGGGTCATGAACTGCGTGGGGCTGGTGGCGAACTTCTTGGATTTCTCACCTTCGAGGTACATCACCTTCTTCGGGGCCGTGCCCTGGTCGCCCACCTTCTTGCCGGCGACTTCGCCCTTGGTGAACAGGCTGGTGATCTTGTCGGCGTGCTTGATGCGCTTGGCATCGATGCCCTTGAGGTTGCCGGTGGGGATGATCTTCTTGAGCGAGAAGTACTCGGTGTCGATCAGATCAAAGCTGTTGGGCGCGGTGACGGCGCGCTTGGTCACGTCGTCGGTGGTGACGGGGATGTACTGCACCTTGATGCCGGTGTCGGCCTCGAACTTTTCGGCAATGGTCTTGTCCTGGTTCACGGCGGTGCCCAGGTAGCGCAGGGTGATCTTCTCGTCGGCGCGCACAAAGGGCGCGTAGCCGCTGGCCAGGATGCCGGCGGTGCCCAGCAGGCCGCCCTTGATCAGGCTGCGGCGGCTGACGGCGGCATCCAGGTTGAGGGGCGAAGAGGGGCCGGCTTCGGCCTCGATCTGCGGCAGGGCATCGGACGGTTGGCGTGGGGTCGTCATCGGTGGGGCTCCAGTGGGTTGAAGTCAGGTACCCGTGCAGGTAGGGGTATGCGCGCGGGTGTGGGCAAGAACAGGAAATGGGTTCAGGCGATCAGGCCGCGAGCGCGTGCACGTCCTGGGCGCGCCAGCTCATCCAGGCGGTGTCGCCCGGGGCCCAGGGCTGGGCATCGAAGCTGGCCTCGGGCACCATCACCAGCAGCTCGTCGTCGGGGCGGGCCACGGGGCGCAGCGTCACCAGCACATGGGTGCCTTGGTACTCGGCGCCGGTCACCGTGGCCTGCAGCGCGGTGGCGCTGGCCTGGCCGGTGCGGCTGAGCTGGGTGCGGTCGGTGCGCACGGCCACCTGGCCGCTGCCTTCTGCGGCGGGCGGCACGTTGTGGCCGCCGATGAAGCGGGCCACGAACTCGGTGCGCGGGCGGTTGAAGATCTCGTGCGGGCTGCCGCTTTGCTCGATGCGGCCGTTGCTCATCACCACCACCTGGTCGGCCAGGGCCATGGCCTCTTCTTGCGAGTGGGTGACGTGGATGAAGGTCATGCCCAGGCTCTTTTGCCAGCCCTTCAACTCGGCGCGCATCTTGATGCGCAAGAAGGGATCGAGCGCCGAGAGCGGCTCGTCGAGCAGCAGCACGCGCGGCTCGGTGATCAGGGCGCGGGCCAGGGCCACGCGCTGCTGCTGGCCGCCAGACATCTCGGTCGGCTTGCGCTGGGCCAGGTGGGCCAGCGACACGCGCTCCAGCAGGCTCATGGCCTGGGCCTGGCGCTCGGTCTTGCCCACGCCACGCATCTTCAGGCTGAAGGCCACGTTGTCGAGCGCGCTGAGGTGCGGAAACAGCGCATAGCTCTGGAACATCATCGCCGTGCCGCGCGCCGAGGCCGGCAGCTGGGTGATGTTGCGCCCGCCCAGCACGATGTCGCCGCTGCTGGCCGCCTCGTGGCCCGCGATCATGCGCAGCGTGGACGTTTTGCCGCAGCCCGAGGGGCCCAGCAGGCAGCAGTAGGCCCCGGCGGCGATGCGCAAATCGATCGCGTCGACCGCCACGGGGGCATCGGGCCCGTCGCCATAGCGCTTGACCAGCTGGAACAGCTCCAGGTTGGCTTGCGCGGCCATCGTGGCCAGGCGCTGGTCATGCAGGGACGGGGCAGCAGACATCGGTTTCTCCAGCGGACCGCCGTTGGCCCGCCCGAACAACGAGTGCAACCCGCGTGCCAGCCCAGATTGATGCCGCTGGGCACCAGAAGCCTGCACAAAGCGCGCTGTTGACGGCCAAACACGGCGTGGCGTGCGCCAGTCGGGGGCGTGGGCCGCAGCGGCGTGCACCAGATTGCATACAAAAGCACGCCCAGATTGCATACAAAGTGCCCAAAACGGGGCGTGGCAGCGGCGACCCACCGCCGCATCCGACCCAGGGTTTTCCAGCGGGCGCCCTGCCATCTACACCTGTAGAGTGCGGAGCCGTTCCCCTCCTCTTCTTGCCCCGTCACCCTTGTTGTCGCTTTGTTGGAGCCCACCCATGCGCCTGTGCCCTGTTCCCCTCCGTTCTCCCCTGGTCTGGCGCATGGGTGCCGCTCTGCTGTCGGCGGCCAGCCTGGGCGGCACGGGCATCGCCCTCCCCACGCTGCTCACCCTGGTGGCCGCCCCCGCCGCGCTGGCCGCCACGGCTGCTGCGCCCGCCATCGCCCCCGGCCAGCTGTTCACGCTCACCGACACCCGCCCCGAGGCCCTGGCCTGGCTGTGGGACAACGCCGACGCCGCGCTGCTGCAAGCGGCCAACCCCGCCCTCACCGCCTTCGAATGGGTGCAGGCGCCGGCCACGCCGCAGCACCTGGGCTACTCGGCTGGCGCGCGGTCGCGCAGCACCGCCACCTGGGGGGGCGCTGCGCACACCATCGACACCGAGGCCCTGCCCTACGAGGCCGTGCGCGGCCTGGTGCCGTCTGACAACTACCTGGGCGCCAAGCCCTACAGCTACCTGGCGCAGCGCGTGTCGGTGGATGGCGGCTGGCCCTTCGTGGTGCTGGTGCACCACCAGGCCACGGGCACAGGCTTTGCCGACACGCAGGTGCGCATCGAGCTGCCCGGCCAGCCCACGCCCAGCCCCGAGGCGCTGGCCTACGTGGCCCACCTGGGCCGCACCCTGCAAGGCCTGGCCCCCACGCTGATGGCCACGCTCAACGAGCGCTACTTCAAGGCGGTGCTGCAAACGCGCGGGCAGTTTGTGGTCGGCAAGAACGACAAGCAGTTCAACGTGCCGCTGGCCATCGAGCAAGAGATCGTGGGCATCACCCCAGCCATGCTGGACTGGTGGTGGGACCACATCGGCAACACCGAGCGCTACCGCCTGTGGCAACCGATGGACCACGTCGACTTCCAGTGGCGCAAGGCCCCCACGCAGCCCGATGACCACTACGACGTGGGCGCCAAGCAGCGCGTCAAAGAGTACGTGGGCAAGATCGCGTTCACCCTGGACATCACCGGCGCCGACCCGCTGGCCATCGCCCCGCCGGTGGCCATCACCGACCCGGGCTTCTTCTACGCCCGCACCAACCTCAGCGTGTTCAGCGGCATCCTGCCGGACAACAGCCTGGTGCACCAGTGGAAGGCCAACGCCCGTGGCGACGGCGTGCTGCTGCGCACCACCTTCTTGAACACCGGCCTGGCGCGCATCTTCAGCAAGACCTTCTTCGAAGACCTGGGCGCGCACGCGCTGCGCGAGTTCCAGATGCTGCCGTACTTCCTGCCGCGCTTGTACAAGCGGGAGCAGTTGGGGATGTGAGGCCTCTTGACAGGCCCCCCCGCCATACAGACTAGTCATCTGACCAGTTGATATGGAGGTGCCCCATGCACACGTGGCCTGTACAAGACGCCAAGGCGCGCTTCAGCGAGTTCCTCGACGCCTGCCTCACCGAGGGCCCGCAAATGGTGACGCGCCGGGGCACCGAAGCCGCCGTGCTGGTGCCGACACCCGAGTGGCGCCGGCTGCAGGCGGCGGCGCGCCCCTCGCTCAAACAGCTGCTGCTGGCCGATCCCGCGCGCACCGAGTTGCTGGTGGCCCCGCGCGGCCGGGCGCGGCGGCGCACGGTGGAGCCCGCTGAATGAAAACGGGCTTCTTGCTCGACACCCACATCGTGTCGGAACTGCGCAAGCCACGCCCCCATGGCGGTGTGGTGGCTTGGCTCAACACCCTGGCCGACGAGCAGCTGCGCCTGTCGGCCGTGACGCTGGGCGAGATCCAAGCCGGCATCGAACTCACGCGCGAGCAAGACCCGGCCAAGGCCCACGAGATCGCCGCCTGGCTCGACCAGGTGGCACAGGCCTACAACGTGCTGCCCATGGATGCCGCCACGTTCCGCGCCTGGGCACGGCTGATGCACCGCCGCTCCAACACCTTGTACGAAAACGCCATGATCGCCGCCACCGCACAGGTGCACGGGCTCACGGTGGCCACCCGCAACGTGGCCGATTTCCAGGCGCTGGGCCTGGCGGTGTTCAACCCATTTGCAGCGCCTTCACCCCCCACCCCACCACCGCGCACACCCCGATCACCAAGATGACGTTGCGCTGAAAGCGCATCAGCGCCACCGCTGCGCCCAGCGCGATCAGCGCCGAGACCGCATCAAACGGCCCACCCCAGCCTTGCGGCCACAGCACATGCTGGCCGAAGAACAGCGCCAGGCTCACGATCACGCCCACCACCGCTGCCGTGATGGCGGTGAGCTGCGCGGTGAAGCGGATGTGGTCGCGCGTGCGCTCCACCAGCGGGCCCGGTGTGGTCTCGCCCAGGGCCAGGCCGTCGATCATCTGCTCCGGCGTCAGCCAGCCGTAGCGCTCCACCCCGCCCTGGTAGACGTAGGGCAGCACGGCGTAGGCGCCGCCGAAGGTCAGCAGCGC
>JACCDX010913887.1_pt1 | contig 10265 bp, 10 predicted proteins | sample 7449681 | NCBI WGS metagenome assembly JACCDX01 (sample SAMN15323450, study PRJNA562643) | freshwater metagenome | isolation source: river surface water | place: USA:Blue River Watershed | collected 2017-08-18
ATGATCATTTGATGTCCATGATTGGTCATAATTTCTAAAATGACATTAAGGTTTTTTTCAAATTCACTGACACGAAAAATATTTTTGCCACCCATACCATCGAGGGGTTTTAAAATGATATCGCCATGATCTTTAAAAAATTGCTTCACGATTTCTGGATTAGCGGTCACTAATGTTTTAGGAATGAGTGTATCGAATTGAAGTATCGATATTTTTTCATTCCAGCTTCTAATGGAAGAAGGTTTATTGAATACCTTCACATTTGATTTTTCAGCGATATCTAACAAATAAGTGGTATGAAGATAAGCTTGATCGACCGGTGGATCTTTCCTCATAAAGAGCGCATGAAAAAATGAAACGGGATGTGTTTCGTAGGTTTTTGCATGCTTAGGGAACATATCTAAATCAAAACGATATGTTCTACAAAATAATTGGTTGGCCTCAATATATAGATCATGCTGCAAACAAAAATAAACTTCATGATTTTGTTTAACCGCTTCTTTCATTAAAGCTAGTGTTGAATCCTTCTTTAACTGAAGTGATTGCGGTGGGTCGATAATAAAAAGAATAGGCATCATTTATTGATTGATCGGGTCATGTGTTTCAAGTTCAATAGACGCTGCAAGAAGGGCCAATCTCGCAATGACACCATAAGCATAGAATCGATTTGGTGTTGAAAGAGGCGATTCGTCAATTTCAGGCGTAGAACAAGAAGTTTCAAAGGCTAAAGGCACAAAATGCATACCGGGTGCATTAAGGTTTTCATCTTTACCACGCGAGGTATGCACGCGGTAAAAACCACCAATCACAAAATGATCTATCATGTAAACCACAGGCTCGGCCACTGCCTCATTAATACATTCTTCAGAATAGACCCCTTCTTGAATAATCACCTCTGATACTTCAAGACCTTCTTTAACGACAGACATTTTATTCCGTGATTTTCTATTTAAATTTCTTAATTCATCGCCATCTTTGACTGTCATGATACCCATGCCATAAGTGCCAGCATCTGCTTTCACAATCACAAAAGGCTCATGTTCAATTTTGTATTCCTTATATTTCAATCGAATCTTCGTTAAGATTTGATCTACTTTTTCCGCAAGCTCATCTTCTCCTTGCCTTGCATGAAAGTCAATTTCATTCGCATGATCAAAATAAGGATTGATGAGCCAAGGGTCTACTTTAATAAACTCAGCAAATGATTTGACGACTTCATCATAAGCTTTAAAGTGCTGAGATTTTCTGCGCGTTGCCCAACCGGCATGAAGAGGAGGGATTAAATTTTGTTCAAGATTTTTTAAAATTTCAGGAATGCCAGCAGATAAATCATTATTTAACAATATGGCGCATGCATCAAAATTACCGAGTGTTTTATTTTCAAGCACTAATCTATTTTTAATCCGTTTGAGAGGTTCAATAAGTAAAGATTTATTATCTTCAACAGGAATGGTTAAGGGTTCAATAATAGATTCATCTAAACTACCAATACGCACATCTAAACCCGATTTTCTTAATATATTTTTTAACTCAAACAAATTTTTTAAGTAATAAATATTTCGCGTATGATTTTCAGGGATGATGAGAAGGCGATGTGCCTCAGGACACACTTTCTCAACTGCTACCATCGCAGCCTGAACAGAAAGCGATAAAAAATCTGGATTTAAATTATTAAATCCCCCTGGAAAAAGATTGGTGTCGACAGGGGCTAATTTAAATCCTGCATTCCTTAAATCAACGGACGCATAAAAAGGCGCCGCATGCTCTAGCCATTGTGTTCGAAACCAATGTTCAATGTTTGCCATTTCATGAATGAGATGTTTTTCTAACGAAAGTAGCGGGCCTGTGAGTGCAGTTTTTAAATGAGGAACCATTTAGTTCTGTGCCTCATGAGCTTGAAGATCTGCATGGTAGCTACTCCTCACCATGGGTGCACTTGCGACTGATGAAAATGACATATGGATCGCTTCTTCTTTTAAAGTATCAAATTCTTTTGGATCTACGTAGCGATCTACAGGAAGATGATGGGCGCTGGGCTGTAAGTACTGTCCGAGCGTGAGCATTTCAACTTGATGTGCTCTTAAGTCTTTCATGACTTCTATAATTTCAGGATTAGTTTCACCGAGTCCTAACATGAGACCTGATTTGGTTGGTATGTTTGGAAATTTTAATTTGAAATGAAGCAGTAAATTAAGCGAATGTTGATAGTCCGATCCTGGACGTGCTTTTTTATAAAGTCTTGGAATGGTTTCAAGATTATGATTAAACACATCAGGGGGCATCAAGCTTAAGGTGTCGAGGGCTTTATCAAGGCGCCCTCTAAAATCAGGCACTAAAATTTCAATTTTAGTATGAGGCGAAATGCTGCGGATTTCTTTAATACAATCGACAAAATGCTGCGCACCACCATCACGTAAATCATCACGATCGACACTTGTAATCACGACATACTTCAAATTAAGTTCTCGAATAGTTTGAGCTAATTTTTTTGGTTCTTCCGTATCGGGCGGTAAGGGCCTGCCATGGCCTACATCACAGAATGGACATCGTCTTGTACAAAGGTCACCGAGGATCATAAATGTCGCAGTGCCCTGACTAAAGCATTCACCGATATTAGGGCAGCTTGCCTCTTCACATACGCTATGAAGATTATTTTTTCTTAAAATGGATTTAATTTCGCTGAATCGCTGGCTTTGAGGTAGCTGCATTTTGATCCAATGCGGTTTTGCTTTAATAGGCGCTTCAATAATTTTGATAGGAATTTTAGAAGTCTTCTCAAAATCAGTTTCTTTAATGCCTATCGGTTTTGAGGTGTAAGGTTTCATGACTTTAAATTCAATAATTGATGTTTGATATCATTCGCAATTTCTAGGCCGATATTTTCAATCGATACATCATTGATAAATGTTTTTAATTGTGTCATTTGTAAATTTTTATAACCACAAGGATCAATCGCTTCAAAAGGAGATAAATCCATATCAATATTTAAGCTTAAGCCATGATATGAAGCATGGTTTTTGATGCGTAACCCTAGAGATGCAATTTTTTTGTTTCCAATATATACCCCAGGAGCTTCTATTTTAGCACTGGCTTTGATATCGCGACGGGATAAAAAATTAACGATGCTTTTTTCAATCAATGTCACAAAAGATCTAATGGTTAGATGGTAACGCTCAAGGTCAATCAGTGGATAAATAATGAGCTGGCCTCGGCCGTGATAGGTGATTTTCCCGCCTCGATCGACATGAAGGACTGGAATATCATCCCTTAAAGGCTGTTTAAAATCTTTACGGTTTAAACCCAATGTATAGATAGCCTCATGTTCCGTAATCCATATTTCATCTTGAGTGAACTCATCTCTCTTGGAAGTAAAATTTTTCATCTCATGCCATGCAGATTCATAAGGCGTGAGCCCAAGGTATTTGATGCGGATCGCCATAAAATTACAAAACGACTTTGATCATTGGATGTGATGAAAGTGATCGATAGATATCATCTAACTCAGACTTACTTTTGACATAAACAAAGCAAGTCAGACTGATATAGCGACCTTCACTACTACCCTTCATCTCGATCGTACTTGGATCAAATTTTTCATTTGTTTGCGTGATGATTTCAATCACAGTAGATGTAAATTGATCATGAACTTCTCCCATGACTTTAATAGGGAAGTGACATGGAAATTCAATGAGGGTTTCGGGTGATGTGTTTTGATCTGACACTTAATTCTTTTCTTTAGCAATCACAAAAATACTAATTTTTATTTTTGATTTAATTAGATCGGCAATGTTATTTGCCTCATCTCTAGAATTGATAGGACCGATCATCACATGAAATAAATCCTCTGAAAATTGTTTTTTAAATGGCGGTGTACTTTCTAAATTCATATCTGTAAGTTGTTTTAACAAAAGATCCGCATTTTTTTCATTTTTAAAGGCACCAGCTTGAATATAAAGTGGCTCAGCGGTGATTAACCCTTCGGATGATTTCATTTGTGAAGCATTTACATCTTTTTCTTGTATTTTTTCATGAATGACATCAGGTGTTTTTTTGAGGGCGCTAAATTGTCTCGGATCAATAAGTTCTACTTCTACCGGACCACTTCCTTTATCAGACAGCCTTAACTTGTAAGCTGCAGCAAATGATAAATCAATGACGCGATCTTTTTTAAATGGACCTCGATCATTAATTCTCACAATCACACTTTTGCCATTTTCAGTATTGGTAACTCGGACATAACAAGGGATGGGCAGTGTGGTGTGAGCACCTGTCATACCATACATATCATAGGTTTCTCCCACAGATGTTTTTTTACCGTGATAACGTTTGCCATACCAAGAGGCGACACCTTTTTCTTTGTAAGGGAAGAAGGAAGTCATAGGGGTGTATTTATTATCAAGCGCCATATAAGGCTGATTTGCGCGCGCATAAAAAGGTTCAACTTTAGGTATTGCATCAGGAATGGCGTCAATATTTTCAGGTGGGTTATCACCTGGCCCATCATCGAGGTAATAGCCACCACCTTTTTTTGAAGGCACAGCCACTGTCTCCTTTTTGAAAGAAGGAGCGCTCGCACAACCTGTCAGTATAGAAATAAGTATCAGGACCGGAAAAATTTTTATCATTAAGATGATCCCACAAGTTCTTTATGTGAATGCACACTCATTAATATACCAAAGCTAATTAAAATAATCGTCATTGATGTTCCACCAAAACTAATGAGTGGTAAAGGCACACCCACCACAGGCATGATGCCACTTACCATCGCGATATTAATGAAAATATAAGTAAAGAAAGTAAGCCCAATATTAGCAGCCAGAAGCCTCGTAAATGTATTTTTTGCTTGAGAAGCAATCATGAGACTTCGACCAATAATAAATGCATAAAGACCTAAGAGAAGAAGATTGCCTAATAGACCAAACTCTTCACTAAAAACTGCAAAAATAAAATCGGTTGTTCGTTCAGGTAAGAAATCAAGTTGGCCTTGTGTTCCATTAAGCCAGCCTTTACCAATAAGGCCCCCTGATCCCATGGCGATCGAAGATTGAATAGTGTGATACCCAGAACCTAAAGGATCCTGACTTGGATCTAATAAAATGAGTAGCCTATTTTTTTGGTATTCATGTAAATGTGCCCAAATGATAGGCGTCAAAGAGAAAAGACCGATAGCACCCCCCACAATGAATTTCCAATTTAAGCCCGCCAAAAAAAGAATATATAAACCTGAGGCAGTAATTAATAACCCTGTGCCTAAATCAGGCTGATTGATGATAAGGATGACTGGCAAAATAAAAAAAAGAGAGGCAATGAAATAGTCAATCGCATGTCGTTTATTTTCTCGCTTAGAGAGATACCAAGCCATAGCGATGGGGACTGCGATACGCATAATTTCCGAAGGCTGCATTTTAAAAATGCCTAAATTTAACCAGCGTTTAGCTCCATGACTCGTTTGACCTACAAACATGACAGCAAAGAGTAATAATAATCCTATGATATAAATGGGCAGGGCAAATTTTTCATAATATTTAGGATGAATTCTTGCTGTGATCCAAAGTAGCGTAAATCCAAGACCAATATAAAGCAGCTGATTCAGTACTAAAATAATATTTCGCCCGGATGCGCTATAGAGCGTAAAAAGACCGACGACTAAAGCCGAGCTAATAAAGATCATCAAAATAGAATCAATATTTTTTTGTAAGCGGGAAGTTAAACGTTCTAGCATAGTGATCTTATTTTAATCGTGATATTCGGATTCAAGAGGACTGACTTTAATTTCTTCTTTATTTGAAGATACTTTTTTAAGCAAATAATAATCCATTAATTTTCTTGCAATAGGACCTGCTGTTGATCCGCCATGGCCGCCATTTTCAACAATCAAAGCAATGGCAATAGTGGGGTCTTCTGCAGGTGCGTAGGCAATAAAAAGCGCATGGTCACGATGCCTTTCATTCATACGATCAGGATTATATTTTTGATTAGCTTTCATCTCCACCACTTGAGCCGTTCCTGTTTTAGCGGCAATTTTATATGGCGCCCCAGCACCGACGCTTGCAGCCGTGCCCCCAGGCTGTGTCACATTGATCATACCCTCTTTGACGAGTGCTAAATGTTCAGGTTTAAAATGTAATGCTTGAATCGTTTTATTTTTAAACACTTCCATTTTGCCCGTCTGACTATTTTTAATTGATTGAATAAGTCTTGGTTGAATAGTGAGTCCGCCATTGGCGAGTGTTGCGACCGCTTGTCCTAATTGCATAGGTGTGACAAGTGTGTAACCCTGACCAATACTTGTAATGACAGTTTCACCTAAATACCAAGGTTTTTTAAACCTTTTTTGCTTCCATTCGGGTGACGGAAGTAATCCAGCATTCTCTCCAAACATATCAATATGGGTCGCTTTTCCAAAACCAAATTGAGATAAAAATTGAGATAATTTATTAATGCCTAATTCAATACCAAGCCCATAAAAGAATGTATCGCATGAAATCGTAATCGCCATGACAATATCAACTGTACCATGCCCAAATGGCTTCCAATCTCTGTAAGTATGTCCTGAGTTTGGAAGTGTAAAAAACCCAGGGTCTTTAATATTAAAAGGTGGTTTACGAATATCGTTTTCCAAGGCTGCCAATGCGACAAAAGGCTTAATGGTTGATCCTGGCGGGTATAAACCATTGATAGCGCGATTAAGCATAGGTTTATCTAATGACTCATTAAGTAGTTTCCATTCATCAACATCAATGCCACCTACAAAATGATTGGGATCGAAATTAGGGCGACTGACAAAAGCTAGGACCTCCCCATTTTTTGGATTAAGCGCTATAAGGGCACCCCGATATTTATTGAAAGCATTTTCAGCTATGTCCTGTAAATTTGCATCGATAGATAATGTAATAGCATCCCCTTCGATGGAAGACGTATTATTTAAAATACGGACTGCATTACCATTAGCATCAATTTCAACTTCTTGAAATCCAGTCGTGCCATGCAGCCTTGCTTCGTAGTATTTTTCAATGCCTAATTTGCCTATAGAATCCGTGCCTTTGTAATTCTGCTGCCAACCTAATTTTTTAATCGTTTCTTTATCTTCTTCATTGATACGATTGATATGGCCAATAAGATGTGAGGCAAATGAACCTTTGGGATAGCGTCTAAATAATCTAGACTTAATTTCAACACCTTCAAATCGCAATTTATTGGCAGCAAATCTCGCGGCTTCAATTTCGGATAAGTGAGTTTTGATAGGAATGCTATCTAAAGAAGAGCTCTCTTTTAAAATTTTTCTAAATTGTTTTAGATCGCTAACACTTAATTCGACAACAGGTTTTAGATTATCAATCGTTTTATTAAGGTTAGTAACTTTCGAAGGCGTAACTTCTAAGCTATATACAAAATAATTATCTGCCAAGATGATACCGTTGCGATCGAGTATAAGGCCCCGATTGGGTACATTGGGAATAACAGCGATACGATTATTTTCAGATAAGCCTTTGTAAAAATCGTATTTAAAAATTTGTAGGTAAAAAAAACGCCCAATGATCACTAAAAAAGCAATGGACATTAAACCTGTAAGAAGTGCCAATCTTTGCTTAAAAAAGTAGCGAGATTTATAGATATTTTGATTATTTTTTATAAAAGACATCTTAAAGATTAGGCGTCAGTTTTTAGAGATCTAATTTAAAAAATTTAAACTGAGTGAATAGATACCATATGAGTGCGGCAGATATACTTTGAAGGAAATAACTCGCTCCTGGGTAATGAAGATCATGCATCACATTTATCACTAGCATAATGATTTGAGCGCTTAAAAATATAAAGAAAATATAAAACAATTGCTGATGTTTGTTGTTAAGCATGATTTTATTAATGAAATATTGCGCAATGAAATAACAAGACGCATAAGTCAATGCATATTGACCCAAAAGGTCTCCTATAAAAATATCCGTCATAAGACCTACACACCAAAATAACGAAATGGATACAGCATTTGGGTTTTTAAAGAACCAAAAAATAAGCGCGAGTAAAATAAAATCAGGTGTTAAATCAGTATTAAAAATATTGATATGAATAAGATTCATCATCGCGGCGACGATTAAAGAAAAAATCAGTGATTTATTTTTTCTGATCATTTTTTATAGGCGCTAAGTTATTGGCAATTTTATTAATGGGCCTGACTACAAGGACATGGCTATGATTACGAATCGCTGATATAGGCCTACAAATAATCTTTGCAAAAGGAAGTTTTGGATCATGGTTAATCTCTAATATTTCGGCGACAGCAATACCCTCTGGATAAATCGTATCAATGCCTGATGTTTTTAAAATATCGCCTTTCATTACATCGACACTATTGGGTAAATACGAGAGTGAGATGGTTTCATTTTGGCCATTACCATTGGTAATAGCCCTTAAACCATTTCTTTGTATTTGAATAGGCACTGACATTTTTTTATCAATGATGAGTGTGACTTCACTCGTTTCCGGAAAAACGCTACTGATTTGTCCTACAAGGCCCAATGCATCGATGACTGGTTGACCAGGTTGGAAGTCTTTATTTTGACCACCATCAATAATAATTTTTTGATTGAAAGGATCAAAGCGCGAATAAATAATGCTGACTGCTTCTGTTTTAAATTTGTGTGTATTTCTAACCTCGAGTAAATTTCTTAATTGATCATTTTCTTGGTCTATAAAATCTAAACGCTGAAGATCAGCTTTTAATCGATCTATATCAAGCTTCAGTGTTTCATTTTCAAGAATTAAATGAGACTGATTAGAAAAGTATTGTGTTGTGAAATCGTATATATTTTTTGGTAGATTTAAGACTGCGTGAAAAGGTTTGGTTAATACATTCGTGAATTGTCTGATGCTTTTTAAATAATGAAAACGAAAATCGATACCCATCAATAAGATTGATATGAAGGTGAGTAGTAATAACTTAGATAAAAGTGAAGGACCTTTATTAAAAAGCTTAGATGAACGTTGATGAGATTTAATCATTAAGCTTTAACTATTAATGAAGTGGAAAAACAAAAAATTATTCGTGAGCAAATACGGTCGAGAATTGATCGAGTGATTCGAGTGCTTTACCGCAGCCTCTTGCAACACATGTGAGAGGATCATCTGCCGTGACCACAGGTATGCCTGTTTCTTCCATCAGTAAACGGTCGAGATTTCTTAACAATGCACCCCCGCCGGTTAATACCATCCCATTATCAGCAATATCAGCGCCTAATTCAGGCGGGGTTTGTTCGAGTGCTGACTTCACAGCGCTCACGATGGCATTTAAAGGCTCTTGAAGTGCTTCTAAAATTTCATTACTGTTAATTTTGAGTCGACGCGGAAGTCCTTCAGCTAGATTTCGACCCGTCACTTCGAGCTCTAAAATTTCAGACATTGGGAATGCGGTCCCAATTTTTTTCTTAATCATTTCAGCTGTCGGATCAGAAATCAATGTGCCGTAATTTCGTCTTAAGTAATCGATAATAGCCTGATCAATTTTGTCGCCACCGACACGTTCGGATTTAGCGTACACAATACCGCCTAATGAAATGACACCCACTTCAGTGGTGCCACCGCCTACGTCAATGACCATTGATCCTGTCGCTTCGCTGATCGGTAAGCCTGCACCAATTGCTGCTGCCATGGGCTCTTCAATAAGAAATACTTGTTTAGCGCCCGCTCTCTCAGCAGATTCACGAATTGCTCTTCGCTCCACTTGCGTTGCACCATAAGGCACACAAATAATAATGCGGGGGCTTGGCACAAACCATCTTGTATCATGCACTTTTGCAATAAAAAACTTAATCATATCTTCCGTAATATTGAAGTCGGCGATCACACCATCCTTCATAGGGCGAATGGCCTGAATATTTTGTGGAGAACGACCCAACATCGTTTTAGCTTCAATACCCACAGCAAGAAGCGCTTTTCTGCTGTACGGACCATTAGGACCATCTTCATGACGAATAGCCACCACTGAAGGTTCATCTAAGACAATACCTTTGCCACGAATATAAATCAGCGTGTTAGCAGTACCCAAATCAATGGCAATATCATTAGCCATAAATTGATCAAAACTAAATATATTTTTAAGCATGATTGTCGTTAGAATTTCTTTAAAAAAAGTGGCGCTTCAAATCCAAGAAAGGTCAATAGAATCAGGGTATAATACATGATATTGATCAATAAATTAACAGCTTTTCTTTAGAAAAACAGGAATTCTATTTGTATGTCGATTACGCATGACGAAATCAAAAAAATTG
>JACCDX010264992.1_pt1 | contig 10264 bp, 8 predicted proteins | sample 7449681 | NCBI WGS metagenome assembly JACCDX01 (sample SAMN15323450, study PRJNA562643) | freshwater metagenome | isolation source: river surface water | place: USA:Blue River Watershed | collected 2017-08-18
CAAGGCAAGGTCAACGGCCTGAAGTACAAGGACCGCGCCACGGGCGTGGAGCACCTGGTCGAGCTCGAAGGCGTGTTCGTCCAGATCGGCCTCGTGCCCAACACCGAGTGGCTCAAGGGCACGGTGGAGCTGAGCAAGTTTGGCGAGATCCTCATCGACGCCAAGGGCCACACCAACGTGCCGGGCGTGTTCGCAGCCGGTGACTGCACCACGGTGCCGTACAAGCAGATCGTGATCGCAGCCGGTGCCGGCGCGACCGCCGCGCTCAGCGCCTTCGATCACCTGATCCGGCACTGATCCTCACTGAGCGCATCAGCGCATCACCGGCACCCTGAAGCGGGCCACGGCCTGCTGCAGCACCTCGGCCTGGCGGCGCAGCTCGGCCGAAGCTGCAGCAGCTTCTTCCACCAGCGAGGCGTTGCGCTGGGTCACGTCATCGAGCTCGGTCACCGAGGCATTGACGGCCCCGATGCCACTGGCCTGCTCGTTGGCCGACGTGGTGATCTCGCTCATGTGCGCCGTCACCTGGCGCACGCGCTCCACCACCTCACCGATGGCACGGCCCGCCTCGCGCACCGTCGAGGCGCCTGCTTCGGTGTCGGTGATGGTGCTGGTGATCAGCGCCTTGATCTCGCGCGCCGATGCCGCCGAGCGCGACGCCAGGCTGCGCACCTCGGAGGCCACAACGCTGAAGCCGCGCCCCTGCTCGCCGGCACGCGCGGCCTCCACCGCCGCGTTGAGCGCCAGGATGTTGGTCTGGAAGGCGATGCCATCGATCACGCCGATGATGTCCGACATCTTGCGCGTGTGGCCCATCAGCGCGTCCATCATGCCGGCGCCGCGCACCACGGCGTCGCCGGTGGCGGCCACGGTTTGAGCGGCCTCATCGGTCATCGAGGCCATGCGCTGAGCGGATGCGCGCGTGTGCTGCGCCACCGACTGGATCTGTGCGACCGCACCGGCAGTTTGTTGCAGCCGCGCCGACGACACCTCGGTGCGCTGGCTCAGGTCGCGGTTGCCAGCGGCGAGCTCTTCGGCCGCATGGCTCACGGCCGTGGCCGACTGGTTGATTTCTTGCACCATGGCGATCAGCGAGCGCTGCATCTGCCCCAGGCTCAGCGCCATCTGGCCTACCTCGTCGTGGTAAGCCGTGTCCACCAGCACCGTCAGGTCGCCACTGGTGATGGCCTGGGTGGCGCGCTGCAGGTCTTTCATGGGCGCCGTCACCGACAGCGTGCACAGCACGATCAGCGCCACGCCCAGCCCCGCCGTGATCGCCAAGGCCCCCCACAGCGTGGAGACCACCTCGTGCAAAGCGCCCAGGGCCTGCGTGGCAGCGGCGGCCCCCACCTGCGCCTGCACCAGGGCCTCGACCTCGCCGAGCTGGCTGTGCGCCATCACAAAGCCCAGCACCAGCGGGATCAGGACGAAGGCAAAGCCGCCCCACAGCCGCTTGAGGATGGTGGTGTGGCGCCAGAAGGTGATCAGGGGGTGATGGGTGGTGCTCACGGTCGTGCAGGTTTCACGGGGGATGGCTGGATATCGAGCCACGCCACGAAAAGTTGAGCAAAGCGCCAAAGGCCGCGCTGTTGCAGCGATCGGTGATGTCCTCCACACCCGGGGCTCGCGCGTTGAAACGCCATGTTGCGCTGCGTCAAGTTCGGCACCCATCTGCCGATGCAGCGGCTCTGTCGTTGAAGGAGTTCCACATGGCCCAAGCCCTGTCCCTCTCACCCCAAGAGTTCCGCGCCCAGCTCATGGCCCCCCGGGCCAGTGAGCGCGTCGTGGCCCTGCACGCCCTGGAGCGTGAGATCCAGCACACCGACCGCGCCCTGGCGCGCGAGCTGCTGGCCTTCACTTCGCGCGGCATCCCCTATTTCGCCCCGGGCGACGAGGCCTACATGAAGTGGGTCGACAAGGCCGTGGGCTATTGGGAGCGCACCCACGCAAACTGATAAAAACGCGCAATGCTGGGCAAAAGCCCTGCAGATCGTGGGCGAGCAGCACTCCAGTTGAGCAAGCGCGTGACGAGAATCCAAACACGGGCCGGCGTCGGCCCTCACATGGAGATTCGCCATGCCCAGCGCGTCGCAACGCCCCCGCCGACACGAGCTCAACCAGCTGGAGGATGGCCAGTTGCGCAGTGGCTTCAAGGAAGCGCTGTGGGGCCTGATGCTGTGGCTGCTGCTGTGCATGCTGCTGGGCCTGCTGGCCCCCCACGCCCACGCCCAGCAAGGCGTCCGCGCCCTGACGGTGTCGGTGGTGCCCCAGTTCCAGGCGGTCGACATCCACCGCGTGTGGGGGCCGCTGCTGGAGCGCCTGAGCCGAGAAACCGGCCAGACCTTCGTGCTCAAGGTCGCCAAGGACATCCCCAGCTTCGAAGCCGAGTTCAAGGCTGGCGAGCCTGACCTCGTCTACCTCAACCCCTACCACCAGCTCAAGGCTCACCAGGCCCAAGGCTACGTGCCGCTGGTGCGCGACAGCACGCCCCTCAAAGGCCTGCTGGTGGTGCGGCAAGACAGCCCTTACAAGCGCGCGCAAGACCTGCAAGGCCAGACCCTGGCCTTTCCATCTCCCAACGCCTTTGGCGCGAGCATGATGGTGCGCGCACAGCTCATCGAGCGCGACCGCGTGCGCTTTCAAACCACCTACGCCCGCACCCACACCAACACCTACCGCCAGGTGGCTTCCGGGCTGGCCGCGGCAGCTGGCGGCATCGAGAGCACGCTGGAGCGCGAACCCGAGGCCCTGCGCAGCCAGCTGCGGGTGCTGTTCGAGACCAGCGGCGCCGCACCTCACCCGCTGAGCGCCCACCCCCGCGTGGGGGCCGCCTTGCAACAACAGGTGGTGCGCGCCTGGTTGCGCATGGCCCAAGACAGCGCCCTGGCCAGCGCCTTCCAAGGCATCCCGATGGACCATCCCGTGACGGCAGACCATGACCGTGACTACGCGCCCTTGGCACAGCTCCACCTCGAACGCCTCCCCGAGTGAGGTGCTGCCAGAGGTCAGCGAACCGCCCGCGCCCCGCCGGTGGTGGCCGCAGCAATTGCACCACCAACTGGCCCTGATGGTGTCGCTGGCGCTGGTGCTGGCACTGTCGGTGCTGGGCGGCTACACCGCGCGTGAACAGGCCGACGAGGCCTTGAAGTCCCACCAGAGCAAGGCCTCTGCGCTGGCCAGGCAGGTGGCGATTTCGGCCCGCAACCCCATGCTGACCAACAGCCTCGACCAGCTCGAAGAGCTGGTGCTGCGCTCGGCCGACAGCCCAGACGTGCTGGCCATGCAGGTGTTGATGCCCGATGGCCGTTCGCTGACCCATGCGCGCCATCAGGGCGATCAGGTGCATGTGACTTATGCGCAGATGGGGCAGCGCCTGCCCACCCCCACTTCGGCCACCCCACACATGCGGCACGAGCACAACCCCGACCGCCTGGTGGTGTGGCACCCCATCGTGACCAACCTGCTGGTGGGTTGGGTGCGCCTGGAGTACGACACCCGTGAGCTCAAGAGTTTGCAGTGGCGCATCTGGCGCAACACCCTGGTGGTGGCGGCCCTGGCCGTGAGCCTGTGCGGACTGGTGCTGGCCTGGATGATGCGCAAGCCCATGCTGGCGCTGCACCGCGCCCAGGCCTTCGCCAAAGAGATCACCCAGGCGGATGGCCGCCAGTTGCCCATCGAGCCCGGCCCCATCGAAATCATGGAGATGACGCGCTCGCTCAACGAGGCCTCGATGCTGGTGCGCCAGCAGCTGCTGATCATCGAGGACTGGCTCAAAGAGCACCAGCTGCACGAGGCCCGGCTGGCCGAGCGCAACGCACAGCTCAGCGCCATCTTCAGCCTCAGCCGCGATGGCTTGCTCACGCTCGACCAGGAGCGCCGCGTGCTGTTCGCCAACCAGACCTTTCTTGATCGCACCGGTCTCAAGCCCGACGAAATCGTGGGCCAAGACCTTGATCAACTCACCGTCAGGCTGCAAGCCCGCGCCCAGGCGGGCTCACGCTTCCAGCACCTGCGCGATGTGTTCGCATCGCCCGATGCCGATGGCCGCACCGCCCCCGAGCAAACGCTGGTGCTGGGCACCGGCCTGCAGCGCAGCGTGCTGCAGCTCAGCGGCCAGCTCAGCGAACACGATGCGGTGGGCGGCGTGATCTACCTCAACGACGTGACCCGCCAGCACACGCTTGACCAGATGAAGAGCGAGTTCCTCTCCATGGCCGCGCACGAGCTGCGCACCCCCATGGTCAGCATCTTCGGCTTCACCGAGCTGATGCTCAAGCGCGAGATGAAGCCCGAGCAACGGCAAGACCTGCTGGGCCGCATTTACCGCCACGGGCAGTCGATGATCGCCATCCTCAACGAGCTGCTGGACCTCGCGCGCATCGAGTCGCGCCGTGGCCAGGACTTCCATTTCGAAGAGGTGGATTTCGCCGAGGTGGTGCAAGGCGTGCTCAACGACTTCAAGCCACCCAATGGCCGCGACGTGCCCGTGGTCGAGCCCATCCCCGGGCCCATGCCCGTGCGCGCCGACCTGCACAAGCTGCAGCAGGCCGTGCTCAACATCCTCTCCAACGCCTACAAGTACTCGCCCGATGGCGGCAACGTGGAGGTGCGCTTCCATGTGCGCACCGACGATGCGGGCCGCACACGCCACGGCGTCACCATCGCCGACCACGGCATGGGCCTCAGCCCCGAAGACCTCGCCCGCCTGGGCGAGCGCTTCTTCCGCGTCGACAAATCGGGCAACATCCCGGGCACCGGCCTGGGCGTGAGCATCGTCAAAGAACTGATGGAGCTCATGGGCGGGCGCATGGCCGTGGCCAGCACCCTGGGCGAGGGCACCCAGGTCACGCTCTGGCTCTGACCGCCGCCTCTCTACAATCCTGTGGCACACCCCGTGCGTGCACCAGGAGTTGTCAGTGGCGCAGTCAGGCCCCCACACCGGAGAGATCACCCAATGGCTGATGGCCGCCCGAGAGGGCGATGGCCAGGCGCTTGACCGCCTGTTCGAGCGCCTCTACCCCGAGCTGCGCGACATGGCCGCGCAACGCCTGCAGCGCACCGCCGACCGCCTGCAGCTCGACACCACGGCCCTGGTGCACGAGTGCTACCTCAGGCTGTGCGAGCTGCAGCAGCTCTCGCTCAACGACCGGGGCCACTTCATGGCCTACGCCGCCAAGGTGATGCGCTCGGTGGTGGTCGACCTGGCGCGCGCCCAACAAGCCCAGCGCCGCGGTGGGGAGCACGAGTTCATCACCCTCAACACCGCCTTGATGGCGCAGCGCTCGCATGGCGAAGACGAGGTGCTGGCCATCCACGATGCGCTGCAAGGGCTGGCCGCCATCGACGCGCGACTGGTTCAGGTGGTGGAGCTGCGCTACTTCGTGGGCCTGAGCCACGACGAGATCGCCCAGACCTTGGGTGTGGGCCTGCGCACCGTGGAGCGCGACTGGGAGCGCGCCCGCACCTACCTGTTCGCGGCCCTGCAGGGATGAGCCCATCCACGCCCGCCTTGACCCCGGCGCAATGGGCACGCCTGATGCCCTGGCTGGACTTGCTGCTGGACGTGCCCACGGCCGAGCAGCCCGCCTGGCTGGCTGCGCAGGCCATGGCCGACGACGTGCGCGCCGACCTGCTGGGGGTGCTGGCCCAGCGCCAGGCGATGGACGCGCAAGGCTTTCTGCAAGGCGAGGCCCCACCAGGCTGGACGGCCATGCCCCCCGCCGCCCCAGGTGATGCGCCCACCGAGCTGCGCGATGGCCTGTTTGCCGGCGACCTCATCGGCCCGTGGCGCCTGCTGCGCCTGCTGGGCCAGGGCGGCATGAGCGTGGTGTGGCTGGCCGAGCGCGACGACGGCGAGGTGCGCCAGCGCGTGGCGCTCAAGCTGCCACACGCCGGCCCGGGCCAGGCCCTGCTGGCGGCGCGGCTGCGGCGCGAGCGCCAGCTCATGGCCTCGCTGGCCCACCCGCACATCGCGCGGCTGTTCGACGTGGGCGTCACGCCGCAGGGCCTGCCCTACATGGCGCTCGAATACATCGACGGCCAGCCGCTGCACACCCATTGCCACGCGCAGCACCTGGGCATCCACGAGCGGCTGCAGCGCTTCTTGCAGGTGCTGGGTGCCGTGCAACACGCCCACCAGCAGCTGGTGCTGCACCGCGACCTCAAGCCCGGCAACATCCTGGTCGACACCCAAGGCCAGGTCAAGCTGCTGGACTTCGGCATCGCCAAGCTCATCCGTGGCACCGACGGCCCGGGCGCCAGCGGCACCGCGCCCAGCACCGAATTGACGCAGCACAGCGGCCAGGTGCTCACGCCCGACTACGCCGCCCCCGAGCAGATCGCTGGCCTGCCCCTGACCACCGCCAGCGACGTCTACGCCCTGGGCGTGATCCTCTTCGAGCTGCTGACCGGCCAGCGCCCCTACAAGCTGCCCCGGGGCACACGCGGCGCGCTGGAAGAGGCCATCCTCGCCGCCGAGGTGCGCCGCCCCAGCCAGGTCTGGCGCGAAGCCGACATGAGCACGCTGCACCCGGACGCCCCCACGCCCACCGAGCTGGCCACGCACTTTGGCAGCACCCCGGCGCGCCTGGCGCAGCGGCTGCAGGGCGACCTCGACGTGATCGTGGCCCAGGCGCTGCAGAAAGACCCGGCACGCCGCTACCCCAGCGCCGAGGCCCTGGCGCAAGACATCCGCCGCCACCTGGCCAGCGAGCCCATCACCGCCCAGCCCGACAGCCGCTGGTACCGCACCCGCAAGTACATGCGCCGCCACCGCTGGGCACTCGGTGCCGTGGCCGCCGTGGTCAGCGCCTTGGGTGTGGGCCTGGGGCTGGCGCTGTGGCAAGCGCGCGAAGCCCGGCTGGAAGCGGCCAAGGCCAAAGCCATCCAGGGCTTCCTGGTGGGCTTGTTCGAGAACGGCGACATCGACCAGCCCGATGCCCTGCGCAAGCGACAGCAGACGGTGCAAGACCTGCTGGTGGGCAGCGCGCGGGCCTTGTCGACCCAGCCCGGCCAGGCGGCACAGGCTGGCTGGGGGGGCGTGCTGAGCGACCAGCCTGCGGTGCGCGCCGAGCTGCAAGGCGTGCTGGGGCAGTTGCTGCACAACCTGAGCCTCCACGACGACGCCCTCGCGGTGCGACAAGCGCGGGTGGCGCAGTTGCAGGCCATGGGGGCCAACCCTGCGGCCTTGGCGCAAGCCTGGCTGGATCTGGCCGATAGCCAAAGTGAAAAGGGCGACCTGAGCGCCACGAACGACAACTTGGCGCGCGCGCTGACGGCCTGTCAGCACCAAGCCATGCGGCCCGCCGCGCTGTGCTGGGGCATCCAGGCTCAGCAAGGTTGGCTGGTGCTGCAAGGGGGCAAGCCAGCAGATGCCTTGCGGGTCATCGAAGCGGCTGTGCAGCGTCTGCGCGCTGAAGCCCCGGGCAGCCTGGCCCTGGCCAAGGCCCTGTCACAGCAAGGCGATGCGCTCAGCAATGCAGGCCGCATCCTCGAAGCCAAGCCCCTGTACGACGAAGCCATGGCCTTGCGGGCCAAGGTCTGGGGCCCCCGGTCCACCAAGCTGGCGCAAGAGCGCCTGAAGTTGGCGATGGCTTGGGCATCGCAAGAGCGCAATGGCCCCGCACTGCGCGAGTTCCGCTTGGCTGAAGACGGGCTGCGCCAAGCACTGGGCGCCGACCACAATGCCACCTTGATGGTGACCATCCAGCGGGCCCGCTTGGAGGTGCGCGCCACCCTCGATCCAAAGAGCCTGGCCGACTTGCAGCACGCCGCGAAGCTGTTGGATCAGCGGCAGGCACAGCTCAGCCCCCGCACACACTTCGAAGCACTGATGTGCCTGGCCGAGGCGCTGCAGCTCACGGGTGACCTCGCCAGCGCGCAGCCCCTGCTGGAGCGTGCGCTCGCCTTGACCCAGACCTCGCCCCAGGCCCAACTGGGCGCTACCACGGCCATGACCGCGATGGCGTACTTCCAGCAACACATCGGTGCCTATGCGAAGGCCCGCCAACTGCTGCAAGACGCCACGCGCGCGATGGCATCCATGCTGGGGCCCAGCCACCCCGCGCTGGACATCCTGGCTGACTACATGGGCGCGCTGGACCTGGCTGAGTCCGCAGGCCAAGACCAGCCCCCGCCCTTGCGTCCCCAAGGCCAACTCGCTCCACCTGAGTTGCAGCGCCTTGGACGTGCAGACGAAGCGCTGACACAAGCTCGCCGCAACTGGACCCACATCCAGGCACAGCCCCCCGACGAACGGCAGGCCCTGTCCACTTATGCGGCCGCAGACCAACTCGGCAGGGCGCTGGCGGCCAGCCGCCAGTGCGAGCAAGCGCTGATCCCCTTCCGCGCTGCACTGCAGACCTTGGCGTTTGCCCACCCGGACAGCCCCTACCTGCTCGCGACCCGGGCCCGGCTGGGCTCGTGCCTGCTGACACTGGGCGACGCCAAAGCCGCGGCCGCCCTGGTGCCGCTGGTCCAGCGGCGGCTTTCGCCCACCCTCCAGCCTGCACTGGGGCCGCACTTCACGCGCGAGGCGCAACAGTTCCTGATGGATTGGCGACGGCACTCGGCACCTCGCCAGCCGCCGCACTGAACAAACACCGTATCCTTGTCAAGGGGCCAGGGTCACCGGCGCTGCATGACCGTCGGCGTTAAAAACTTGGGCAGTCCCACCACAACGTTGTGCACGCACTCAGGAGAACCGCATGAACACCATCCGCATCGCCACGCTCGCGCTGGCCCTTGGCTCGCCCCTGGCCGCCATGGCCGATACCACGCCACCGGTCACCCAGACCAACGCCAACATGGCCCCGGCCGCCGCCAACGCCGCCGCCAAGGTGGCCCCGGTCACCAAGGCGGTGGGCGGCAAGGCCGCCGAAGGTCAAATCAAGGCCAATGGTGATGACCGCTCGACCACCCTGGGCACGGTGGTTGTCCCGCCCCGCCCCCCCAAGAAGGAAGCCCTTGAAGCCGCCAAGGCCGGCGCATTGAAGGCGAAGGCCGCCCAACCCTGATCAACCGCTGATCAAGCAGGCTGCCCCGCCGCAGCCTGCGCACCGAGGCGCGCAAAGTGCGCCTCGATCTCATCGCGCAAGCCCCGCATCAAGCCCAGCTTGAACAGCACCTCGGCCACCACGAACAGCGGCCCCACGGCCAGGCCGATCAGGTCGTCCACAAAGGCCGGCTTGCGGCCCTCGAAGGCATGGCCGATGAACTGCATCACCCAGCCGCCCACGAACCCGCCCATGCCCAGCGCCAGCCAAACGGCCTGAGGCTGCGTCGCGGCCCACGCGCCCAGCAGCCCCACGCCCGCCAGCAAGGCGGCCATCAGCAGGCCCAGCCCCAGGTGCAGTCGCAGGTAAAACAGCCCGAAGCCCAGCAGCACGGGCAGCGACAGCGGCCAGGCCACCCCAGCCAGCGTCAGGTGCCAGCGTGAGAGCACCACAGCCACCGCGCACACGATCACCGGGATGCCGATGACGTGGGTGGCGATGTTGCGGCCGTCGCGGTGGTAGGCGGCGTACTGGATCAGGTGCTGCTGCAGCGTCTTCATGGTCTGGTCCTCGTCCGATGTGGGTGGAGACGGATGTTGCAAGGCCCGCTGTTCAGCGTCTGTCGGCCAGCCGACACAGCACACACTTCTTCAGAATGTGACAAATGTCGCACCTCGTGCATGATGTCAGCCACTGGCCATGCGCCCTGACGGACCCCGCCCATGCCCCGCTTGCCCTCGCGACCGAACACGCCTTCGCACCCCGCCGCCGCCGCCGCCTGCGCCCCGTGGCCCTCGGCCCTGATCAGCACCACCCTGTGGCTCGGTGCACTGGCCGCCCCGCTCACGCTGGCACAGGCTGCGCCAGCCGCCGAACCAGCCAAGCCCTCGGTGCTGCAGGGCCTGCCGTCAATGAGCCTGACGCCCGCCACGCTCGACCACCTGCCGCCCACCGCCGCCGGCCGCCAGGGCAGCAGCGCCACCGATGCGGGCGACCCGGGCCATATCCCCGGGGTCAGCAAGAAAAAGAAAAAGAAGCCCAAGGCTGAAGGCGCAGCCCAGCCCGCGCTCGACACCAGCCTGAGCCTGCCGGTCAGCCCCGCAGCCGTCGCCGCCAGTGCGCCCGAGGCCAACCCAGCCCGCCGCCCCCGCAGCGACGACGAGGCCGCACGCGGCAAGCGCATCGCCCCACGCGTGCTCATCGTCACCATGTTCGAGCCTGAGTCCCGCCTGTGGCTGGAGCGCCTGGGCCCCTGGCAGCGCACCCGCATC
>JACCDX011757195.1_pt1 | contig 10263 bp, 11 predicted proteins | sample 7449681 | NCBI WGS metagenome assembly JACCDX01 (sample SAMN15323450, study PRJNA562643) | freshwater metagenome | isolation source: river surface water | place: USA:Blue River Watershed | collected 2017-08-18
GCTTTGCCACCTACGGCAACGCCGGCTGGATGCGCGAGCAGGTGTGCAAGTACATGTGCCCCTATGCCCGCTTCCAGAGCGCGATGTTCGACAAGGACACGCTGATCGTGAGCTACGACGCGGCGCGTGGCGACCCGCGCGGCACCCGCGGCCGCAAGGACGACTACAAGGCCCGGGGACTGGGCTCGTGCATCGACTGCAACCTCTGCGTGCAGGTCTGTCCCACTGGCATCGACATCCGCGACGGGCTGCAGTACGAGTGCATCGGCTGCGCCGGCTGCGTCGACGTCTGTGACAGCGTCATGGACAAGATGAACTACCCGCGCGGGTTGATCCGCTTCACCACCCAGAACGCGCTGGCGCAGGGGCAGGGCGCCGGCCATATCTGGCGCCGGCTGCTGCGCCCGCGGGTGCTGGTCTACGCCGCCATCCTGGGCGCGATCACCCTGGCCCTGGGCATCAGCCTGGCCCTGCGCACCCCGCTCAAGGTCGACGTGGTGCGAGACCGCGCCGCGCTGGCCCGTCTGGCCGCGGGCGGGCGCATCGAGAACGTCTACCGCCTGCAGGTGATGAACGCCACCGAGCGGTCCCAGACCTACCGCATCAGCGCCGAGGGCCTGCCAGGCCTGGCCCTGGCCTCCGAGGCCGAGGTGCAGGTCGATCCCGCCCAGTCCCGCTGGGTCGCGGTGCGCCTGCAGGCGCCGCAGGATGCCGCCAGGCCGGGCTCGCACCCGATCCACTTCCACATCGCGACTGTCCAGGGCGACGCCGCGGTGGCCGAGAAATCCGTCTTCCTGATGCCCCGTTGAGGAGCCCGCCATGAACCACCCCTCCAGCGCCGCCCCCGCAGATGCCTTCGCCACCGCGGATGGCGCAAGTGCTGGCGCCGCCGCCAGCGCCCGGTCCGCGGGCTCCGCAGTCTCCGCCGGCAGCGGCCCCTGGTGGCGCCACGGTCATGTGTGGATGATCGTCGCCGGCCCAGTCCTGGTCGTCCTGGCCAGCATCGTCACGGTGCTCATCGCCGTGCGGCAACCCGACCCGGTCGTCGCCGTCGACTACTACCGGCGGGGCATCGAGATCAACAAGTCACTGGCGGCCGGCGAGCCGATCTCCAAGTCGGTGCTGCCGGCGATGCAGGGCCGCAACCATGCGGCGTCGCCGGCTCCGGGCGCTGCCCCCGAGGCCCTGCAGCCCGCGGACCGCTGAGGCACCTGCAGGCACAGGGCACCGACAACCACAAGAAGGAGACACGCCCATGGGAAAGACGCTGATGGTGGTGGCCTGGCCGGCATTCCTGGCCGCCTGCATCCTCGAGGCGCTGGTGTTCGCGGTGGTCGACCCGCTCGAACTGAGCTGGGGCCATGGCCCCCTGGGCTGGTCGAGGCAGGCGGTCTACACCGTGGCCTTCTTTGTCTTCTGGGGCGTGGTGGCCTTGGCGGCCATCCTGGCCTTGATCCTGGCCCGGACGGGCCAGCCCTCCACCGAGCGCCAGCAGGAACAGGGCGCCGCCTGAGGGCCACGGCACCGGTCCGGCGGTGCCAGGGGCGGCATCGACGCCCGCTCCATGAGGTCGGGCACCCGCGGGCCGCGTGGCTGGCGGTCATGCGCGTATGCTGTAATTTGCGTACGACCCGTCCCCCACCCCTGAAGTGCTCCAGCCAGACCTCACGCAAGCCGACGCCGCCAGCCGACTCTCGGCCCTGCTCGATGCGGCCATGGACGCCATCCTCAGCATCGACGAGGGCGGGCACATCGTCATGTACAACCGCGCCGCCGAGCAGACCTTCGGCTGGCGCGCTGACCAGGTCCTGGGCCAGCCCCTGGACATGTTGATTCCCCCGCGCTTCCGCGCCGCCCACGCGGGGCACATCCGCCACTTCGCCGCCACCGGCGTCACCTCGCGCCGCAAGGGCGGCGTGGAAGGCGGCAAGAGCGGCGGGGGAGAGGGCGTCGTCCTGTGGGGCCTGCGCGCCGACGGCTCCGAGTTCCCGATGGACGCGTCCATCTCGCAGATCGACACGCCCAGCGGCAAGCTGTTCTCCGTCATCCTGCGCGACGTCACCGAGCGGCTCAAGGCCCGCCGCGACCTGGCCCGCTTCGCCACCGAGGCCGCCGCCATCCGCGAGCAGGAGAAGACCCGCTTCGCCCGCGAGCTGCACGACGAGCTGGCGCAGTCGCTCACCGCACTCAAGATGGACGCCATCTGGGTGCGGCATCACCTGGGCGCCGACGCGCCCCTGGCCGGCAAGATCGACGGCATGCTGGCTCTGCTGGACGACTGCGTGGCCTCCACCCGCCGCATTGCCGCCGACCTGCGACCCCTGGTGCTCGACGACCTGGGCCTGGTGCCGGCCATCGAGTGGCTGGTGCAATCCTTCACCCAGCGGCATGGCGTGCCTTGCATGCTGGACATGGACGAGTCGCTTGAGCTGGGCGAGCCGCACGCCACCGCCGTCTTCCGCATCGTGCAGGAGTCGCTGGCCAACGTCGCCAAGCATGCCAATGCCAGCCGCGCCTGGGTGCGCGTGGTGCGCGAGCCGGCGCCGGGTGGTGACTTCATCCTCCTGCAGGTGCGTGACGATGGCGCCGGCTTCGACATGGATGCCACACGGAAGCCGCAGTCGCTGGGCCTCATCGGGCTGCGTGAGCGCACCCAGCTGCTAGAAGGCAGCCTGCGCATCGAATCCGAACCTGGTCGCGGCACACGGGTCGAGGCCCGCATCCCGGTGCCGTCATCCCCCGCCAGCGCCTGGCGCGCAGAGGGCGCCGCATGATCCGCATCGCGCTGGCCGACGACCACGCCATCGTCCGGGAGGGCCTCAAGCACATCCTGGCCCATGTGCCCGACTTCGAACTGGTGGGCGAGGCCTCCGACGGCCACGAGGTGCTGCGCCTGGTGCGCGAGGTGCCGCTTGACCTGCTGGTGCTGGACCTGTCCATGCCCGGTCGCAGCGGCATGGAACTGATCAAGCTCGTGCACGCGGACAAGCCACGCATCCGCATCCTGGTCCTGAGCATGCACCAGGAGGTGCAGTACGCGGTGCGCGCCATCAAGCTCGGCGCCAGCGGCTACCTCACCAAGGAAAGCGCGCCGGTCGAACTCGAGCAGGCCCTGCGCAAGATCGCCGCCGGCGGCGCCTATGTCAGCGCCGAGGTGGCCCAGGCCCTGGCCCTGGGCGCCATGCCCGACGCCGAGCGGCCGCCGCACCAGACCCTGTCCACCCGTGAGTTCGAGGTCTTCCAGCGGCTGGTGGCGGGCGAGTCGGTCACCGACATCGCGCAGCAGCTGCACCTGTCGGTCAAGACCGTGAGCACGCACAAGTCCAACCTCATGGGCAAGCTGGGCGTGGGCAATTCGAGCGAGCTGGTGCGCTACGCCATCCGGCACGGGCTGTCGGACGCGGCGCAGCCCTGAGGGCGCTGCATCCCTCGGACGATTCCTAGCTCCCATCCGGAGTTATCCGAGGCCGAGTTTCAGCCTGGGCCGATGGCCGCCGAGCCACGGCCCGGGCACAGTCCGGGGCATGGACTCCACCACCGCCCCGCGCGTCTTCCTCGCCGACGACTCCGGCGCGATCCGCCTGCGCGTGGCGGCCCTTCTCGACGCCCACCACCTGCCTGTCATCGGCCAGGCGGCCACGCCCCAGGATTGCATTGCGGGCATCCTGGCGAGTCGGCCCGAGGTGGTCGTCCTCGACATCCAGCTCGAAGGCGGCAGCGGCCTGCAGGTGCTGCAGGCCGTGCGCGCCGCTGCGCCCGGCATCGCCTTCGTCGTCTTCAGCAACAACGCCAACCCGGCCTACCGCAAGCGCTACCTGCGCGAGGGCGCCGCCGGCTTCCTGGACAAGAGCACCGACTTCGAGGCGCTGCCTGCGGCCATCCAGGCCGCTGTGCCGCGCCATGGTCTTGTCCACTGACCTGCCTGAACACCGATCCCCCGAACGCCCCGATGCTTCATCCCAGGACCCAGCCATGACCCTCGACTCCGTCCTCGCCCCTGTCCGTGTCGTGCCCCGCGCTGCACCGCGCACCGCCGCCCCGGCCCGCTCGGCGCCCGTGGTCCCGGTCCAGTCCGCCCTGGCCTCGCACTGTTCCAACTGCCACCTCAAGGACCTGTGCCTGCCCGGTGGCCTGGGCGAGCCCGACATCGAGCGCCTGGACGCCATGCACTTCGGCCGCCGCCGCCTCAAGGCCGGCGAGGCCCTGTTCCACGCGGGCGATCGCTTCCAGTTCATCTACGCGGTGCGCACCGGCACCTTCAAGTCCAGCCTCACCCTGGCGGACGGCCGCGAGCAGGTCTCCGGCTTCCACATGGCCGGCGAGCTGATGGGCCTCGACGGCGTCGCCCACGGCCGCCACGCCAGCGCCGCCACCGCGCTGGAGGACGCCGAGGTCTGCGCCATCCCCTACGCGCACCTCAACGAGATGGCCCGCGCCAGCAACGAGATGCAGATGGTCATGGCCCGCCTCATGAGCCGCGAGATCGTGCGCGAGCACAGCCTGATGATGCTCCTGGGCAGCATGAACGCCGAAGAGCGCCTGGCCGCCTTCCTGATCAACCTCTCGCAGCGGCACAAGGCCCGCGGCTACTCGGCCAGCGAGTTCCACCTGCGCATGTCGCGCGCCGAGATCGGCAGCTACCTCGGCATGAAGCTCGAGACGGTGAGCCGCACCTTCAGCGCCTTCCAGCAGCAGCGCCTGCTGGAGGTCGACAAGCGCCACATCCGCATCCTCGACCTCGACGGCCTGACCCAGGCCTTCCAGTCGCGGGTGCACTGAAGGGGCGGCGAGTCCACCGCCTACACCGTTTTGTTTGACACGCGTCAAGCCGCCACCGGCCGCTGCCCCTGAAGATGAAGGCCTGCCACCCACTCGAGAGGTACACATCATGTTCAAGCGCATCCTCCTGGCCACCGACGGCTCCGCCGCCTCCGAGCACGCCGCCGGCCTGGCCCTTGGCCTGGCCCGCCAGAATGGCGCCGGCGTCGTCGCCCTGTTCGTGGTCGATCCCTATCCCTTCCTCGGCGTCGGCGAGGTCAACCCCATGGGCTTCGATGCCTACATGTCGGCGGCGCGCGAGCAGGCCGCCCAGGCCCATGCCCAGGTCCTCACGCTGGCCGGCGAGGGCGGTGCGCAGGTGCCGGTCACCACGCTGCTGATCGAGGACGCCGCCGTCCTCGAGGGCATCCTCGAGACGGTCAGGCAGCAGCAGTGCGACCTGGTCGTCGTCGGCTCGCACGGCCGCACCGGCCTGTCGCGCCTCATGCTGGGCAGCGTCGCCGCCAAGGTGGTGGCGCAGTGCCCGGTGCCGGTGCTGGTGACCCGCTGAGTCCCGCCCCCCACGCCTTCTCCGGACTACGCCATGGCCCATATCTCGCCCGAGCTGCTCCAACGCTTCGACGTCAACGGGCCGCGCTACACCTCCTACCCGACGGCCGACCGCTTCGTCGAAGCCTTCACCGCCGACGACTACGCCCAGGCCCTGCAGCAGCGGGCCAATCAGGCCACGGCCCTGCCGCTCTCGGTCTACGTGCACGTGCCCTTCTGCGAGTCGCTGTGCTACTACTGCGCCTGCAACAAGATCATCACCAGGCACCACTCGCGCGGCGCTGAATACCTCGACCTGCTCGCGCGCGAGATCGACCTGCAGGTGGCCCACCTCGGTCGTGGCCAGTCGGTGAGCCAGCTGCACCTGGGGGGCGGCACGCCCACCTTCCTCTCCGACGCCGAGCTCGATCGCCTCATGGCCATGCTGCGTGCCGCCTTCGAGTTGGTGCCCGGCGGCGAGTACTCGATCGAGGTCGACCCGCGCACCGTGGACCGCACCCGCCTTCAGCACCTGGCGCGCCTGGGCTTCAACCGCATCAGCTTCGGCGTGCAGGACTTCGACCCGCAGGTGCAGAAGGCGGTGCACCGCATCCAGCCGGCCGAGAGCGTCTTCGACCTGCTGGCCGCGGCGCGCGAGATCGGCTTCGAGTCGGCCAACGTCGACCTCATTTACGGCCTGCCGCGCCAGACCTCCGAGTCCTTCGCCCGCACCGTGGCCCAGGTCTCGCAGCTGCGGCCCGACCGCATCGCGCTCTACGCGTACGCGCACCTGCCCGAGCGCTTTAAGCCCCAGCGCCGCATCGACCCCGCCGAGCTGCCCGACGCCGCCAGCAAGGTCGCCATGCTGGCCGGCGCCCTGGACGCCTTCGAGCGCGCGGGCTATGTCTACGTGGGCATGGACCACTTCGCCCTGCCCGATGACGCGCTGGCCGTGGCCAAGCGCCAGGGCCGCCTGCACCGCAACTTCCAGGGCTACAGCACCCAGCCCGATTGCGACCTGATCGCCCTGGGCGTGTCGGCCATCGGCCGGGTGGGTGCCACCTACAGCCAGAACGCCAAGACGCTCGACGAATACCGCGACCTGCTCGCGCACGGGCAGCTGCCGGTGGTGCGCGGCCTGGCCGTCACCCGAGACGACCTCGCGCGGCGCGCGGTCATCATGGCCCTCATGTGCCAGGGCCAGGTGGTCTTCGAGGCGATCGAGCTGGCCTGGATGCTTGACTTCCGCCAGTACTTCTCGGGCGAGATGGTGCAGGTGATGAAGCTTGCCGACCAGGGCCTGGTGACGGTGTCGGACACCGGCATCCAGGTCACCGCCGAGGGCTGGTACTTCGTGCGCGCGGTGGCCATGGTCTTCGACCGCTACCTGCAGGCTGACCGGCACCGCAGCAAGTTCTCCCGCATCCTCTGAAGCCGCCGCCGCCGCCGCCGCCGATGTCCGCCACCCTCCTGCTCACCGCCCTCGCCATGGGCTTGGCCGCCACGCCGCATTGCGCGGCGATGTGCGGCGCGGCCTGCGCGGGGCTGACCGGCACCGGGCAGGGGCGCAATGCCCTCGAGCGTGACCAGGCCGGCATCCCCCAGGGTGCGGCGCTGGCCGCCGTCGCCGGCGAGACGGGCGCCCGCTCGCCCCTGCGCGGCCCGCTGGCCGGCACCGTCATCGTCTTGCGTGAAGTCGCCACCGACCGCCGCACCCTCGCCTTCCACGCCGGCCGCATCGTGGGCTACAGCGCCGCGGGAGCGGCTGCGGCCCTGGCCACGCAGGGCCTGGCCTGGCTCAGCGCGCAGGGCGCAGGGCTCAAGCCGCTGTGGACCTTGTTCCACTTGCTGGTCATGACCTGGGGCCTGTCGCTGCTGGTGCTGGCGCGCCAGCCTGATTGGGCGCAGCGGGCCAGCCTGCAGCTGTGGGCCAAGGTCGGCCCCTATGTCCGCCATAACAGCGGGCTGTTCATCGCCGGTGTGCTCTGGGTCTTCATGCCCTGCGGCCTGCTGTGGTCGGCGCTGCTGGTGGCCTCGCTCACCGCCAGCCCATGGGAGGGAGCGCTGGCCATGTTTGCCTTTGCCACGGCCAGCAGCATCGGGCTGCTGCTGGTGCCAGGGCTCATGGCCCGCTTGCGGGCGGTCCAGCGCCCGGGCCGGGATTGGGGCACGCGCCTGGCGGGCGCCGTCCTTGTGTTCACGGCCCTGGCCGCTCTGGGCATGGACCTGGGCCGCCAGGTCCTCGCCTACTGCTTCTGAGGCAGGCTCGGATGCAGGCCCTGGTCCAGGGCCGGTGTGGACTGAATCGACGCCGAGCGGCCCCGTGTAAGGGCGGCTTCATAGGCGGGCAGCGTGACGGCTGGCTTGTCCCCCAGACCCCTCACCAGGCACACGCCGTCTGCCCCGCAGGCTGCCGCCTGTTCCACCTGCATCGGCTCGAGGATGCCGCCGATGGCCACCACCGGTGCGCCCGCGTGCCGGCACCACCAGCCCAGGTTGTCCTGGCCCTGCGGCAACCAGGGCATGTCCTTGGTGGTCGTGGCCCACACCGGGCCGCAGGCGATATAGCGCAGGGGCAGGGCCCGGGCACGGCACAACTCCCACACGCTGTGAGAGCTCACGCCGAGGGCCAGGCCCGAGGCCACCAGCCGGGCCCGTCCTTCGTCGCCGAGCGACAGCAGGTCCTCCTGTCCCAGATGGATCGCGCCGGCGCCGAGTTCGGCGGCGAGTTGTGCATGGTCGTTGACAAATAGTTCGGCGCCGGCGGCGCGTGCGGCGGCAATGCTGCGCGAGAGTTGATCGCGCAGCGATGCCTGCCAGGCGGCATCAGGCGCTGCAGGGCGCTTGATGCGAACCTGCGCGGTCTTGACGCCGGCGTCGAGCGCGGCCTGCAGACGCTCGGCGCTGTCGACGATGGCGTAGAGGTCCAGGCGGCGTGGGCTGTCCTGGGCTTCGCGGGCGGCATGAAGCGTGGTGTGGCCGTGAGCCGTTGCCTGGGGCGCCATGTCCAGCGCGGGGAACCTGGGCGCCTCGCCCCAGGAAAGGCGGGGCAGCGCGCCGCTGGCAACCGCCAGGGCCAGCAGCGCCGCGTCGGCATCGACGAAGCCGCGCGCGCGCTGTCTGGCGAAGGCGGCCTGCAGCGAGACGCCGTCGAGCGACACCGGCGGTTGCAGCATCACCCAGCCGCGGGCATAGGCGGTCTCCAGCCAGTGCAGCGGGCGGTCGGCGGTTACCACGCCCGCTACGCAGATGGCGTGCCCCGTGGCTTGGCGACGGGCGTTGGCCCAGGCGGGAACGGCCTGCAGCGCCATGCCGGCAGGCGGCGCGACCACGGCGAGGCAGTTGCTGGAGGTGGGCAGGAGAGCGGTGGTCGAAAGGGACATCGTAAAGATCTATGAAGTGTGGGGCCTCAGCGCATCACCAGCCCGCCGTCGACCAGCAGCACTTGTCCGGTCATGAAGCCGCTCCACGAGGAGGCAAGAAACAGGACCGGGCCCGCCACGTCTTCGGGTCGGGCCAGGCGCCGCAGTGGCGTGGCGGCGGCGAGCTCATCGCGGAAACCGGCGCGTGTGCCTTCACTGCCGCGCGTGGGATGTACCAGGCCCGGCGCCACGCAGTTCACGCGCACGCCCTGCGGGCCCAGTTCGGCCGCGAGGTTGCGGGAGAGGCCCACCAGGGCCGACTTGGCGGTGGCGTAGTCGTGGTACGGCACCACCGGGTGCTCCACCAGGTTGGTGGCCACATTGACGATGGCCCCCTTTGCGTGCCGGCGTAGGTGGGGCAGGGCGGCCTGCGTCATCTGCAGCGCGCCACCTACCGCGCCCTCGAATTGCGCCCTGAAGTCGGCCAGCGCCAGGGCCTCCAGCGGCCGGCGCTGTTCCGGGTCGAAGGCGTAGGGGCGGAAGGCGTTGTTCACCAGCACGTAGAGGCGGCCGAACTCGTTCACCAGGTCATCGACCATGCGGCTGCAGTCTTCGGCGCGGGTGACGTCACCGCGCAGGGCGATGGCGTCGCCGCCGGCAGCCTCACCGCGGTGGCGGCAGGCCTTCACCGTCTGCGTGGCCGCGGCCTCGTCCTGCAGGTAGTTCACGCCGACCGCCGCACCCTCGGCGGCGAAGGCCTGGGCGATCGCCGCGCCGATGCCGCGGCCTGCGCCGGTGACCAGGACCACTTGGCCTTTGAAATTCATGGGTGCGTCCTTGCTGCTGGAGCCTGTGAGTGTGGCTGCCGTGGGTGATGCTTGCCGCTGCGCTCAGCGACCCGGCAGCAGGTCGGTCGCCACCACGTCCGCCATGCGCAGGTTCTTCTCGATCATGCCGAGCTTGCGGTACACGTCGGCCGCCTGCTGCAGCGAGGCGACATCGATCGCGCCCAGGCCCTGGCGCCGTGTCAGTGCCGACTGGCTGGAGGCATTACGTAGCCTGATCACTTCGAGGTTGAGGCCTGGGTCGCTGCCGTCAATCGCGCGCACCGACGCCAGGCGGGCGGCCTCCTCGGGCTGGGCGATCATCCAGGCCGAGGCATCACGGTAGGCGCGCAGGAAGCGGCGCAGCAGCGGTTTCTTCTGCTGGTAGGTCTCCTCACGCACCACGAACAGGTCACTGGAGACCGGCAGGCTCTTGCCCACCTCGATCACGTTCACCTCGGGCAGGCCGCGGCGGCGGCCCACCGCCAGGCCGGTGTCGGTGGCGGCGGTGGCATCCACCTGGCCCTGCATCAGCGGCGCGAAATTGAGCAGGCCTGTCACCACGATGGTCACGTCCGACTCCGACAGGCCCGCCTGGTGCAGCATCACCAGCAGGTTCTGGCGCGTGCCGCTGGCCAGGCTGTAGACGCCAATGCGCTTGCCCTTGAGGTCGGCGGGTTTGCTGATGCCGCTGGACTTGAGCGCCACCACGTTGAACACGTTCTGCGGGTAGATGTCGTAGATGGCGCGCAGCTTCTCGCCCTTGTCCA
>JACCDX010179140.1_pt1 | contig 10261 bp, 7 predicted proteins | sample 7449681 | NCBI WGS metagenome assembly JACCDX01 (sample SAMN15323450, study PRJNA562643) | freshwater metagenome | isolation source: river surface water | place: USA:Blue River Watershed | collected 2017-08-18
GGACGTCTTGCCGACAATCCCAGCCTTGCCCGCGGTAGTTGACGACGCGCCAATCCGCCAGCGGCACCCAGTTGGCCAACACAAACTCCTGCGCGGTGAGGCTGAAGCCGTAGCCGCTGTGCCCAACGTAATCCACGTAGCCGAAACCACCGCGCGCGTGTTGCGCGAGCAGTGACTCGATCCGCGCCGCGTCGAGGTCACCAGTCCGCCGGCCGCTGGCAAGATGCTCCGCGTGGTGCCGCCCGTGCAGCGTCAGCACCAACACACCACCCCGCGCGAGCGCCTGCGCGAACAACCGCAGGAATGCCTCGCACGCCCCGCGCGGCAAATGAGTCAGCAGCGAACCGCACCAGATCACGTCGAAACCGCCCGCGAGTTCGAGGCGCGCCGGATCGACCTGTGAATACACTGGCTGAGCCCCGAACGTCCGGGCGCAAACCTCGACGCCGTCGCGGTTCAAGTCGCAGGCAGTGATCTCCGCGGCGGGAAATCGCGCCCGCAGAAACCGCAGCACGCGACCGTGTCCACACGGCAGGTCCAGCACGCGCCGCACGCGGTCGTCCGGCAAGCCGGCCTCGCGCAGGGCGGCATCGATCGCCCGGAGCGCGCCGTGGCCGACGTCGAAGTAGTGCTCGCGATTGCCTCCGAACATCTCGTCGCCAGCGGCGATCTCGGCGCTGACGCCGTTCATGCGGTCCGGTTGTGGCACCCAGCGACGGCCCTCGCGCGCGCCGTGCAGTTGAAAATGTTGCCAACCCGAGCCAACAATCCCGGCTTCCACCGCCGCCGCGACGTCCGCGTGCAGCGCCAGATAGGCGTCCTCGTCGAACGTGTCGCGGGTGGCGCCGGCGAGTTCGTGGGCGTGCGGCTCGCTCATGCGCTCAGCGCTCGATGCGCCCGAGTTCCGTCGCGATCTGCGCGGCGAGGCGCGCGTTGTTGAGCACGAGCGCGATGTTGGCCGCGAGGGAGCGACCGCCGGTCAGCTCGAAGATGCGCTGGAGCAGGAACGGCGTCACCGCCTTCGCCGTCATCCCGCGCTGGGCCGCCTCGGCCAACGCCTGTTCGATGAACGGCGTGATCACCTCGCGCGCTATCTCCGCCTCGCGCGGGATGGGATTGGCGACGAGTTGCCCGCCCGGGACGCCGAGCTTCGCCCGCATCGCGTGCGCCGCCGCGATCTCGGCCGGCGTATCGAGGCGTAGCGGCGCCGGCAGACCCGAGGAGCGCGACCAAAACGCCGGAAACTCATCCTGACCGACCGCGATGACCGGCACGCCGAGCGTCTCGATCATCTCCAACGTTTTCGGCAGATCGAGGATCGCCTTCGCCCCCGCGGACACGACCGAGACGGGAGTTTCCGCCAACTCGCGCAAATCCGCCGATACGTCGAAACTCAGCTCCGCCCCGCGGTGCACACCGCCGATCCCGCCGGTCGCGAACACCGCGATGCCCGCGCGCGCCGCGCCGATCATCGTCGCGGCCACCGTCGTGGAGCCCGTGCGTCCGCTCGCGACGCAGACCGCGAGGTCGGCGCGGGAGAGTTTCATCACGCCCCGCGCGCGGCCGAGCGTTTCCAACTCCGCGTCCGTGAGCCCCGCGTGGATCACACCGTCGAGCACGGCGATGGTCGCCGGGACCGCGCCGTGCGCCCGCACCTCGGCTTCGACCCGGCGCGCGGTCTCCACGTTCTGCGGGTAGGGCATGCCGTGGGTGATGATCGTCGACTCGAGCGCGACGAGGGGCCGGCCGAGTCGGCGCGCCTCGGCGACGGCGGGGGAATAGGTCAGGGGAAGCGACATCGCGGCGATGAGAGCGCGAAGCCCCGGCGAAATCCAGCTGTTCCTCCGCAGGGGAATTTAGGCGTGCGTCCCGAGGCGCGGCAGTTTCCCTCCCGACATGACCCTCCCGGATGTGATGGCGGAACTCCGCGCCAAAGGCAGCGCGTCGGTGAAGAAGATTTTCCTGCGCCACGGCGCCCGCGAGCCGTTCGACGGCGTCAAGGTCGGCGACCTGAAACTCATCGCGAAGAAGATCAAGGGCGACCAATCCCTCGCCCTGGCCCTCTACGCCACGGGGCACGGCGACGCGCAATACCTCGCCGGCATGGTCGCCTCGGGCGCGGCGATGTCCCGCGCCGAGTTGCAGAAGTGGGCGACGACCTCTTCGTGGAACATGATCGCCAACACGATCGTGCCGTGGGTGGCCGTGGAACACCCGGCAGGCTTTGAACTCGGTCGGAAGTGGATCGACGCCAAGCCGACCTTGGTGGCTCAAGCCGGTTGGGCGACCCTCGGCGGCTGGGCGGCGGTGCACCCGGACGTGACGCTCGACGTGAAGCAATTCTCGGCGCTGCTCGACCGAGTGGCGCGCGAAATCCACGGCGCGCCGAACCGCGTTCGCCAACAGATGAACCTGTTCGTCATCATGGTCGGCACCTACGTCGCGCCGCTCGCCGAGCGCGCGATCGCCACCGCGCGCCGCATCGGCCCCGTGCAGGTCGACGTCGGCGACACGGATTGCCAGGTGCCCGACGCCGAAGCCTACATCCTGAAATCGCGCCGCGGCGCACCCGTCGCACCGAAGCGCAAGACGCTGCGGTGCTGAGGCGCGCGCCGCGCGGTCACTTCGACGCGGGCGCGGCAGGCAGCGAAGCGATCAGTCGCTCGAATTTGGCCTTCGCGTCTGCCTCGGCGGCGAAACGCAGCCCCATCCGCGCGATCGAGGCCGCGATGTCCGGCGCGCCGGCGGCGGCGTAGAGCTGCGCGCCTTTCAACACGAGAGCGCTGTCGCGCGGGAACGCCTTCAGACCTTCGTCGAGCACCGCGAGATTCGCCGGTTTCGCCGGCACGGAGCTCGCGGCCCACGCGTCGGCGGCGACGTGATAGGTCTCGGGGACGAGCGGCGGATGTTTGCGGGCCTCGAAGACGGCCGTCAGCACGCGGGCGAGATCCGCCGGTTCCAGCTTTGCGCCCGGAGCGGCGAGCGCAGCTTCGAGCCGGCGACGGGCGAGAGCGGCGTGGGCCGAAGGACGCGCCACCGGCGCGGCACAGGCAGCATCGAGGAACTTGGCGGCCCGGTCAGCGTGGCCCGCAGCGCTTTCGGTGACCGCGAGCCCAGCGAGCAACACGGGCTCGCGCGAACCGCGGAGATAGGCCGTGCGATAGGTCTCGCCGGCAGTTGTCAGATTCCCGGCCAGCCGCTGGGCATCACCCAACAATCGGCCGATCTGCGCCGCGGACGCGGTGTCGAGCTCCACCGACTTCGGATCGAAGCGGTCACCGGGCTTGAGCTCGTAGCTCTGGTATTTGTGCCGCACGTGGCGGAGGTAGGCTTCGAGCTGCCGCTGCATGGTCCGGTAATCGACTTTGAACGCCTCCTTGAACAGCGCCTCGCTCAACGGCTCGCGCGCCAGTCGGCCGATGAATTGCACCAGGGCGTCGCGGTAGCGGAGGTCTTCGCCGAAGAGGCAGAAGTGCACGAACAGGTAGGCTTGCTTGGCCCAGAGGTTGTTGCCGAGCGGCGAGCGCGCCTCGGGGCTGTCGGCCGTGACCGCGAAGAAATCCGCCAGCGGCATCAGGGCGCGATGGCGCAGCACGTAGTTGAACGGCTGCTCGCCGACGACCGCCGTGGAGTTGGCGGATGCATCCGTCTCCTCCGCGGCCGTGCCGCCACCGACCGCCGCGCCCTTGAACGTGTTCACCTTGCCGTAGATCAACCAGCTGTCGGTGATCTCCGCATCCATCACAATCTGCGCGAGACCTTCGGCCATCCAGACCGGCGCGCGCGCCTCGGATTGTTGCAGCAACGAAAAGATATACTCGCGGTAGAGGAGGGTGGCGTGATCGAACTCGATCTCCACGAACGCTGCGTCGTTCGCGAGCGCGCCCGCGGCGTCGAGCACCGAGGAGCGTTCGGCCGCGAGGTCCGCCGCGATGAACGTCAGCTCGCGGTCCTTGAGCAGCCGGCTGGGCAATGGGGAGTTCTTCGGGTCGGTGCCCGGCGGGAGCAGCGTCGCGAATTCGCCCGCGCGTCCACAGAGGATCAGAGCCGATCCGGCATTCGGACGCGGGGGAGCAGGCCAGAGCAGGGTCAGCGCCCGCTGAAAACGGCCGAAATCAGCCAGCAGTTTGCGCGTCACGCGCTCACTGGCGCTGGAGAGCACCTCGAAGTCGCCGACGCGTCCGTAGCGCCACGGCGGCGCCTCCGGCAGCAGACGGCTGTCGGTGACGTTGAACTCCGGCAACTCGACCGTCTTGCCCTCCACCTTGAGCGGATCGGCGGCGAACAGAGAGCCGCTGAGGCACGTGAGCACGGCGAACGCGACTTGGCTGAGCCGCGTCCAGTTTGAGCTGGGGCTGGAGTTCATGGGGCTGGTCACTGGTTCTACACCGTCGGGGAAGGGCGGCAATCCAGCATCCGCCCGGACGCCAAGCTGGCCGCTGGTGAAGACGACGCGCCGCTAGGCCTGCTGGTTTCGCGCGTGCCGCGAAACCGCGGAAACTGCGCCGTCAGCCTTGGCCGCGATTACGCGCCGAGCCGACGCGCCAGATCGAGCCCCGAGAGCGCGGCGCCTTCGACTTTCGGTCCGCCGAAGGCATCACCGGCGAACCCGAGCCGCAGCTCCGGCAGCCACACGCTGCGTTGGGCATGCGTGGCCTTGGGCTCGCTGAACTTCCAGCGGTGTAACGCGGTTGCTGTCACGCGTCCCGCGCCGAGCCACGGCCGGGCGGCCGCGAGCAGATTCTCGGTCATGACCGCTTCCGGCTCCGTGTAGTTCGCCGCTGAAAACTCCGGGGCGGCATGCACCGTCACGGCGGCGGCGACGTCGGGACTGATGCCCTTCTTCGTATTGTCCGCCAGCCAGCGCAGGGGCGCCTCGTTCACCGCCACTCCCTCCGCCGGCACCTCGCTGGCAGCATCGAGCACGACCAAGAGAGCCAAGCACGGATGATAAGTGAGCGCCTCGAGCGCCGAGCGCTCCGTCGCCGGCAATTCGACGCCACCGGCCTCCAGCAGCGCCAACGCTTGCGGGGCGGGGCAGGTGATCAACAGGCGATCGCATGCGAACGGCATCGGGACGTTTTCGAGGCTCAGTTCCCAACCGCCGGAGGCGACGCGGCGTGCCGCGGTGACGCGCTGCTCCCGACGGATCTCCAGACCTTCCGCGAGCGCCTTGGGCAGTCCGGTCATCGCTGGACGCGCCAGGTAGCGCCGCTGCGGGGCATCGGGCCACGGCGTAACCCAACCGGCTTGTTGCCAGAACTCGATCAACGCGGCGAACAAGGGCTCGCGCGCGGTCATGAATTGCGCGCCGGAGTCGAACACCGCCGTCCCGACGCGCTTGGTCGCGAGTCGACCGCCGAAGCCGCGGCTCTTCTCCAGCACCGTGACCTGTTCACCGCGCGCTTGCAGCTCCCGCGCGAGCAGGAGACCGGAAATTCCAGCGCCGACGATGACCGTGTGCATGCGTTTAGGTAACGCGGGGGTGCGCCCGGCGGATGCAGTCGGAACGAAATCAGGACCGCGGCGCGGTGAGATCGTTGCAGTAGATCTCGATCCAGCTATAGCCCGACGGCGCCAAACGCGACGCATCGCCCACAAATTTCGGATCGAGCCCGTGGGCGAGCTCCCACGCGTCCGGCAGACCGTCGCCATCGGCGTCGGGTTCCCGCGGCGCGGTCCGATAGGCCGGCCAGCCGCCAACCTCCGCGGGGGAATTGATGATGCGCCCGGTCCCGGTGCGCACGTGTTCCACGATCCGCGCGTCGACCGCATCGCGGCGGGGCACCGCCGCGCCGACGTTGGCGAGCACGCGTTCGGTCAACCCATCCGCGGATTCCACCGCTGCGGGAATCGTGGGGACTTGGCGCACGGTCACGCCCCCGCGGTTCCACACCGCGTCGCGCGCCGCGCCCGGACCGAGGTTTCCGCCGACGGTCACAACGCTGCCGGGTTTCACGTCGGCCTGCAGCGTGATGCCGGCGCGGGCGGCGCGGCTCTGTGGTCCGGCCAAGTAGACGTTGGCGAACACCACCGCGGCTTGTGGGCCGGAGCCCTCCGGATCAGTGAGCGCCGTGCCGTGATTGCGCCAGTTGTAGACGACGTTGTTCGTCACTTCGGCCTCCGTGTCGCCTTTCAACAGCGGGCTGCGGTCCATGTGGTGGGCGAACAAATTGTGATGCACGCTCACGCGCCGCGCGTGATCACCGACCAGCAGGCCCATGCCATGCGCGCCCTTCGGATGACCGGCGCGCTCGAGCGACTCGCTGATGAGGCACCACGAGATCGTCACGTCGTGGCTCGGATGCCACATCTCGATGTTTTCGTCGATGGCCCAACTGACCGAGCAGTGGTCGAACACGATGTGGTGGGGCGGCTCGCGGGAGTTGGAGACCGCCAACCCATCGCGGTTCTCCGGGTCCGGACCTTTCGGCGCATCGCCGACACGCACGCGCAGGTAGCGCACCACGACGTCGTGCGTCGCCACTCGCACGGCCGCCCCGCGCACACACACGCCGTCGCCCGGCGCAGTCTGGCCCGCCAAGGTCAGGAAGGGCTCGCGAACGGTGATATCCCTCTGAAGGTCGATGATCCCAGCCACGGCGAAGACGACGGTGCGTGGGCCCCGCGCCGTGAGCGCCGCGCGCAGCGAACCGGGTCCGCTGTCCGCCAGCGTCGTCACGACGATCACCTGCCCACCGCGCCCGCCCGGGGTATCGGTCCCGTGCCCCGTGGCGCCGGGAAACGCCGGCAGGGCGCCGCGACCGGTGACCAGCAGGGCGCAACCGAGCAGCCAACCGAGGCAATGCGGCGTAATTCGCACGCTGCTGGGATGCCGCGTCGCGCGCAGCGGCGCGAGCCCGATTCGCCGCGAAACACACTGCGCGATTGCGCCGTGGAGAGCGGGGTGATGCGCTGGCCGCCATGCTGCCCACTTCGCAGGGGTCTTTCCGTCTCTTCCGTTTCCAGGGAATCAACGTCCACCTCCACTGGTCGTGGTTCGTTGTCGCCATCATCTCGGTTTCGCAGCGCGTGCCGAACTATGAGTCGCCGGTCTGGGCGCTGGGCGAATACCTCGGGCTGTTCCTCATCGTGCTGCTGCACGAGTTCGGCCACTCCTTCGCGTCGCGCCAGGTTGGCGGCTCGTCCGACCAAATCGTCGTTGGCCGTTCGGCGGCGTGGCGTTCGTCAACGCACCCCAACGCCCGGGCGCGACGCTCTGGAGCATCGCGGCCGGCCCGCTCGTGAATGTCGTCCTGTTGCCCGTCATCATCGGCGCGGGCTACGCGTGCCGCGGCGCGGGGCTGCTGGAGAACAACCCCGACCTCGGTCACTTCCTGCGGGCGCTGCTCTACATCAACGTCACGTTGCTGCTGTTCAACCTGCTCCCGGTTTACCCGCTCGACGGCGGCCAGATCCTGCGCTCGGTGCTCTGGTATCCGCTCGGCCGCGCGCGCAGCCTGCAAGTCGCGACGGTGATCGGTCTGGCCGGTGGCGTGGGTCTGGTCGGACTCGCGATCTATTGGGAGTCGCTGTGGACGGGCATCCTCGCCGCGTTCCTGCTGATGCAGTGCTGGAGCAGCTTCAAGATGGTGCCACCGCTCCTTGCGCTCGAACGCCTGCCGCGTCGCTCCGGCTACAAGTGTCCCTCGTGCCACACCGCACCGCCGTCCGGTGCACTCTGGGCGTGCCCATCCTGCCACAACGCCGTCGACGCCTTTGCCAGCAACGGCACCTGCCCGCACTGCTCGGCGCAATTCAACGTGATGATGTGCCCCGATTGCCAAACCGCGCACCCCTTCCGGAAGTGGGACGCGACGATCATCGACGCGTAACGCGAGACATCAGGCCCGCCGCTGCGTCCAGTCTTGAGCGACCCAAACTCCTCCGACTGCCAGAGCCGAGATCAGCGCGCTGAGAAGCCCGACAAAAGGCCAGGGCGCCGGTAACAACGACCGAGTGCCGAGGAAAAACGCCATTCCTCCGGCCGCGCCGGCGCTGAGCAAAGCCTGCTCCAAAGCCGCCCAACGCACCGGAGCCAAGGGCGGTGGCTCGACGACCGGTCCGGCGATCAGCACGGCGCGCCAGCGGTGATAGTCCCAGGCCACGAGCCCGAGGACCGCGAAGAACATCAGGACCGTCACCACCGGCGTGCCGCCGAAGTCGAGCGTGAGCGTGATGACGACGATGTTGGTCGCGATGGCGAGAAACAGGAGCGCGCCCAGCGTCGCGGTCGCGGGCACGAGCAGCAGCAGCCCGGCGATGACCTGGCTCCAACCGAGGAACTGCCAGTAGGCGCCGGTGCGATACAGCGCTTCGAAGAATGCGCCCACCGGATGCTCCACCGAGATCGAGGTGAACCGCTGGCCCAGCACTTTCACCAGACCCGTGGGGATGAAGGCGGCCGCGAGCAGTATCCGCGTCGCGACGACCACGCGGGCCAGCCAACGCGAACGGCGCAGACGGAGATGAAGGGCGTCGAGAAGCGAGATCACCTGACGAACCTCACAAACACGCCGCGCCGTGCAACGGTGCTTGGACCAACGGCGTGAACAACGCGACGAGAGGCCCGACCAGCGCGGCCAACTCCCGACGAAAAAAGCCGCTCCGGCGAAGGAGCGGCTGAATTCGTGTCGCGGCGACCGCAGGCTCAGAGCTGCGCGAGGATCGCGTTGAACGTCGCGGACGGGCGGAGGGCGGCCGCGGCTTTGGCGTCGTCCGGTTGGTAGTAGCCGCCGACGTCGGCAGGCTTGCCTTGGACGGCGACGAGCTCGGCCACGATCTGCTTCTCGGCGGCGGTGAGCTTCTCGGCGATGGGCGTGAAGAGTTTCTTCAGCTCGGCGTCGACGCTCTGCGCCGCGAGGGCCTGCGCCCAGTAGAGCGCGAGGTAGAAGTGGCTGCCGCGGTTGTCGATCGTGCCGAGTTTGCGGCCGGGCGACTTGTCCGTCTCGAGGAACTTGCCGTTGGCGGCGTCGAGCGTGTCGGCGAGGACCTTGTCCTTGGCATGTTTGGCCACGATGCTCAGGTGCTCGAACGACGCGGCGAGGGCGAAGAACTCACCGAGCGAGTCCCAGCGCAGGTAGTTCTCCTGCTGGAACTGCTCGACGTGCTTCGGGGCGGAGCCGCCGGCGCCGGTCTCGAACAGGCCGCCGCCGTTCATCAGCGGGACGATCGAGAGCATCTTGGCGCTCGTGCCGACCTCGAGGATGGGGAAGAGGTCGGTGAGGTAGTCGCGGAGGACGTTGCCGGTGACGCTGATGGTATCGAGGCCCTTGACGATGCGCTCGAGGGAGAACTGGCAAGCGGCGGCGGGCGCGAGCACGCGGATGTCGAGGCCGGCGGTGTCGTGCGTCGGAAGATACTTCTTCACCTTGGCGAGGACTTCGCGGTCGTGCGCGCGGTTCTCGTCGAGCCAGAAGACGGCGGGCGTGTTGGAGAGGCGGGCGCGCGTGACGGCGAGCTTCACCCAGTCCTGCACCGGGGCGTCCTTGGTCTGGCAGGCGCGCCAGATGTCGCCCTCGGCGACTTGGTGGGAGAGGAGCTCCTGGCCGGCCTCATCGACGACGCGGATGACACCGTCGGCGGGGGCGACGAAGGTCTTGTTGTGCGAACCGTATTCCTCGGCGGCTTGCGCCATGAGACCGACGTTCGGGACGGAGCCCATCGTCTTCGGGTCGAGTGCGCCGTTCTTTTTGCAGAAATCGACGACGGCCTGGTAGACGCCGGCGTAGCAGCTGTCCGGGATGACGGCGCGCGTGTCGGCGAGCTTGCCGGCGCGGTCATACATCTTGCCGCCCGCGCGGATCATGGCGGGCATGGACGCGTCGACGATGACGTCGGACGGGACGTGGAGATTGGTGATGCCTTGGTCGGAGTTGACCATGGCGACTTGCGGGCCGGCGGCGTAGGCGGCCGCGATGTCTGCCTCGATTGCGGCTTTCTTGTCGGCGGGGAGCTTGGCGAGTTTCTCGACGAGGTCGCCGAAGCCGTTGTTCAGGTCGACGCCGAGCTCGGCGAAGGTCGCGCCGTGCTTCGCGAAGAGGTCCTTGAAGAACACGCGGACGCAGTGGCCGAAGAGAACGGGGTCGGAGACCTTCATCATCGTGGCCTTGAGGTGCAGCGAGAAGAGGACGCCGTCGGCCTTGGCCTGGGCGATCTGCTGCTCGTAGGAGGCGACAAGCGCGGACTTGCGAATGTAGTTCGCGTCGAGGATCTCGCAGGCGTTGAGGGAAAGTTTATGGAGGAGGACCTTCACGGGGAC
>JACCDX010333668.1_pt1 | contig 10261 bp, 9 predicted proteins | sample 7449681 | NCBI WGS metagenome assembly JACCDX01 (sample SAMN15323450, study PRJNA562643) | freshwater metagenome | isolation source: river surface water | place: USA:Blue River Watershed | collected 2017-08-18
CTACTTGGGTGACGAATTTTAATGCGAAAAAGCGTCCGGATCATTACTTAAGTCAAACTTGGAAAACCCTTTTTCCGGTGGAGACTTATGTGAATAGTCTTCCGGATCACAACGACTTTGAGTCTCCTTTTATTGGCAAGGATAGCCCTAGCTTTCCCTACGATTTAGCAGCCTTGAAAGGAGCCAATGGAGGCTATGGCTTGGTACCTTCCACTCCTTTTGGCAATAGCCTCACCTTGGATTTTGCTTATGCAGCCTTGGAGGGAGAAAAATTAGGTCAAGGGGAGGTTACCGATTTCCTCGCGATCAGTTTCTCTAGCCCAGATTACATTGGCCACCGGTTTGGACCTTCTTCCATCGAAGTAGAGGACAATTACTTGCGATTGGATCGCGAGCTGGCTCAGTTCTTCACCTACTTGGATCAAAAGTTGGGTAAGGGCGAATACCTTGTGTTTATCTCAGCAGATCATGCCGTAGCAGATGTGCCTCAGTACATGTTGAGCGAGCGCATTCCTGCGGGAAATTTCAATTCGGGAATGGTTCAAGGGCAGTTGAAAGGTTTTGCACTGGAAAAGTATGGAGAGGGAGATTGGATTCTCAATTTCTCCAACGAGCAAGTATTTCTAAATCATGCCCTAATCCAGGAGAAAAAAATGGATTTGGAACAGATGCAGCGAGACATTGCTCAGTTTGTATTGGGATTTGCTGGGGTTAAGGAAGCCTACACGGCCACAGACCTTCGTCGCCAGGAATTTACCCAATCCCGAGCGCATCTCTTGCAGATGGGCTACAACCACAAGGCTTCTGGGGATGTATTGCTTGTCTTGGAACCGGCCTGGTTGGTGGGTGGCAAGCGTGGAACTACCCATGGTTCGGGTTATTCCTACGATACCCATGTGCCGATTGCTTTTTACGGTTGGGGAATCAAGCCAGGAAAAAGTTCAGCCTACACCACCGTGACGGACATTGTTCCTACCCTTGCCAACTTGCTTCAAATCCGGATACCGAATGGGACGACCGGTCAACCGATACAAGCCGTAATTGGGAATTAATTCTTGGCTAATTTTCTGAGCCATTCGTTTGGAGAAAGGGCTTCCTTAGACAAAGGGAGCCCTTTTTTGTGCCCTTTTTTAGAATATAACTCGATTATTACTTACTGAAAATCAAGTATTTACTAGGATGATAAAATTTTTGTTTCTATTTTTAGTCAATACGTTTCTCAAAATGCCCCATTCACACTCAAATATCTGGACGCACCTCGTTCTATGGACCAAGGGTCATGCGCCATTGATTACCTCTGAAATGGTGGGGTCTATCAAAAAAGTACTCGAAGAACTCCCCTTGGATTTTTACGAGAAGCAAACACACCTCAGCGTACTTCCCAATCACATCCATTTATTGATCAAGCTACCCGGGAATCTTTCGGTAGACCAGCTGGCACGTTACGTACAGCAGTTGATTTGCAAGAAGTTGGAAGAGGAAGGGTTTGAAGATTGCCCCGAATGGGATGACGATTACTACGCACACTCCGTAAGCCTCAACCGCCTTTCTACAGAGAAGAGTTTACTGGACCGACAAGAATACAAGCACAAGGAAATCTCCTTGGAAGAGGAATTGAAGTTTTTAGGACTTTAAGTTTGGTCTCACCCTCACCCTAAGCCCATAAAAAAAACCGGAGTTTACTCCGGTTTTTGTTTTTTTAGGTAGTCCAGCTCATGGGGTAATTTTTGTCTACAAATTCCAAGGCATCCGTGGTAATTTGTAGCGACCGGAAGGTATCCAGCATGACCGCATATTCATGGGTTTCCTTGGCTCCGATGGATTTTTCTACCGTTCCCGGATGGGGACCATGGGGTAGTCCACCCATGTGCAAGGTAAAGGAGCCTCGATCAATTCCTTTTCTGCTCATAAACTCCCCTTCGGCATAGTACAATACCTCGTCTGAGTCAATGTTGCTATGGTTGTAAGGCGCTGGAATGGACAAAGGATGGTAGTCAAACAAGCGAGGGACAAAGGAGCAAACCACAAAGCCCGAAGACTGGAAGGTCTGGTGTACGGGAGGTGGCTGGTGGATTCTGCCGGTGATGGGTTCAAAGTCATGAATGGATAGCGCATAGGGGTAGAGGTAGCCATCCCAACCCACGATGTCCAAAGGACTATGGGCATAATGGTACGGGTGAAGCATGCCCTGCTTTTTGATTTGAATCAGGTAATCCCCCTTTTTTTCTTCCAGGTGAATCTCGTGCGGGGGGCGAATGTCGCGTTCGCAATAAGGCGAATGTTCGAGCAGTTGTCCCACTTCATTTCGGTAGCGCTTCACCGTTTCGATAGGCCCCTGAGATTCCATGACCAACAGGCGCAAAGGCCCTTCTTCATTGAATTCAAATCGGTAAATGGTCGTTCTTGGAATGACGATGTAATCTCCTTTTTTGACTACTAACTTCCCGAATTGGGAGTACATGACCCCTTCTCCGTCGTGGATGTAAATCAGTTCGTCTCCATCTGCATTTTTGAAAAAATAATCCATTTTCCGTTGCTTCGGGGTGCAGATACCCATCATCACGTCGTTGTTGATCAGGAGCATGCGGCGGGCGCTGAGGTAGTCCTCTCCGGTGATGCCTACTCCAGAAGTTTTGAGGTGGGTTTGATTGAGCCCGTGGGCATCGGCTGCCTTCCAGCTGTAGGGGGTAGGTGTCCCGATGGATTTTACTTCATTGGGATTGTAGATATGGTAGAGGTTGGAGTAGATTCCCGAGAAGCCCTTGGAGCTCACGAGCTCTTCTTTGTATAGATTGCCATCCGGTTGGCGAAATTGGGTGTGTCTTTTTGGAGGAATTTGTCCGAGTCGAACGTAGTATGCCATAATTTTGGGAGTATATTCGTTGCTAAAATAGGAGTTATCCTCGATTCTCAAGAGATAATTGCTCGTTTTTGTCAACCTAACCCCAGTCCAAAAAGTTTTTCTCCTGCTATGAAAGTTGTTCACCTCCTGTCGCTTGGTCTTCTACTCTCTTTTTCCAGTTATGCTCAAAATTCAACTCAAGGTGCCAAACTCCTTTGGTCTGATGAGTTTGAGCAAGACGGGCCTCCTAATTCGAGCAAATGGAGCCTTGAGGTCGGGGATCATGGATGGGGCAACAATGAACTTCAACTCTATACTTCAGGGCAATTGAAGAATGCTCGTGTGCAGGGAGGCCTGTTGCTGGTAGAGGCCCATGCGGATGCGAGTCAACCCAAGGGTTATACCTCTGCCAAATTGGTGTCCAAAGGAAAAGGATCCTGGCAATACGGGTATGTAGAAGTTCGTGCCAAGTTGCCTCAAGGGCGCGGCACCTGGCCGGCTATTTGGATGCTTCCTGAGGAAGATCGATTTGGTGGCTGGCCAAAGAATGGAGAAATCGACATTATGGAACATGTCGGCTATGATCCAGGTAATATCCATGGTACTGTGCATACGGAATCCTTTAATCACCTACTTGGAACTCAAAAAGCCGGACAAGTAATTTTGCCTGACTTTTCATCTGCTTTTCACACGTATGCAGTGGATTGGAAGAAGGAGCAAATCGACTTTTACATCGATGGGAAGCATTACTTTACCTTCAAAAACACAGGGAATGATTACAAAGAGTGGCCCTTTGATCAACCCTTTTACCTGATTCTTAACCTTGCCGTGGGAGGCAACTGGGGAGGTAAGGAGGGGGTAGATCCATTAATCTGGCCACAGCGCATGGAAGTAGATTACGTGCGGGTGTACAATCAAAACCCGAATCAAAATCCCTGAAATTTGACTCAAATCCCTTGACAATTAGAAGGAGTCTAGCTTAATTGAAACCTACGACTAGTTAGAACTACTTACTGCTATGGCAATTTCCTATAAGAGACGAAAAATAAGCGGCTTCCTGGTGATCGGGCTGCTCGTGGTACTGCTGTATGGAAAGAACCTATTGGAACGTCAATCTTTTCGAAGGGTAAGCAGTACGCTTTCCGATGTGTACGAAGATCGCTTGCTGGTGGAGAGCTATATTTTTCAGATTTCCGAAAAGTTGTTTACCATCCAAAAGCTGGTGGACCACTGTACAATCAATTTCGACTACTCCAAGGCAGTACTAGAGATCTCTAAGGAAGAACAGGCGATATTGAAGCTGGTGGCAGCCTTCGAGGCAACACAGCTATCGGAGCAGGAGACTGCCTTGTTGATGGATTTCAAACGCATCATTGAAAAAGACCTCAGTATCAAAAGTTACCAGCTCCTATACACTGATTCTTCAGGTGTCAATGAAGCTCAGGTCAAGGTTTACGATCAAAAAATAGCCCGTGCCCAGCAGGATTTGGAAAAGTTGAGTGCTATCCAGTTGAAAGAAGGCGAAAAGCTGGTTTCCAAAGCAAAAACCTTAATCAACCGATCTCAAATTTGGGCGCAGTTTGAATTGGCCCTACTCCTCGTTTTTTTGCTAGTGATTTACATCTACATCTTCAAAAAGCCTGTTCAAGAGGAGTTTGCAGATTAAAATGTTAGTGTGCTCAGGTAGGCTGCATTTGCCTTGGCGGCCTCTAGGGGAGTGCCCGTTGGAAAATGCTCTTGCTCTATGATAAAATACTCCATCCCCAATTCTTGTGATTTTTTCACCAGATCAGCGTACGGCATCTCTCCCTTACCTAGTGCTACGCCACGGGTGTGTGGGTCTCCTTGGCCCGCCGCAGCATCCTTGAGGTGGCAAAGTCGGAATCGTCCCGGATACTTGGCTAGGTAGTCACTAGGACTTGTGCCTGCCACGTGTACCCAAAACATGTCCATTTCAAAATCTACCAAGGCAGGGTCTGTTTCCTCCAATAACAGGTCTTGAGGGATTTTGCCTTCCAGCTCCACAAAGCTGTAATCGTGGTTATGGTAGGCGAATTTTAGCCCAAACGGCTTGAGTTGCTCGCCAATGGCATTGAATTTGGCAGCCATATTTTTGTATGCATCAAGGCTTGTAAGTCCGCCAATCCAGGGACAGATCAAGTAGGAAATGCCTACCTCGGCAGCTTGTTGGGCTTGCTGCTCTAAATTTTCAAATACGTTGCAATGGGTAGCGACCATCCGAATGTCCAATTCAGTGAGCATCTGTTTAAATGCTGGGGGTTCCATTCCCCAAATAATGCCTTTGCCTCCATCAAATCCTTCCAGTTGCTTGTAGCCGTAGCTGGCCAGGGTACGGATTGTTCCTTGGGGATCCAAGGCCATATCCTCCTTGACAGAGTACAATTGGATTCCAAAGCGATCCAGTTTGGAGCTAGCAGCAAGGGCTTCTTCTTTTTTGGGCGCTGCGCAAAATTGGAGGGGCAATAGGCTGGCTCCAGCACTCCAAAGGGCACTGAGTTGCAAAAATCTTCTTCGGTTTGGGTTCATGGTCAATTAAAAAAAGCTGCCTGCCCTTTGAAAGGCAGGCAGCAGGTGGAAATTTAAATTACGCCCAGGCTCGGTCTCCTTTTTTGTAATCCACACAGGGGTCAAATCGTCCTGGTGTTTCTTGGTAGCGGAGTGCTTGGGAAGCGCCAATCTCTGAACTGAAATAGCCCAGCACAGTCAAGTCGCGAAGCATATGGATGATTTCAGGTTGCTTTTCCTCTCCACTAGCCACGTATTTTTGGTGAAGCGCATTGAGGAATGCCAAGCGATCTTCTGGAGTTCCCTCCATGAAGTCTACGCTCTTTTCTGCTTTGAAATCCGTACGGATGGTATTCAATCCGTTGATAAAGGTAGTTTGCTGGTCTGCATCGTAGCATTCCTTCACCATCATCTGGATAAATTCTCCGATTTTGACAGCCTTGGCTCCTGGGGTATCGGTAGTCGGGATGATGGTTTCACCGATCTCATCCAAAAATGCTAGATCCTCGGCGCTCAAGTTCAAATCCTTCAGCTGAGAATCGGGTGCACATCCTGTTAAAATTGCAGTTGAACCAATGACGGTTCCTCCCATCAGGAGTACCACAGATTTTAGTGCATCTCTTCTATTCATTAAGGTCATGTTCGTGTCGGATTAGAGGTTTTGCTTTTTCAATTCTTCAACAGCAAAAGCTGCTGCTCTCGCGGTCAAGGCCATGTAGGTCAAGGAAGGGTTTTGTGCGGCTGCAGAAGTCATGCAGGCTCCGTCCGTCACAAATACGTTTTTGGCGTCCCATACTTGATTGTTGCCATTTAAGACCGAAGTCTTTGGATCTCTACCCATGCGGGCAGTGCCCATTTCGTGAATTCCTTGTCCGAAGGTATAGCCTGCGTCAAATGTTTTGACGTTTTTGAAACCGGCTACTTCGAGCATTTCTGCGGCATCATTCATCATGTCCACGCGCATTTTTTGCTCGTTTTCTTTGATTTCTGCGTTCATGACCAAGGCTTCCATGCCCCACTTGTCTTTCACGGTATCGCTGAATTTGATCAAGTTGTCGTGGTAAGGAAGAATTTCCCCGAAGGCAGTGATGCCCATGGACCATGGTCCTGGTTCGGTGAGTGCTTCCTTCATCGGGCCACCCAATCCTAATTCGGCCACATCACGGCTCCAGCCACTTCTGCTGGCACCGCCTTGGTAACCGAAGCCTCGGATGTAATCCCGTTTGTCCCCATTCACGTTTCGGAATCGAGGGATATACAATCCAGTAGGTCGCTTGCCAAAGTAGTATTTGTCTTCAAATCCATCGTAGGTACCGTTGGCACCCAAGCGGAAGTGGTGATCCATCACGTTGTGGCCTAGTTCTCCAGAGCTAGATCCAAGTCCACCTGGCCAAATATCCGTCGCACTGCGCATCAAGATGGCAGTAGAATTGAAAGCGGAGGCGCATAGAAAAATGATTTTTGCGGAAAACTCCATCGTCTGGTTTGTTTCCCCGTCGATGATTTCCACGCCGGTTGCCTTTTGGCTGTCTTTGTCATAGATCAATCGACGAACGATTGACCAAGGGCGGAGGGTAAGCTTGCCGGTAGCCATCGCAGCAGGCAAGGTGGATGCCTGGGTGGAGAAATAGCCTCCAAACGGACAGCCCAGGGAGCATTTGTTGCGGTATTGACATCCTGGACGTCCAGGAAGTGGCTGGGTAATGTTGGCAGGTCGACCGATGGTCCAAGTTCGCGCACCTTTGTAGTGTTCTTTAATTTTGGCAGCACCAGCTTCTTCCACACAGTTCATCGGCATGGGTGGTTGAAATTCTCCATCAGGTAAGATGTCTAGTCCATCTTTGGAGCCAGATACGCCAATAAATTTTTCCACATAGCTGTACCATGGTGCAATATCCTTGTAGCGAATCGGCCAATCCACAGCAATGCCATCTTTTGCATTGGCTTCAAAGTCCATTTCCGACCAGCGGTAGGATTGTCTTCCCCACAGGAGGGAGCGGCCTCCGACTTGATAGCCTCTAAACCAGGTGAATGGTTTTTCTTCTACATAAGGAGAATCACTTTCGTGTGCCCACCAGTCCAAGTTGAGTTCATTCAATACATAATCACGCTTCAAGTTGGGGTGGTTGTTCAGCTGCTCCTGGGTTCTGCGACCTCTATGAGGCACTTCCCAAGGAGCCAAGGTGGCCGATTTGTAATCTTTTACGTGCTCGACATTTGGGCCTCTTTCGAGAAGAAGGACCCGGAGACCTTTTTCGGTCAGCTCCTTAGCGGCCCAACCGCCACTGATTCCTGACCCAACTACAATTGCGTCATACGCTTCATTTGCCATAATAATGGTATAGGTTTAATTGTTATTAGACATCGCAAACCTGCACGGCATGACCCAGTGCAGCAATTTTATCTTCTCCCTTTGGGATAAATTCATGGGAAACATAGCCTTTGAAACCCGAATCTACAATAGCCTGCATGATGGGCGGGTAATTTATTTCCTGGTTTTCATCCAAGTCATTTCTCCCTGGGTTTCCGGCCGTGTGGTAATGGCCAAAGTATTGGTGGTGGTTACGAATGGTACGAATGATATCGCCTTCGTCAATTTGCATGTGGTAAATATCGAAAAGTAGCTTGAAATTCTCGCTTCCGAGACGCTTACACAGTTCGATGCCCCAGGCAGATTTGTCGCATTGGTAATCTTTGTGATCCACGCGGCTGTTGAGGAGTTCCATGGTGATGGTCACCCCGTTTTTTTCGGCGAGGCCTAAGATTTTTTTGATGCCGGCTTCACAGTTTTTCAATCCGGTCTCGTCGTCCATGCCGCGTCTATTGCCTGAGAAGGCGATGACGTTTTGGTAACCAGCCTTTTTTACCAGTGGTATTAATTCGCTGTAGTTTTTTTCCAGCTGAGCATGGAAGTTGGGCTCGTTGAATCCATCGGCAATGCTAATTTCTGCACCGTTGCACATGGAGCAGTGAATGCCGTATTTTTTGAGGAGATCCCAATTGTCAGGACTGATTAGGTCGATAGCGCCTACCCCAACAGATTTGATCTGCGCACAAAGTTCCTCGAGGCTAAGCGGTCGCATGGACCAGGCACAGACGCCATGGTTGATATTGCCCTTGAGGGCGTAGGTCTCCTTTTCCTTGAAATCCAAGGAAGAGAGCGTGCCCATAGCGGCACCGCCGAGGAGCATTTTTTTAAAGGAGGAGCGTCTTCCTGAGTCAAAGGTCATGATGCGCAGGGGTTGGTTTTGGGGTTTATTTTTTCTGTTTTCAAAACAGCAATGAAAAATAGGAAAACCAAGCCGGAATTCCCAACGGGGAGCAATCAAATTGATTCTCAATCGTAGCTCCTCCATTTAAAGGAAGTTGGCCTAGAATGGGTGGTCATATTTTCTTCGAGCCAAGTTGAAGAACACTACTGCTCCGGTGAGTCGAGTGCCGATTTTTTGACCTGAAAATTTAAAATTTTGGTCTTTTTGCTGTAGTTTACCCTCTTGTTTGAAAATCTAAAGAAAGCGTACCTAAAGGGCTGTTAGAGCCGTCTATACCCTACTGGAACTGCTGGTCATAAAAGTGCTTTTTTCAACACGAAAAGCAGAGAATTTCAAACGTCCATGTTAAATCAATAACCTTAGACCCAATTTAATTCAGTACCATGTCGACTACAACAAAATTGAAACTTGGCCTCGTCGGAGGCGGTCCCGGCTCCTTTATTGGTGCCATTCACTTGAACGGGGCGCTGATGGACGGAATGTTTGAATTGGTTTGTGGAGCGTTTAGCTCCGATCCTGCCAAGTCTATCCAAAAAGGCAAAGAACTTCGACTTGATCCATCCCGCGTGTACGGGAGCTACGACGAGATGTATGCCAAGGAATCCCGGCTACCCGAGGGAGAGCGGATGGATGTAGTGGCCATTGTTACACCGAATAACCTACATTTTGATCCCACCGTCAAGGCACTGAAGCATGGGTTTCATGTGGCTCTGGATAAGCCACTCACCTTAAACTATGAGGAGGCCAAGGATTTGTATCGGGTGGTCAGCCAGTCGGATCGTCGCTTTTTGCTTACCCATACGTACACAGGCTATCCGATGATCAAGCAGGCCAGACAGATGGTGCGAGAAGGAAAGATAGGAAAGGTGAGAAAGGTCTATGTGGAATATCCGCAGGGTTGGCTATACAAACTCCTAGAAACCGAGAACAACAAGCAGGCTGAATGGAGAACGGATCCGAAGCGAAATGGCTTGGCGGGATGCATGGGGGATATCGGTACGCATGCCTTTAATATGGCAGAGTACGTGACTGGCGAAAAGGTATCGCACCTCTGTGCTGACTTATACATCAAAATTGCAGGTCGTCCAATCGATGACGATGGGGTGGTGTTGCTTCGCTTTGAAAATGGAGCATCAGGAGTTTTGATGGCTTCGCAAACCGATACGGGATGTGAAAATAACCTCAAAATCCGCGTCTATGGAGAAAAAGGAGGATTGGAATGGGAACAGGAACTGAACAATTCCTTGACCGTAAGGTATCCCAATGAACCGGCACAGATCTACCGAGCAGGAACTGGCTACCTAGGCTCCTTGGCGCAAGAAAATACGCGTACGCCAGCAGGTCATCCCGAAGCCTACATCGAAGCCTTTGCCAATTTGTATCGAAATTTTGCGCGCTGCATTTATGCAGATCGGGAAGGAACGACTCCAAAATGGGAATGGGAAGATTATCCAGGAATCGAGGATGGAATCCGTGGGATGGCGTTTATCGACCATGTTCTGCGGAGTACGGAGTCGGATCAAAAGTGGACTCCATTTATCGTAGAGAAATAAATTCAACTTCTAATCATTTACTAAGTCGTATGAAAACAATCAAAGGACCGGGTATCTTCTTGGCACAG
>JACCDX011223627.1_pt1 | contig 10259 bp, 4 predicted proteins | sample 7449681 | NCBI WGS metagenome assembly JACCDX01 (sample SAMN15323450, study PRJNA562643) | freshwater metagenome | isolation source: river surface water | place: USA:Blue River Watershed | collected 2017-08-18
AGGCCGGCGTCGAAGAGATCATGGGCGGTCGGGGTCAGCGCCAGGCCGTTATCGGGGGTATCCGGGCCTCGCTTGGAGTGGGCATGGATGTGCGCGGCCTCCAGGGGGACATAGGTCGACTTGGACGCGATGAGGCGATAACCGGTCAGGGCGCAGGTGAAATGGTAGCCCGAGATGACCGAAACCTTGAAACGGGCGTCCCGGCCCCGGCTAAGTTGGGCCTTGTAGGCCGCCTGGTCTTGGCGGACCTTGGCTAGCTCATCCGAAGACGGCATTTGCATGCCTAGGGCGGCGTATAAGGCCACTTGCTCATGCGCGGGGAAGTAGGTGGCCACGATGCGCCGTCGGGCCTCCTGGCGGAAGCGGGGGTCCATGAACTGGGCAAGGAAGACAGGATCTAAGCGCACTACCCTCTCCTCATCCCCCACATGGGTATAAATCCCGTCAGAAGCCAGATGCCGGAACGGAAGGTTCAGATCGATGGCATTACCCCGGCGCGGTGCACATATCGGGGAATAGGAACGAAACCGCAGGTTCAGCTGGGCATCCTTATGCACCATGCCATCCGAACCAACCAGTCCCGCCTCAAACAAGTCCAAGATCGCCAACACCAACAGCGGCTTGTTCGGCGCCAGACCCTTCCGGTCTTTCGCTACCTTTAGGTTCATCAAGCGGTACATCACGGCGTTTATCATTCATTGAACCTATCCTCAAGTATCTCACCCAGAAGCCAAAACAGAATGGAATATCATCATGAATCTTTAGTGAATTCGTCAAAGCCCGGGCCTCGAACATCAAGCTTACCATCGAATAATCCCTGAAGCTGCCGGATGTGCTTTGGATGACGTAGCTTCTTAAGAGCCTTACCCTCAATCTGGCGAATACGTTCTCGCGTGACCTTAAAACACCGTCCGACCTCCTCAAGAGTACGATTGACGCCATCAAGAAGTCCGAAACGTAAAATGACCACCTCCTTCTCACGATCGGAGAGCGACCTTAGAACAAAGTCGATTCTCTCCCTCATCTGAATCGTCGAGACCTTATCAGAAGGCCTGCCTTCTGAAACATCTTCAACGAGCATAACTTCTCTGGTATCGGCACCAAATTCTCCGCTTGAGACGTTAGCAGAGCTTCCATCGGCTTGAAATTCCTCAGCGATGGTGTCCTCGGACTCACCGGAAGCCGTGCGCTGCGCAAGTTTCATCACTGCCTTAACGGTATCCACCGCCAAGCATGCCTCCAAGGCGATCTCATCGACAGTAGGATCTCGACGTAATTCCGCAGAAAGCGCTGTGCGGATCTTCATCACAGACTTGAGAGCATCGTCCATGTGAACAGGGATACGTATAGTCCGACCCTGATCCGAAATCGCCCGGCTTATGGTCTGACGAATCCACCATGTGGCATAAGTTGAGAACTTATATCCCCTGCGGTATTCAAACTTCTCGACCGCCCTCAGAAGCCCTACGTTTCCCTCCTGGATCAAGTCTTCAAAAGGAAGGCCTCTGTCTTGATATAGCTTAGCGATGGATACGACAAGCCGGAGGTTATGTTCGACGATCTTAGTCTTAACGCGGCTAACTTCGCCGAACTGCCTACGCAGCGAGAGTACAAGGGCATGTAAATCCTTAGGAAGATGACGCCAACGGCACTTAATCTCATTCCACCTTACAAATTTCGCATTCTCGTCAGAAGTAAGGGGCCGCCAATGGCTGACCTGCTCAAGTTCTCCCATAACCTGGCCTGCGCTTTCCAGATAAGCAAGATCGTCGATAAGTTGGCCACACTGCAACCAGTCTTCGAAGAATTTCAGGTTAAAGCATAAGCCCATCAAAGCATCGTAGCAACCCTGCCCATCAGCATGTAGTAATTCCAGGTAATCTTTACGATACTTATCCTTGGCAGAAGTGTCATTGGCCTCGGAGTACCTGCGCCATGCTACATCGAGGTTTGATTTTAAACATTCACACCGGGAAACAATATCGGGCAATTCCTTGAAGTATTGTTCACGCGATCCGGAAAGCTTACTTGTAACCCTCTTGTCGTAGCGCTCGTCGCCCCGAAGGAGACCGACAGCAACCTCAAGTTGCCGCTCAAGGGTGATAGAAGACGAAAGAATCGCCTTTAGTATCCCTTTCTCGAGTTCCTCAAGCCGTGAGAATATGTCGCGTTCCTGCTCCCTGCTGAAGACGGGCCTGTTTCCTAACTGTTTGAAATAGATTTCGAAAGCATCATAGGGATTCCGCCTCTGGGCATCCTGATCGGCCTCATCCGAATTCTCGTCTTTTTCCTTTCGAAAAGATTCTATTTCATCCTCATCCAGGATCCTGATATCCAGGCTATCGAGGATGTTCATAACATTCTCTACAACCTCCGGGTTTGTGGCGCTATCCGGGATGAAATGGCTGATTTGCTGGACCGTCACGTAACCGCATTTCAAAGAAAGGCCAACTAGCTGCTGAACCTTATCATTTAAGCCATACGGCGAAGGCGCTGACGGCAAACCGCCTCCAACATCGTCAGAAGGGGGCGTGTCGTGATTCATAAAATAAAGACGAACACCTAGCGAGGCGAGGCCAGTCTGGCGCCATACGAAGACGCCAATGATGCATATGTCAGCTTGTTAGATTCAGGCAGCACTGGGCATAAGATAGCCTTGGCGCGAGAACACCCGACATAGAGAAGCTGTTTTCGTGAGAGTTCACTCTCGATATCAAGGTCGACAAGAATCACCGCACCAGACTCAAGACCCTTGAACGAATGAATCGTAGAGAACATAGCCTTAGCATTTGGACCAGGCGCCTTCCCCCATGGCTCGATTACCGGAGAAGCGCCTTGAGCCAACGGTAAAACAAGAGAGTTATCTAACGTCCTGGGTGACAACACCACAATCTCAGAAGGAGGCAAGCCTGCCACAGAAAGCTCTTCTATCGTATTAACGATAGACCTGAGAAGCTCACCCCTAGAGGCAAACCTAGGCGATTGTGGGCGACCGGAAGTCAGGTCTTCGTTAATGGGTATCACCATCTCTGACATGATGGAGCCCAAGGCTGCAACCTCGCGGGTATTTCGACAATTAACACTAAGGTCGTATTTAAAGTAATAATTATGGTGAAGATACTTCAAAGCATCCTCTGACATCGATCCATAAATATCCTGATTGGGATCATAGAAAAAAATGACGTTCCCCGACGCGACTCCCCCTGTCACCAGGCAAGAAATTGCGTCCAAGTAGTCGATTGTCATGACATCCTGGGCTTCGTCTACGACTACAGCATCGAATTTGTCGTCGTCGGCGTTTTGGTTAACAAGAGAGAACACTGCGGGCATTCCTTCATTCCATAGTCTATCCGGACCATAGTCCTTAAGCATCTCCCTCGCTAGCTGTGAATTCGTACCAGCGACCAGCACTTTGTGAATCGTCGAAACGGTCACCGCAGAAGAGACAGTTTTACTAAGATGCACGCTAAGATTATCATTAAAACAAAGGAAGAGGACCTTCTTGCCTTCGCGGGACAGCCTCTCAGCGACGTTTACGGCCAAAAGGGTCTTTCCTGTTCCGGCCATACCTTGGACAAGTAGACGAGGATTAGATAGAGCCCCACGGAGAACGGCTTCCTGCTGCCTGGTAGCTTCAGTCATCAACCCATCCATTAGCTTTAAGTTTGTGTATGCGTCCAGAGGAGCGCTGACATCAGGTCGAAGTGTCGAAGCGATGGTATTTATCTCATCCCTGTTTAGCTTACGAGAGTGCGAATTCTTACTCATCCAGAACTGCTGAGCCCTTGCAACATAACTCCGGAAGCTACTGTCGGGTTCAGATAAAATACGGCTTGGTCCCAGGAATAGTTCAGCAGGAATCTCAACCATGCCACCAGGCAGATCGCGCACAGTGGATATAAACCCGGAACCGAATGAAATAGCCTTGAACAGTTCAGCCTTTCCAGACTCCGACATCATAGCCTCTAGCCTTTTTTTGATCGCATACATGCTTCCGCTAGCCTGCTCCAACGGAGACTCCTTCTTAGTGATATCATCGGCAAAGTCCCAAACTCCGTTGGTGCATGTGTAATCGCCTTTTACTTCGATGACAAAAATACCCAGGGGACCCACGACGACGAAATCTGCTTCAGCCATGGGCTTTTTTAGGTGGTCAAAAGTCCTGAGCGAATGGAGCACGACATGGTCGGAATCCAATTGTCGCTCTATTTTAGCGAAGACCAATCGCTCCGGTGGTGAAGTTTTACCTACGATTGGCGTAGGAGGATGCATTCTTGGAGGCATAAGTTTATTGGAAAAATCCTTTAATTTCAGAGCTCCCGACGGCCAAAATACGGTCCAGCTCCCTGTTACCTTTTTCGCATGAAGTCTCAGGTAGAACGACACAACTATGACAAGAAGCGCCAGAAACCTTGTCTCCCATTGCGTCCGGTCCTTGCTCAGAACAGACGGGATCAGACCCACACCATCTCATGGACTCCAGCGCCCGAAGTATAATGGGCTCGAGCCTTGATTGCTCGGCTAGGCTTACAAGCCCGCCGAGAGATCCCGAGGAATCCGTAGTCCCAGTGTATATGAGCAGACCGCACATATCTTCGTTAGAATCAAGAGATTCGGAGCAATATATTCTTTCACGGATCGAGGCTGCAGCGTAGCCGCACTCGATTGCCAATTGTCTTACAAATGCGTGGCTGAAAGTATGGATTAGCACTTCTTGCGGGGTGATTTGCCTGTCAACCGGCTGATCTCTCGATGCGCAGAGCATGACATACATTTCATGAAGCTTTGAAACCCGAGACATAACTGCAGGGGTCTTGCTCCATTGATTCAGAAGTTCTCTATTGAATTTCAGGAAGACACCCTCCCCTCTAATTTCAAAGGCCGGAAGCCAATCCAAGCTAGAAGAAGAAAGAGGCGCCATATGACGATCCTTCCAAGGCTCTTTACCAACCGCAGGATTAATCCGGGTAAATCCTGTCAGCACACGCACCTCACGGAGTCGCGAAACAGCGCCAACAAGTTCAAACCATTTCGCGATTAAACCGACAGGGATAACCGTGAGATTTTCGAAATGAGGCACACGGCCACCTGCTGGCGTCGACTCTGCGACATCCGAACACAAGGCAGAGTATTCCTGCCTCTTGATGTCCAACGGGGAAATTACGTTCGAATCAATCAAGCCCTTGCGTCGCTGATAAGCGGAGAAAAGGGCCTCGACAGGCAACCCCTTAGAATTTGCGAAACCTTCGATAATCGCACGATGAAGTTCAGTACCAGTCGATTCAATTACGGACCATACTTCATCAAGTACCTGTGAAAGCGTGTCGGAAACCGGCGGGATTGACAGGGCCGACGCTGAAACTTGGAAGTGAGCGCTTGATGAGCCGCGCTGAAGCACTGCAACCGGCTCCTGGCATGCGCATGAGTCGCCCAACCACACACGCCTTCCTCGGCATTCATAGGCTGAAATTTCGCCTTTAAAGGCGCCCTCAAGGGTGCGAGAACGCCTGCAGCCATCACAAACGACAGCTAGGTCAGCCAAGGAAAGACTGTCACCTGAAGTCAACAGACGCAGAGAGGGACGAGCGCAGCCGGATGAGGCCCCGTGCACCCATTCCACCCACGGGAAATCATCAATATGCCCGTACTTACAGGATATGACAAAACGCACAGGAGTGGTGTCCTTGTCATGCGCTATGCAGCGCATCCTGCCGGTCAATGGATTGATCTGGAACGGGTTACCCAATGTGCCAAGCCGGTTACAGTCAGGATGAGAACAGAAATGCCATTCAGGAAACAACGTGGCAGGTAGCGCATATTCGGATTTCACCTCTGCATCAGAACCTCCCGCCACCGTCTGCCTTGCTGGCGGAAGAACGAAGAACTTCTTACCAAGCAGCAAAGCCAGGCGATCTTCCAAGACTTTGCTGCCAACTCCATGCAAGACAGTTGCTGGCCATCGATTGATGCCCATCGGCATGTATGAACCGGAATCAAAATCCACTATTGCACCGACAGAAAATGTGGTGACAGCCTGCGACTGGCGCACTGAGCCGATTGGTTTGATCAAAGGCATGATTATGGCTGATTAAGGTAATATGAGGTGGATGGCTCGACGTCCCGCATCGAATTGGGCGCAGGTGTCTCGGTCAGGTAAATGACGGCGTCTTCTGCGCTCCTGAGCAGCGCTGATTTAGTCACAGGACTCGTCCTCCAATAAACAAACTTATAGCCACCGGACGAGGCTGCCCGCGACATGGAGCGCCACTTCGAGCAGAAGCTCAGCAGTTCAGCCCGCAGCTGAGAGACAGCCTCCGCATTGCCCATGTCATGGCGTCCGCTACTAGAGGCACGCTCGACGACCAGCCCAATAATAGGATCGAGCACCTCATCGCTGAGCGACTCAAAGCCAATGGCATTGTCGTCATCAGCCATGCCAGGGATAAGGTAACGAACCAAAGCGGCGAATACAGGTGCGATACATTTATCGCGGGCACGAGAAGCCCAAGGTGTGACCGAATTAGCCTCGACCCCCTTGTATAGGGTCGAATGCATATATTTAAAATGTTCGAAATATGATGCGTCACGAGGACGCATCACATTATGCAACGTAAAGACAAGGCCAGGAATTCCTCTCCCGACGCGACTCGTTGCCTGAATATATTCAGAGACGGTCTTAGGCTGTTGGTTCATGATCATGACACCCAGCCTTGGTATGTCCAGGCCGACAGAGATAATATTGGACGCAAGTACTACGTCGACCGGAGGCTCCAAAAGCGGACCTCCCAAAGACCTTCCGAGCTGCCTAATTCTCAATGGAATCTCAGAGGACTTTACATTAGAACTTAGCTCCATCGGAACGACTTTCAAAACTCGCGGGGGACAAACGCCGGAGTTCATTTGCTTTGCGAAAGTTCGCATAGTCCTCGGTACGTCATCTGACGACATCGTGAGGCCGGCACCAAGCTCCCTGATCGTGTTGTAATAAATCAGCATCGACCAATAAGGGTCGATAGCTGGAAGATTAACAGGTATCCGCTCCTTGGCTAGTAAGGCGGACTGCATGACGGCAGCCTGGATGAATTGAAGTGCGAATTTAGGACTCCTACCTGCATTGCAAAGCCCCACATACAAACGATCAGGCGATACGGGATCTTTGACGGCAAAGAATGAGTCCTCTGCGTCGATTCCAGAAGGCGGAAACTGCATCACTTCACGATCAAAAAGCGCACGCACCTGTCGGGTCGCACCACCAACCGTCGCACTTGAACCGACGACTTTGGGTCGAATCGAATCAATGGAACAAAGCTTATCGATAAGCACCTCGTACAAACCAGCGATTGAACCTAACGGGCCGGAGATGAGGTGTAATTCGTCCTGAATAATCAAATCTGGGGGCACCCCCCCTTTCCTAAGCACTTGTCCGATATTCTTGTTTCTGGGCAATTGCGCGAATTTATCGACGGTTCCGAGCAACAAAGACGGTGGATGCTCGAAGACAATCTCATCTACCGTCAGAGAGGGAATCCCCATCGTCGAAGAAACGACGCATCCGGCATTAGTACAACGCGCATGCAGGGTCTTGTTCTCCTCAATCAGAATGAAGTCGTTTCTTGCAAAGACTTTTCCACAACAAGGACATGATTGCAAAATCCTCGGCGTAGACTTCGGACTGGCAGAAGCCAGAGACTCGACCGCATCCCCGATACTATTTGGCGTAGTGTCTCCACCGACCAAAAGACCAGCTGAGATAGGGGCTACCCCCCACTTGTTTACGTCCGAGAGTCTGATCTGATCGCACGCGAGCATGACCGCTGCAGCTCGCTGGTACTGCTGAACAGTCAGGAGTCTTAACGTATAACGCATGAGGACATCCACCCCTCCCTGCTGTCGTCGGACCGGCGAAACCAATCGCTTACGGAATATCGTGAAAGCAGCTAAAAAGAGGTAAGCCTCGGTCTTTCCTCCGCCCGTAGGAAACCAAAGAAGGTCCATCTCTTCGCGAGACGGGGAGTCAGGATTCTCAATGGATTCGATCGAAAGAAGGAGGAAGCCAAGCTGGAACGGGCGCCACACCATCGGACGAGCGGAAGGACCTTTAGATTTATACTTGGATTGGTCATCCATGGCGCGGTTGGCGGCACGAAAAGACTCCCAAGCAATATCACTGGCCGACAGGCATGCGACACCGGCCCGCATCCTAGCCAAAGCTTTTCTGCATACAGCCAGCTGAGCGGTCGCGACATCTTCATGCCCGCGGGCGTCGCTATTGACCCTTGTCTCAGTTGAGACAATCCATCCCTCGTAACACGAAAGGAAGTCTTCGAGAGCACGAATAACGCCCTCCTTCGGAGAACCACTCAGCCAATCAGCCGAAAACGCACCGGGATGATTGTTTTTGAATTCGTTGAGAGAATCGTGCCCATCTGCGCTCGTGCTCTCCACTTTCTGCACAGGCATCCATTCGGTCCAAATCTTCGATACCACATCGCCCATGACGTCCCCCCATACGACTGAAACGCCGTGCCCGACAGCGAACTCCCGGCTCTTGCGAAACAACATGTCGTTAAGAGAAGCCTCATCCGAGCCGCCGGCCTGTATGGCTTGACGGCTATAAAACGAGGCCGACTCACATTCAATCAGGATCTGGGACTGAAAGACTAAAGCGCTCGAATAATCGTTAAAGTCAGAAGGGAGTGCGTCATTGACCAGCGAAAGAGTGTAAGTCGTGAAATCTCCGTGGGTTCGCTCCACCACGAACAATCTCAATTTGGCATCCTGGTAGACCATGTGTCCAGGCGAGGAACCAGCCAAGATAACTTGCGAAATATTGAGCGGAGTACGCTGCCAAGATGCCTGTGAGGACGCATCGTCGACCTTCAGATACCTGGCAGAGGTTCCGGACGAGACTTTAAATTCAACCCCGTTACGCACCGTGAAGGTGACACCAATAGACGATGGCTTATAGGACTCACGAGGGGGAGCTACAGCATCAGATTCAGACAAGTCTCCTGCTGGCAGAGCACCGTCGTCTTCGGCTGAACCCATGACGTCTCGCCGGGGGTACAAAATGCCGCTTAGGTAAAGGTCATTAGGCGCGCATCCGAGTCTCTCATCAGATTTACCCACCGGCCCAAGAACCAAAGACCTTACATGGTGTAGCACGAATTCTCGTGCGGACTCCATTTCAAGCTGCTCAGCGTTCTTAGTGTTATCTGGCATTTTTAAATACTTTAAATAAGCCAAGTCCAGTCAAGCCGATGCCTAGCCAGAAGCCCGATGAAGACCACGGAGCAGGCATGGAGGTCAGGTCTTCGGGCTGGGCCGAATAAGAGCAAATCGAAGAAATCCTCAAATTATAAATCTGCCCCGGAAGACCGTATCTCTTTGCCGCTAGGTTGTGAGCACCAACCATCTCCTCAAGAAAGCATCCCGACATAGAACCAAGAACCTTGCCAGGCTTCCCATCGACCTGGAGGCAGATCCTGTACTCGTACTTACCATGCGTTATCATATTCTTAACAAGGACCACTTTTCGGCCAACCAGGTCGTTCCGATTGCCCCAAAGGTAGTCCTGGAAAGTTGCCGCATCTTCGCCCACGCATGTAGGATCGATAAATGAGCTTGGGTTGATGTCCCGCCTTAAGCCGGCTTCCATTACAAAAAAACCCGGATAATGACGCACCAGCCTGGACCTGCCTTTCCAGAGGTTCTTGGAATACATGTCCATCTTAGAACTTGGCAGCCAAACCTTAACGAAACGCCTACTCCTAGTCATTCCGACATAGATGACACGAGCTTCCTCTTCCAGCTCATGTTCGGTCATTTCAGCATCAACAAGGGGACTATCCAGTAAGACGACATTATCAAATTCACGCCCCTTCGACTGATGAATCGTGGTGATTTCCAAGGTGTCGCCATCAGGGATCTTCTCGTCGTCCGGCAGAAAATCAGCCCAGCTCAATCTCTCCCTTAGCTTTTCCAGATCGATGGAAGTCGAATCGGGCGAAGATTTTAAGCATTTCTGCAGAAATTTCCACGCATCAGCCGAGCTAGAAATCCCATCCTTCCCCGGCAAGTAGTGATCGAAGACTTCGCAGAAGAGTTCCCGAGTAAGCTCTTTGACATCTGAGGCATTCGAAAAAATACGCGCAATCCACGAGGGAGCGAGGTTAAGCTGATCGCCCGCATTGAGAAACGGGAAGTCACCCTTCATAACTTCATCACGTCCCCAAATCTTATCAGCAACAATCAGGGCC
>JACCDX010944024.1_pt1 | contig 10258 bp, 10 predicted proteins | sample 7449681 | NCBI WGS metagenome assembly JACCDX01 (sample SAMN15323450, study PRJNA562643) | freshwater metagenome | isolation source: river surface water | place: USA:Blue River Watershed | collected 2017-08-18
AAAGAATCAGTGGGGTATCACCTGCAGATATATCAGTGTTACTCATACATTTTGGAAGATGAAAAAAATAACAATCATAGCAATCATCATTACCATGGTACGATGTGCAAATCCCGTTGGACCAACAGGTGGCGATAAAGATATAACCGCACCCATCATACAAAAAATAAACATAACCAATGAAGGTCAATACAAAAAAATAAATATTCTTTTCGATGAAAACATCAATACAAAAGGAGCTATAACCGTATCTCCTGTAACAGACAAAAAAAACATCGAATTAGAAAAACATCGTAACGTCCTAGAGTTTAAAGTTGCAAAACAAATCAACTCAATTTCACTCAATGACGTAATTTCCGATGTCAATGAAAACAACATTGGTAAATATCCTTATATCATACTTGGACAAGATAGCTGCAAATATCACATCAAATATCAGACACCTGATCCAACAAAAGATAAAATCAAAGGATACTTCAAAATCGATAGCTTTTACTATCACGGAAATCACAGCATTAAAGAAAATATTGGTTTTGGAGGACTCAAAAAAATAAACCAATGGATGTATGTATACAATGATCTAAACAATAACGACAGATACGACATCACAGAAAACTATTATATACAGAAGATAGATTCTAATCAACTATTCCAATACAGCGATACGATCAAAGACACCATTGAAATAAAGTTATATCCAAGCAATATACAAGAAGTTAAAAAATCAATCAACCAACAACTATTCATTGCTATTTACACCCAAATCCCGAATTACATCATTGAGCAAGAAAATAAAATAAACGAGATTAATTTAATCTCCCATCACGACACTGTAATCATCAATATACAAGATACCACATATTTTGATAAACAATTACAATTACCAAAACATCAATTTAAAATTATTAATTCAAAAATAGAAATAGGAGAAAGTAATAAAATAAACCTCATAACCGGCATATTTGATCAAGACACCACGATCACATTCGATATACCATTACATACATACATACTGGGTATAAAAAATAAAGAACTCAAGTTAGAACAAAGAGGTAAAAGTATCAGTCTCGACAATAAAAACAAAAGTAATGTAACCTATATGAATGAAAAAGAGAAAAAATATTTCTCCAATATCAACCAAAATAATTTCAATTTTATTAAAGACAAAACACAAACCATCATTACACAATTAAATCAAGGAAAAACAAGAGATAGTCTCATTCAAAAATCTAAATATAAATATGGTAAATTAATTTTCAATGTTAAAAATAGCGCATTAAAAAATTTAAAAATAAAATTATTACAAGAAAATAAACTACCAAAAGTATATTCATTAGATTCCACACAAAATACCGTATTACTGATCAGTGGAAGTTACAAATATTACCTATGGGAAGATTCAAATAACAATGATAAAATCGATGCTACAGAAGACTTGCAGCAAATACTGAACAGTCAAAAGAATCATCACGGAATCCATTATGAAAATATCATCTTCTATAACAAAGAGACAGCCGTGAATAGTAAATTAGACAATATAAATACTGTGGAATAAAGTCTAAAAAAACTATTAAAAGATTGGGATAACACAAATAAAAATTAGAATAAAAAAATTAAATAAAATCCATAATTCAATGATGTTGATTTCTACGAATCTATCACGAGCTCTGTCCTAATCTAATGTAGAAAACAAAAGGAATAAACAAACTACAAAATGTTATTTCAAAAATGGTAAAACCCTATAAATAAAGGTATTAATTAAATAAAATTTCAAAAAAATATAATATTCAAAGAATTATCCTCATATCCACATAGCTATAATATATATATAATATTAATTTTAAATGAAAGGTATTATATAATACTTTGGGCTGGGGAAAACCAATCATAGAAAAATTTACAATCATCGAAACAGTTGATTAGATTTGCATATATGATTCAGAAAATACAGGACATTACAAAAGAAGTTGAACAATTTAATATTGAAACACCGGAAACGCTGGAATCATTTAGATTGCAATTTTTAAGTCGTAAGGGTAGTATATCTGAATTATTTGACGCATTTAAAGAACTTCCGGGAATAGAAAAGAAAGATATAGGCAAACCTTTAAACATTCTAAAATCGTTCGCGGAATCTAAGTTTAACGAGTTCAAAGAAAAGTTTGAAAATTCATCAGATGATTTATCTGCTAAGATTGATACTACGTTGCCTGTGTATCAAAATGAAATAGGTAGTTTTCATCCATTGAAAATTGTTGAAAATGAGCTTGTAGATATTTTTCATTCTTTAGGTTTTGATCTGGCAGTAGGTCCTGAGATTGAAGATGATCATCATAATTTTGGAGCTTTGAATTTTGCGGAAGATCATCCAGCAAGAGACATGCAAGATACGTTTTTCATTGGTGAGCATGTTTTAAGAACTCATACCAGTAGTGTTCAAATCAGGGAGATGGAACGTCATGAACCACCATTTAGATTGGTCATGCCAGGTAGGGTATATAGAAATGAAGCCGTTAGTTCGCGCAGTAATTGCTTTTTCCACCAAATTGAAGGTTTGTATGTAGATAAAGATGTGACTTTCGCTGATCTTAAACAGACCTTATATTATTTTGTACAGCAATTTTTTGGAGAGGGTACAAAAATTAGATTTAGATCGAGTTATTTTCCATTCACAGAACCAAGTGCTGAAATGGATATTTGGGCAGGTTTGGATACTGAAGAAAATAAGCGTTTGACGAAGGGTACTGGATGGTTGGAAGTATTGGGTTGTGGGATGGTTCATCCAAACGTTTTAAAAGCATGTAATATAGATCCTGATACATACACTGGTTTTGCATTTGGTATGGGGATAGATCGTATTACAATGCTTAAATATGGCATTCATGATATACGAGACCTCTTTGTCAATGATACTCGGATGTTGTCTCAATTTAGGGGAATTTAAAGAGGGGATATACAAGAGTTTATGAAAGTTTATAAGAGTTTATAAAAGTTTATGAGAGTTTATAAAAGTTTTGACGGTTTGTATATTGAAATGGATTTATCAAAGGAACTTTACGGAATTCATAAACTTTCAACTTTAATTTAGCTATGATTTATTTTGCCAGCGATTTTCATTTAGGTATGCCTGCGGGAGTGATTTCCAAGGCTAGAGAGATAAAAATTGTCAATTGGCTAGAAAAAATTTCCTCAGACGCGGAAGAAATTTATTTGTTGGGTGATTTGTTTGATTTTTGGTTCGAATACAAATCTGTTGTTCCACGTGGTTATGTTAGATTTCTTGGGAAACTTGCTGAATTAACAGATCGCGGAATTAGAATTTTTGTATGTGTGGGCAATCATGATTTGTGGATGAGATCTTATTTGGAAGAAGAATGTGGTGTCACCATTTTTAGAGAACCCATGATCAAAAAGTTTGGAAACAAAAATTTTTACTTACATCATGGCGATGGACTTGGACCTGGAGATAAGAGTTATAAATTTCTTAAAAAAATTTTCCTCTCTCCTATCAATCAATTTTTGTTTGAAAGGTTGCACCCAAATTTTGGTTTTAAATTGGCAACTGGGTTCAGCAAAAAAAGCAGATTGTCGCAACCTGCCTCTGAAAACACCTATCAGGGCGATAAAAATGAGTACCTAACCCAACATTGTTTGGAAATATTGAAATCTCAGGCAATAGATTTTTTCATTTTTGGGCATAGACATTTGAAAATCAATGTAGAACTAGAAAAACCGAATAAAACGTTTCAAAACGATTCTCGTTCAAAACCGAGGTATTTAAATTTGGGAGAATGGTTTTCTGGTGGAGGCTATGCAAAATTTGATGGAACCAATTTAGAGTTCCACGATTTGTAAATTATTATGCATTTTCAGCTTTAAGTCGTTCAGCATTTTCTGCAACCATCAACGCTTGTAAAATTTCGTCGATGTCGCCATTCATAATTGCAGGTAGATTGTAAAGTGTCAAACCGATTCTATGGTCAGTAACTCTTCCTTGAGGATAATTGTAAGTTCGAACTTTTGCACTTCTATCTCCAGTTGAAACGAGCGTTTTTCGGCGAGAGGCAATTGCATCCAAATGTTTATTGAGTTCAATTTCGTATAATTTATTCCTCAGCATTTTCATGGCTTTTTCTCTGTTTCCTAATTGGTTACGTTCGGTTTGGCAAACCACAACCATGCCTGTAGGAATATGGGTAAGCATAACTTTAGTTTCAACTTTGTTAACATTTTGACCTCCAGCACCACCACTTCGTGCAGTTTCCATTTTCACATCGGCTTCGCGCAGTACAAAATCAACTTCTTCGGCTTCAGGCATCACAACCACAGAAGCGGCGGAAGTATGAATTCTTCCTTGGCTTTCGGTAGCAGGAACGCGTTGAACGCGGTGCACACCACTTTCATATTTAAGTTCTCCATAGGCACCAGGTTCGTTCACTTCCATGACAATTTTAGAGTAACCGCCCATAGATCCCTCCATTTCTTCTGCAATTTCAGTTTTCCAACCTTTTCTGTCGCAGTAACGTTGGTACATTCTATAAAGGTCACCTGCAAAAATTGACGCTTCGTCGCCTCCGGTACCGGAGCGAATTTCTATCACACAAGGTTTTGCATCTTCGGGATCCTTGGGGAGCATTTGAAAGCGAATTTTTTCTTCGAGGGACGGGACTTTGGATTCTAAAAGTTCCAGTTCCTCTTTGGCCATGTCTCGCATTTCCTTATCTTTTTCATTTTTAAGGATTTCGCGGGCTTCAGAGATGCCTTCTGTAATTTTTTTATACTCGAAATAAGATTCAACAATTGACTCAAGATCTTTATATTCTTTGTTGAGTTTTGTAAAACGCTTCATGTCGGCCGCAATTTCTGGGCTACTTAGAAGTAGTTCTATTTCTTTATAGTGAGCGTAAACGGCTTCGAGTTTGGAAAGCATTGACGCAAAATTACGAAAAATTTGCGCAAGAAGTGTAGATTAAAAAGGCTAAAGTCCAGCAGCTTTTTGAACAATACCGTTACCATTTTTTTGGTTTGGTTGAACAGCAGGCGCTTGTTTACTCGGGCTTTGTTTTTTGATGTTGCTTTTCATAACGGTTTTCCTTTCTATACTTTTTATGTTACAAAGTTTGTGCCAAAAACGAGTTTCATGTTGACAGTTTAACAAATATTTGTTTCACTCATTGGTTCATCAACTGACTCAAATTTGAAATATTTGTGTGTAAGCTTTATATTTGTATAAACGAAAATAACCATGAAATTATTTAAACATTTTTTATTGATGTCTGCGGTTGCGGGGTCAATGATGTTCGCGAGTTGTTCTAAAGAAACTCCTGCAAACAACACAAATACCGGTGGTACAGTGGGCAGAATTGTATGTAAAGTGAACGGTACATCATGGACAAGTGATGCACCTGACAAGTTTTACTATCCTGCTGGCGACACCATTCCAGGTACAATTGCTACATTGGTAAACGGAGAATTGATGATTCAAGGAAACCGTATTGTTGGCACAGACTCATCGGCTGTTGTGATGAATTTGGTATTAACTCCAGCAAAAACAGGAAAGTATGAAGGTACGTTTAGCGCTTCTGCTGCAGATGGAGCTTTATATTTACCAAACAGAGATATTATGTCGTTGTTGACCATTGTAATGGGCTACACCAATACTTACTCTGTTACTTTAACCAAAGTTGATACGTCTAACAAACTAGTTTCAGGTGTATTTACGATTACCATGAAAGCGCCAGCTGGTCAAGGATTACCAGATTATACAATCACGGAGGGATCATTTACCGACGTAAAAATTAACTAATTTTTAGTTGAATATAGAAAAAGGCGATTCTCAAGAATCGCCTTTTTTGTTTCAAGTTAATTAGAGGATTATAGGGTTATAAGATTGGAGGATAATAGGAATGTTTGATTGTCTAAATTGTTGGCTGACTTTTTCATAGAACTATCGGAAGACAATATCTGAGTTTCATTTTTATCATCTTTGCGCTTGAGTAATTCTGGACCATATTGGTTGATTGAATGTAGTTTCATATGTTGTTTTTTAGTGTCAACCTTTTTTAGGATGGGACAATAGGACAATCCGATAACCCTTTAATCGTATAATCTCATAATCCTTTAAGTGAAATTTTCGTATATTTGGAGTCTCGATGGGATTACGTCAATCACAAATTCAAACTCTTCAGCAGCGTCTTTCTCCGCAGCAAATACAGTTCATTAAATTGTTACAAATGAGCACTTTGGATTTTGAGGAAAGGGTGGGAGAAGAATTATTGGATAATCCAGCTTTAGAAAAAAACGACGGAGATACAGATTTTTCTGAAAGTTCCACAGATTTTGGAGAAAGAGACGCTAGTTCCGACGAGTGGAGCGAAGATTATCAACGTGATATGGATGTTGATGAAATGATTCGGGCCAGTGGAAACGATGATGAATATGGATCGTTTCGTATGGGTGAGGATTATTCCAACGAAGATCAAAAGGAGATGCCAATGGCTTCTACTTCATCCTTCCAAGAATATTTACTAGAACAAGCAAGGGCTACTTTTTTCGACGATAAGGACTTTGTGCTTGCCTTTCATTTAATCAATTCTATTGAGGAAGATGGATATTTGCGGCGTGAGTTGAGGAGCATTGTGAACGACCTTGCGTTCAACGAAAACATTCAAACTGACGTAGATAAATTGGAGAAAATTCTGATAAAAATTCAGAATTTTGATCCTCCAGGGATAGCAGCAAGAGATTTGCAAGAATGTTTGTTGTTACAGTTATACAAAAAAGATTATGGCGATAATCCGGCAATTGGCTTAGCAGAAACCATCATTGCGGAACAGATGGAGGCTTTTAGTAAAAAGCATTACGATAAAATTACGAAGTCTCTAAAAATCTCTGATGAACAACTACGTGCGGCGATTTTGGAAATTGTTAAATTGAACCCAAAACCAGGGGAGTCGAACAGTGGCAGTGTAAAAACGCAATACATCGTTCCTGATTTTACGGTTGTTTCGGAGGAAGGTTCTTTGTTAGTGACGTTAAACTCAAGAAACGCGCCAGAATTGAAATTGAGTTCAGCATACGCTGAAACCTTAAAAACTTACGAAGAAACAAACACCAAGGACCAACAACTGAAGGATGCGGTTCAATATATCAAGCAGAAATTGGATGGTGCAAGATGGTTTATTGATAGCGTGAAACAGCGGCACCATACATTGTTAAGCACCATGCAGGCAATTGTAAAACGTCAGAGAGATTTCTTCTTGGAGGGTGACGATACATATTTAAAGCCAATGATTTTGAAGGATATCGCTACGGAAGTTGGTTTGGATATCAGTACAATTTCACGTGTTGCAAACTCAAAATATGTTGAAACGGATTTTGGCATTTTCCCATTGAAACATTTTTTCTCAGAGGGTATATCAACAGACGATGGAGAAGAAATCAGCAACCGCGAGATAAAGAAGATTTTGGGGGATGCAATCAACGCTGAAAATAAATCTAAACCATTGACAGATGAAGCTTTGATGGAACTATTGAAAGAAAAAGGATATCCAATTGCACGTAGAACGGTAGCCAAATACCGCGAGCAATTGAACATACCTGTGGCGAGATTGAGGAAAATATTGTAGAGGTTTATGAGGGTTTATACAGGGTTGTGAGGGTTTATAAAGGTTTATGAGGGTTTATAAAAGTTTATAAAGGTTTATAAAGGTTTATGAGAGTTTAGACGGGACATCAAACGCTAAACTTTCAACTTTAAACCATAATTTTGCTTTTCATGAAATATTTGATCGTTGGTTTAGGGAATCCGGGTGAAGAGTACGTACACACACGTCATAATATTGGTTTTGATGTATTAGACGAGCTCTGTGCATCAAAAGGGGGCATTTGGGAATCCGTAAAGCATGGTTGGAAAGTAGAATTGTTGCACAAGGGTCGGAAAATGATACTTTTAAAACCCAATACCTACATGAATCTTTCAGGTAAAGCCGTTTCTTATTGGATGCAACAAGAAAAAATAGCCTTGCAAAATGTTGTGATTGTTACCGATGATTTGGCATTGCCGGTGGCAAAACTTAGATTAAAACCAAAGGGTTCAGATGGTGGTCACAACGGATTAAAAAGTATCGACGCTTCTTTGAATACGCCAAATTACGCTCGTTTTCGTTTCGGAATAGGAAATGATTTTCCAAAAGGCCGACAAGTTGAATTTGTTCTAGGCAAATGGACAGCAGAAGAACAACCTCTCATACAAGAAGCCATTGTTAAAGCCATTGCCGGTATTGAAGAAATGGTTTGGCAAGGAATCGATCGGGCTATGATGAAAGTTAATTAGAAGAGGGTTATAGGGTTATCAGATTAGAAGGTTATCGGGATTGAATATTAGGGTTATAGGATTAGAGGGTTATGGGGTTATAAGCCCATAAGCCCATCAACCAATAAGCCTCCCGAAAGCTTTCGGGACCCATCAACTATAAATTTTAATTCGAATGGCTAAAATGCTGGTGATAAATGCGAGGGAAATATTTAGTGCAATGATGAGAAAAAAGTCGGGGATGGATAGTTGAACGGGGTAAGACATGGCAAAGGTAGATTGGGTTTTTACCCAGCCGTAATGTTGCTGCAATACCACCAGTAAGGCCCCGATGGTGAGTCCAAGCGTACTTCCAACAACGGCCACCATTTGTCCTTCAAGAATAAAAATGTTACGAATATGATGAACCTTCATACCGAGGGCATTGAGCATTTTCAAATCTTGCTGTTTGTCGATTGTCATCATGCGAATAGAACCAAAAAGGTTGAATGAGATGAGGAGAAGAATGAAGGCTAGAAGGGCAAAAGAAACCCATTTTTCGGTGTTGAACATTTTGTACATTGTTTTGTGCTGTTCTTTCCTATTGAGAACTTCAAACGATTGTCCAACAATTTGTTGTACTTGATTTTGAATGGTTTCGAGTTGATTTTCGGATATTTTTAAGTGAAGAGCGCTCATTTCATGATCGTGTGAAAAAAGACTTCTAGCCACATCAATGGGCACAATGATGGTGGATTCATTTAAATCTTCACCGAGTTTCACCATGGCACTTACAAGCACATCTTCTTGATTCAGAACAGATTGTGACACGGATTCTGAAGATCTATCGGGCACCAAAAGTTCTAAGTTGGAGTTTTCAGAACCGATATTTAATTTATAAATCATGCCTTCAGAAAGCCAGGCGAAATTTTGTGTCAGAGCATTTTCTGAATTGGTTAAAGGCTTGTCTTTCGGAGGAAAGGTGGTGATGCCTTTTGGGTGGAATGGATCTACTTGTTTTTGAAGGACATTTGAGCCGGAGACAATCAAACTGTCTACCATTAAGGTGCGATAGACACCTGTATCAACACCTTTTACCAGCGCCACGGTTTGCTTGTCGTTAAACTTTACAATGGCTTTATCATCGAGGCATTGATAGGTACCTTTTACACCGGCAACGCGAGAAATTTCTTTGAGTTTAGCTGGAGGCAGGGCGAATACTTTTCCTTGTTTGGCAACAACTTTTATATCGGCATCACCGTATTTATATCCCCCAAAAATAGCAGCTTCAAAACCGTTCAAAGCGCTTAATAAAACGATGAGGGCGAGGGCGCCGATGGCGTATCCGGCAAGAGAAATGCCGGTAATGATATTGATGGCTGATGGGTTCTTCTTGGAGAAGAAATATTTTCGTGCTATGAGCCAAACCAATTTCACGTGGTCAGTGAATTAAGATTCTGTATTGTTGTCGGAGGATTTGATTTTATCGAAAAGTTCATCCATTTTCGCCACGTAATCCAGGGTATCGTCTTCGTAGAAGCGAATTTCTGGAATTTTCTTGACGTTATTTTTGATTTTGCGGGCAATTTCGTGACGAATTTCTTTGTCGACCACAGTATTTAAGTGGGTCAACACATCTTTTCTGTTTTGAATGTTGTAAAGAGAAAGGTACACCTTTACGTAGGATAAATCTGGGCTAACGAGTACATTTGACATGGTTACGAAAGTACCACCGAGCCATTCATTACGATGAATTGTCATTAATTCAGCGAGGTCACGTTGAATTTGCTTTGCAAATTTATCTTGTCTGAGTCCCATAGGTTCAAAGGTAAGGAAGGTTTATCAAAGTTTATAGTTTAAGGTTTAAAGTTTAGGGTTTGTCCTTGCCTGATAAGGGCTTATTTAACTTTAAACAATAAACTTTCAACTATAAACTTAACGTTGATTGTTCATCGTTTAAGGAAG
>JACCDX011694881.1_pt1 | contig 10251 bp, 9 predicted proteins | sample 7449681 | NCBI WGS metagenome assembly JACCDX01 (sample SAMN15323450, study PRJNA562643) | freshwater metagenome | isolation source: river surface water | place: USA:Blue River Watershed | collected 2017-08-18
CTGAAAAAGTGAGTAAGTAATTACTCGGAAGGGCGTCGGGAAACCGGCGCCCTTCTGCTTTACCCTTTGGGAATGAAAAACTATCGAATCAATAACTTTCGTATGGCCGGGTATGCAGCACTTGCTGCGGGGTTAATTAACTTGCGTTATCAGTGGGGTAGCGATGTAAGTAAGAGTCTTGTATTGATTATTCCTGGTGCGCTACTCCTACTTTTTTCCCTTACAACACCTGGAAAAATTTGGATGCAGACTAAGTCTTCGACTGCGGTAGTTGGAAGCGTTGGTTCACTCCTTCTTATCTACAGCTTTATTATTTAATCTTCGTCATTAATAATGGCGCCCCTTCTCGGGGACTACTTACGGAAAGATAAGTCTTTTTTCTTCATCTCATTAACAAGAATGCGGATTGTGTTTTGACCCATTCCATGGAGTGATTTGATCTCATCAAGAGATGTTTTTCTAAGGTCGCTTAACCTGTAGTAGCCCTCATCAATGAGTGCGCGCCTTGCTGGCGCGCTTATGCCAAGCTCTCGCCAGTTTCCATCTACGGCTTCGTAGGCATCTAGATCCACTTCACCACGAGTCACAGCGCAACGTGACTGCGCCTTTGCCGCCCTGCGAGCCGCAGCGGCCTTCATCGCCTCTGAACGAAGCTTCTTAACCTTTGCTGGTGAGTTCTTAGCCATTCAATATTTTCCTAATGTTCCAGGATTTACCATCAAGTGCGGGAGGCGGGACTTGAACCCGCACGCCGAAGCACAAGTTCCTAAGACTTGCGTGTCTGCCATTTCACCACTCCCGCTGGAGTTGCAAGAGCTAACACTAGAGGTTCATCGTGGAAGTAACAAAAAACGGTAGCCTTACGCAGGTGTCCTCGCATTCAGAACTCCTAGCGACCCAGATTCAAGGGGCAATCGCTCGCGCAATTGAGCGTGGAGATCTAGTCGGACAAGTTCCAGACTCCATTCCTTTAGAACGTCCAAAGAATCGCGATCATGGTGATTACGCCTCTTCTATTGCACTGCAATTAGCTAAGCCTGCGGGTAAGAATCCTCGCGAGGTAGCGCAGTTGTTAAAGGCAGATCTTGAGTCTTTGCCAGAGGTCACAAAGGTGGATATCGCAGGCCCCGGCTTTATCAACATCACGCTCAACCGCGCTAGCCAAGCAGATTTAGTTCGAACAGTAATCCTTGCGGGTTCGAAGTTCGGAACAGGCGAGAAGTTAAAGGGTGTAACGATCAACCTTGAGTTCATTAGCGCTAATCCAACTGGGCCATTGCACCTTGGCCATACTCGTTGGGCAGCGGTAGGAGATGCACTGGGTCGCGTGTTAACTGCAGCAGGTGCCAAGGTGACACGTGAGTTCTATATCAATGATCGCGGCAATCAGATGGATCTCTTCGGCCAATCGGTAGAGGCTGCAGCGCTTGGTAATCCAATTCCTGAAGATGGTTACCAGGGTGAGTACATCAAAGATTTAGCAGCAGAGGTTGTTTCAGCAAATGCAGGAATTCTTAACTTACCAACGCAAGAGCGGTTCATAGCCTTTCGAGAAGCTGCGTACATGGCTCAGCTAGCAGATCAGAAGCGAGTGCTAGAAACCTTTCAAACAAAGTTTGATGTCTGGTTCTCAGAGCGCTCACTACACGACTCAGGTGCGGTCGATCATGGTTTAGAGAAGCTGCGCTCGCAAGGACATGTATTTGAAGTCGATGGTGCAACATGGCTTCGCACCACAGATTTTACCGATGACAAAGATCGAGTTTTGATTAAAGCAAATGGAGATTTAACCTACTTTGCATCAGATACCGCTTACTACATTAATAAGCGCGAACGTGGCTTTGATATCTGTATCTACATGCTTGGCGCAGATCACCACGGGTACGTTAACCGATTAGGTGCAATTGCAGCATGCGCTGGTGATGACCCTAAGTACAACATTGAGGTATTGATCGGCCAACTTGTAAAAATCATGGAGGGCGGCGAAGAGGTCAAGCTCTCAAAGCGCGCCGGCACGATTATTACCCTCGAAGAGTTGGTAGAAAAGGTTGGCGTTGATGCTGCGCGTTACACACTCATTCGCTATCCAGTCGAAACACCCATGGTGATGGATGTAGATATTTTGAAGCGAAATACAAATGAAAACCCTGTGTACTACGTGCAGTACGCACATGCCCGAATTGCCGCCGTACTTCGTAACGCCGATGAACTTAAAGCAGCACACGGATTAGATAACTTTGACCCAGAGCAACTCAGCCATGATCGAGAAAACGAACTCTTAGGGGCACTTGCCGAATTCCCTCGTGTAGTCAGTGGGGCCGCCGAGCTTCGCGAACCACACCGTATTGCCCGCTATCTAGAAGAGCTCGCCGGTCTTTATCACGGCTTTTACGCAGACTGCCGCGTACTGCCGATGGGAGATGAGCCGGTTACATCGCTCCACTCTGCGCGATTAAATCTATGTGCAGCAACGAAGCAAGTACTGAAGAATGGTCTTGATCTACTTGGTGTTAGCGCACCGGAGAGGATGTAAGTATGTGGTCGAAAAATGTTTCATTCGATAATAATCAGCTACAACTCTCGGGAATTAGCGCAACAAAACTTGCACAAGAGTTTGGTACACCCGCTTTTTTTATCGATGAGGATGATTTCCGCAATCGAGCACAAAGTTGGAAGAGTGCTCTTGAATCAGAGTTCGGTGAAAATGCCGGAGGAGTTTTCTATGCAGCTAAAGCTTTTATCTGTACCGATGTAGCCCGTTGGATTAAGGAGCTCGGTATCGGTATCGATGTATGTACAGGTGGTGAGCTCGCCGCTGCACTTGCCGGAGGCATTGATCCAAAGAAGATTGAGCTTCATGGAAACAATAAGTCTCTTGCAGAAATTGATCGCGCAGTAGATGTCGGCGTAAAGACAATCGTTATCGATTCACTCCACGAGATTGAGCGCGTAGCGGCGATGGCTCGCAAACACTCAAAGGTCCAGGCGGTTTTCCTGCGCCTTACACCGGGCATTCAAGCCCATACACATGAGTCGATCTCCACAGCACATGAAGATGTGAAGTTTGGGTTTTCCATTGCAAGTGGCGCTGCTTGGGATGCTGTTCAAGAGGTTCTGCGTCATTCCGAGTTAGAGCTTCGCGGCGTCCACTGTCACGTCGGTTCACAGATTTTTGGGACAGACTCATTTGAGATGGCATCAGAGCGACTCATCAACTTCTTAGCGAAGTTTCGTGATGCGTTTGGACGCGAACTTCCAGAGTTGGATTTAGGTGGAGGCTATGGAATCGCATACCTTCCAAATGAAGAGACGGTACAACCGAGTGAGGTAATTCCTGCACTCCATGCCGCGGTAAAGAAACACTGTGCAGCAAAGAATCTTTCAATTCCAGTTATCTCTATAGAACCAGGCCGCGCAATCGTTGGTCCTACAACCTTTACTCTGTATGAAGTTGGAACCACCAAAGATGTAACTCTCGAAGATGGAAATATCCGTCGATACATCTCTGTCGATGGGGGAATGAGCGAAAATATTCGTCCATCACTTTACGATGCTCAGTACTTTGCAATCTTGGCATCACGCCAATCTCAATCAGAAAAGGTTTCATCCCGAATTGTCGGAAAGCATTGTGAGACTGGCGATATCGTAATTCGTGACATCGATCTTCAATCAGATATCGCACCAGGGGATTTACTGGCTACTCCTGCAACAGGTGCTTACGGAAGAAGCATGGCCAGTAACTACAATCACGTCCCTAGACCACCGGTTATCGCTGTAAAAGATGGGAAAGCCCGCGTAATAGTCCGCCGAGAAAATGAGGCAGATTTACTCGCACTTGATGTGAAAGAATAGGCGGATGAACCCGGTGGATAAGCACATCTTCGATCGTCCAGTGCGCATCGGCATGCTCGGATGCGGAGTCGTTGGCAGTCATGTGGCACGTCTGCTTCTTGCAGATAAAGAGGAGCTTTCAACTCGGGCCGGAGTAAAAATCGAACTCGTCAAGATTGCAGTACGTACTATCCGACCAATCGATGACATAGATCCAAAGCTATTTACAACCGATGCAAAGTCAATCGTCAACGATCCAGAGATTGATCTCATCGTTGAGGTAATGGGCGGAATCGAACCTGCCCGCGAACTCATTATGGCTGCGATTGAAAACCGTAAATCGGTCGTAACCGCGAACAAGGCGCTACTTGCAAGCCACGGTGCAGAGATGTTTACAGCGGCGTACGCAAAGGGTGAGGATATTTACTACGAAGCTGCCGTTGCAGGTGCGATACCAATTATTCGACCTATGCGCGACTCTCTCGTTGGCGACTTTGTTACACGCCTGATGGGAATCGTTAACGGAACAACAAACTACATTCTCACAAAGATGCATGAAGATAACCGCGAGTTTGCAGATGTTCTTAGAGAGGCTCAAGCGCTCGGTTACGCTGAGGCTGACCCAACAGCCGATGTCGAAGGCTTTGATGCCGCCGCTAAAGCTGCGATTCTCTCTGGTCTTGCCTTTCATACTCGCGTAACTATCGATGATGTATATCGCGAAGGAATCTCTAAGATCACACTTGAAGATGTGCAGATTGCTAAGTCAATGGATCACGTCATCAAACTGCTAGCCATCTCTGAGCTCACTCCAAGCGATGAAATCTCAGTACGTGTTCACCCGGTCATGCTTCACAAGAGCCATCCATTAGCTTCTGTTCGTGATGCCTTTAACGCGGTATATGTTGAAGCCGAATCTGCTGGTTCACTCATGTTCTACGGACGTGGAGCCGGTGGTGCACCGACAGCTTCTGCAATTCTCGGAGATATATGTGCAGTTGCAAGACACATTGCCCATAACTCTGTTGGACAACGCGAAACAGATTATGCAGATCGCGATATTGCACCAATTGAAACTACAAAGACAAAGTTTCTGATTCGCCTTGAGGTCGAGGAAAAAGCTGGCGTATTGGCAGCGATCGCTCAGGTCTTTTCAACTCACGGAGTATCTATTCAGACCGTCAATCAGGCTGGTCGTGATACAGAAGCTGAGCTCACAATCGTTACTCACCAAGCAACTGAAGGTGAGCTCAAAGCCACAGTTGATGCTTTGAAGGCGATGGATATGGTGAAGCATGTTTCAAGTGTTATTCGCGTAGAAGGAGCGTTGTCGGTATGAGCATCTTTGGAAAGAAGAGTGGTGCCCATCAGTGGCGTGGAGTGATTGAGGAGTATCGAGATCGCTTGCCTGTTTCAGCTAAGACTCCGATCATCTCTCTTCGCGAAGGCGGAACACCTCTTATTCACGCCGGATTTCTTTCAGAGCTTCTCGAAAACGATGTCTGGCTAAAGTTTGAGGGTAACAACCCGACTGGCTCCTTCAAAGATCGCGGAATGACAATGGCGATCTCGAAAGCCGCTGAAGATGGCGCCAAAGCTGTTATCTGTGCATCAACTGGAAATACAAGCGCAAGCGCGGCTGCCTACGCAACAAAAGCAGGAATGATCTGCGCCGTGCTAATTCCTGCAGGAAAGATCGCAACAGGAAAGCTAGCTCAAGCCGTAATCCACGGTGCACAGATTCTTCAGGTAAATGGCAACTTTGATGACTGCCTAACTCTGGCTCGCGATCTTTCAGATAACTACCCGGTTGCATTAGTAAACAGCGTTAACCCTTTCCGTATTGAAGGACAAAAGACCGCAGCATTTGAGGTCGTTGATCTACTTGGAGACGCTCCCGATATTCACGCACTTCCAGTTGGTAATGCAGGAAATATCACCGCTTACTGGAAGGGGTACCGCGAGTACCGCAAAGATGGCATCTCAAAGAAGCTTCCTCAGATGTGGGGATTTCAAGCAGCTGGCGCTGCGCCACTTGTGAAAGGTAAGCCGGTCTTAAAGCCAGAGACCATCGCAACAGCGATTCGAATTGGAAATCCAGCTTCATGGGATCAAGCCATTGAAGCACGTGATTCATCCGGTGGAGTAATTGATTCAGTCACAGATAAAGAGATCTTGGCGGCGTACGCAATCGTTGCAGGAAAAGAGGGTGTCTTTGTTGAGCCATCTAGTGCTGCAGGAATTGCTGGACTTATTAAGTACAAGAAAGCCGGAAAGCTTCCAAAGGGTAAGCGCATCGTTATTACTGTGACAGGTCATGGCTTGAAGGATATTTCTTGGGCGCTTGAAACATTCAAGAAGCCAAAGGTTGTAAAGGTAAATGCAGCACTTGCTGCAAAAGCTCTTGGGCTAAAGAAGTAACGAGAACTGATTATGGCCAAGCCAACCTTTAAAGCAAATCCAATCCAGGTTCAAGTCCCTGCCTCCAGTGCCAACCTTGGTCCTGGCTTTGATTCATTTGGTTTAGCACTGGGCATGCATGATCGCTACGTTGCACAGATTCTTGATGATGCAGGGTTGGATATCGATGTAACTGGTGAAGGCGCCGACGATGTTCCGCGTACCGACAAGAACCTTTTGGTGAAGGCGATGTATAAAGGCTTTGACTTTTTAGGTGGAAAACCTAAAGGCGTTGCAGTGCGGGCGCTCAACGTTATTCCTCATGGGCGCGGACTTGGTTCATCTGCCAGTGCAATTATTGGGGGATTAGTTCTTGCACGTGCATTAGTACTTACAGGCAGCGACAAAATGAGTGATGAAGTACTTCTTAACTTGGCCACTGAGATGGAGGGCCATCCTGACAACGTTGCTGCTGCACTTTTCGGTGGAGCAGTAGTTGCATGGCAGGAGGATCGTCACGGTAAAGAGGTTGCGCAATCCATCTCTTTAGCTGTTGATCCTCGCGTTCGCGCAATTGCATTTATCCCAAACTCTGCAGTTGCAACTACGAAAGCAAGAAAGATGCTGCCAGAGAGCATTCCGCACAAGGATGCTGCACGTAACTCAGCGAATGCGGCGTTACTTGTACATGCTTTGACACTGCGTCCAGATCTTATGTACCGAGCTACTGAGGATTTCTTGCATCAGAGCTACCGAAAAGAAGCGATGCCAGCCTCATTTGAGTTAATGACTAAACTGCGAGCAGCTGGAGTTGCAGCCTTTATCTCTGGGGCGGGACCAACGGTTCTAGCTCTACATGCTGGAAATGATGCAGATGCTGCTGAGTTAATACGTGCTGCGGGCTCTAAGTTTGAGGCTAAACCCCTCGAGATTTCGCCGTTTGGCGCCACACTTATCTAACTGCTACGCTTTCCCTATCTAGCCAGCCGGAAGTTACGGCGTAAGTCGGCCGAGATAATCCAGAAAAACCACAGGCTCTTCGCCTTTGCGAGTAATTCGTGAGTGCGTAGCCCCAAATGAAAAGAAGCACATGACTGAAAAAGAACCAGTTCGCTCAAGTAGTCCAGAGCTAACAGCGATGACCCTTCCGAAACTTAAGGAAGTGGCTTCCCAACTCGGAATTGATGGCGCTGCAAAGTTAAAGAAGGACGCTCTTGTGACAGCGATTGCAGATTTACAGGCATCAAACCGCGAGGCAGCTAAGGCTGAACGCGAAGCACGCCGCGAAGCACGCAATGCTAAAAAGAGTTCTAACCGCGATCAGAGCGCACCTTCTAACGAGGGCGATGATGATGATAATGACTCAAGCAATGATTCAAACAATAACTCCGGTGGCAACGACTCCGATAACCGCGAATTCCGTGGTGGACGTGACCGCAACCGTGGACGTGACCGCAACCGTGGACGTGACCGCAACCGAGATCGTGCACCTCGCGAAGAGCGCGAGCCAGTAATTTCAGAGGATGATGTTTTGGTACCAGTCGGTGGCCTTGTAGACATCATGGAGAACTTCTCCTTTATTCGCACAGGTGGATACCTACCAAGCCCTAACGATGTTTACGTCTCACAGCAGCAGGTCCGTAAGTACGGATTGCGTAAGGGAGATGTTGTAACGGGTCAGGTTCGCCAGGCACGTGAAGGCGAACAACGCCAGAAGTACAACCCGCTCATTACTCTTGAAACAGTTAACGGTGTTCCTTACGAAGAGGCTAAGGGCCGTGTTGAGTTCAGCAAGCTTGTTCCTCTCTATCCTCAAGAGCGTCTTCGTCTTGAAACAGAGCCAAACATTCTTACAACTCGCGTTATCGACCTTATTGCACCAATTGGTAAGGGCCAGCGCGGACTTATTGTTTCGCCACCAAAGGCTGGAAAAACAATGGTCTTGCAGTCAATCGCCAACGCAATCACAACTAACAATCCAGAGTGTCACTTAATGGTTGTTCTAGTAGATGAGCGTCCTGAAGAAGTTACAGATATGCAGCGATCAGTTAAGGGTGAAGTTATCGCCTCGACATTTGATCGCCCTGCAGATGATCACACAACAATCGCAGAGCTAGCCATCGAGCGCGCAAAGCGCCTTGTAGAGCTAGGCCACGATGTAGTTGTTCTTCTCGACTCAATCACACGTCTTGGTCGCGCATACAACATCGCAGCACCAGCATCAGGTCGAATTCTCTCTGGTGGTGTTGATTCAGCAGCTCTTTATCCACCTAAGAAGTTCTTTGGTGCAGCTCGTAATATTGAAGATGGTGGATCACTCACAATCCTTGCAACAGCACTTGTTGATACAGGCTCACGCATGGATGAAGTTATCTTCGAAGAGTTCAAGGGAACAGGAAACATGGAGCTCATCCTCAATCGAAAGATTGCAGATAAGCGCATCTTCCCAGCTGTCGATGTTGTTGCATCCGGTACACGTAAGGAAGAAATCCTTATGGGTTCAGAGGAGCTCAATATTGTTTGGAAGCTACGTCGTGTTCTTCATGCTCTTGAGCCACAAGCTGCTCTCGAGCTTCTCCTTGAGAAGATGAAGGGCACTAAGTCCAACGTTGAGTTCTTGATGCAGATTCAGAAGACAACCGCTGGTCCTAACGAGGGCTAACACGCTCAGATTTCACAAGTAACGGGGTAGCCCGTTACCCTTACGACCGTTAACCGAACCATCTGGTTCACCGAAGTTCAATTAATTGGGCATCGGATCCAGATAGAACAAAGGGAAGAAAATGAAGCCAGAGATTCACCCAGAGTACAAAGAGACCCACGTAACTTGTGGTTGCGGCGAGAAGTTCACTACTCGCTCAACAGTTGCTAGCGGATCTATCTACGTTGAAGTTTGTTCTGTATGCCACCCGTTCTACACAGGCAAGCAGCGCATCCTCGATACTGGTGGACGTGTAGCGAAGTTCGAAGAGCGTTTCGGTAAAAAGAAGTAGCTTTCTAAAGAGACCGCATCGCAACCTGCTTTGGTTGCGGTCGCGGTCTTTTTTATTTCAACTAATAGATAACTAATAGACAGCTAATAGAAGGGAGAGGTCATGAGTAAGGATCGTTTTGCATCCGCACATGAGATGGTGCGCGAGTACGCAGAGCTTGAAGCAAAGATGGCTGATCCCTCCCTTCATGAAGATGCTGGTAACGCTCGCAAACTCGGACGCCGATACGCACAGCTTGGACCAGTAGTAGCAGGCTTTAACGCATGGAAGAGCGCTGCAGATGATTTAGAGGCGGCCAAAGAGATGGCAGCGGAAGATCCAGATTTTGCCTCCGAACTTCCAGCGATGGAAGCAAAGGTAGAAGAGACCGCAGCAAAGCTTGAGGAGCTACTTCTTCCACGTGATCCAAACGATGATCGTGATGTCATTATTGAGGTGAAGGCTGGTGCTGGTGGAGATGAGTCTGCTTTATTTGCAGGAGATCTTGTACGCATGTATCAGCGTTACGCCGAGAAGCAGGGTTGGAAGATTGAAATAATCGATTTGACCGAGTCAGATCTGGGTGGCTACAAAGATATTTCAATGGCGGTTAAATCTAAGGGCGTTGCCGAGCAAGGCAAGTCACCATATGCGCGATTGAAGTTTGAAGGTGGAGTGCACCGCGTTCAACGTGTTCCAGAGACTGAGTCACAGGGGCGCATCCATACATCTGCCGCTGGGGTTCTTGTTTTACCTGAAGCCGAAGAGGTTGATGTCGAGTTGAATATGAATGATGTGCGTGTAGACGTGTATCGCTCCTCAGGTCCAGGAGGTCAGAGCGTTAACACGACCGACTCAGCCGTTCGGCTTACACACGTTCCAACTGGAATCGTTGTCTCGTGTCAGAATGAGAAGAGCCAGCTTCAAAATAAAGAGTCCGCACTTCGTATTTTGCGCGCACGCCTCTTGGCAGATGCACAGGAAAAGGCTGAAGCACTAGCCTCTGCTGAACGAAAGAGCCAGGTTCGAACCGTTGATCGCTCTGAAA
>JACCDX011228827.1_pt1 | contig 10249 bp, 10 predicted proteins | sample 7449681 | NCBI WGS metagenome assembly JACCDX01 (sample SAMN15323450, study PRJNA562643) | freshwater metagenome | isolation source: river surface water | place: USA:Blue River Watershed | collected 2017-08-18
AGGCGCTGGCGGGGGACGAGCTGCTGCTCGCCGGGGGCGTGGAGATGATGTCCCGGGTGCCGATGTTCGGCGATGCGGCGCCCCACTATGCCGACAAGGCCCTGGCCGAGGCGATCGGCTTCATGCCACCCCCCTGGACCTCCGATCTGGTGGCCACCCGATGCGGCTTCAGCCGCGCGCAATGCGACGACTATGCCGCCTTGTCGCAGGCGCGTGCGGCGGCCGCCCGCCGCGACCTGCCGATGCCTTCCATGTTGCCGGTCCTCGACGCCGACGATCAGATCCTCCTGGCCAGGGACGAGACCATCCGCGAGGGTGTGACCACCGCCCAGCTGGGGGGTCTCCGTACTGTGTATGAAGCCGGGGCACAGGGCATGGACGCCTGGGGCCTGGCCCAGGAGCCGGGGCTGGGCGAGATCCGCCATGTGCACACGGCCGGCAATGCGCCCTGCATGGCCGATGGCGCGGCGGCGGTGATCGTGGGCAGCGAGGCCGCCTTGCAGCGAGGCGGGTTGAGGCCGCGTGCCCGCATCCTGGCCACTGCCGAGGCCTGCGTGCCCCTGGTGCAGACCGGGGCGGTCGATGCCAGCCGCCTCGCGCTGGCGCGCGCCGGCCTGGGCGTGAACGACATCGACCTCTGGGAGGTGCGCGACTCCTTCGCCGCCATCACCCTGCACTACATCCAGGAGATGGACCTGGACATCGAGCGCTTCAACGTGAACGGAAGCGCCATTGCCCTGGGCCATCCCATGGGTGCCACTGGCGCCATGCTGGTCAGCTGCCTGCTGGACGAACTGGAGCGACGCGACCTGCGCCGAGGCGTGGTGGCCATTGCCGGAGCCGCCGGCGTGGCCGCTGCCGCCGTGATCGAACGCTGCTGAAAACAACCCCCAAGGAGGAAACCCCCATGCTCGAAGCCGTCAACCGCGAAACGCTGACCTGTCTGGACACCGATAACCCTTACCTCACGGGCGCCTGGACACCGATCGACACGGAATGGACGGCCAGCACGCCCGCGCTCAAGGTGCTGCATGGCGAGATTCCGAAGGATCTGCACGGGGTCTACCTGCGCAACGGCCACAGCCAGGTGCATGCGCCCATGGGCAAGTACCACCCCTTTGACGGTGACGGCATGGTGCATGCCGCCCACTTCGAGAACGGGCAGATGACCTACCGCAACCGCTGGACCCGCACCACCGGCTTCCTGGCCGAGAAAGCCGCTGGCGAGTCGCTGTGGCCTGGCATCATCGAGCCGCGCCGTGCCACCCGCCGGGGCTGGGGGTCGATCGGGGCGATGAAGGACAACGCGGGCACCGATGTCATCGTGCATGCGGGCAAGGCCATCGTGGCCATGAGCCAGTGCAGCGAGCCCTATCGCCTGGATCCGGTCACGCTGGAGACGCTGGGGCCTGATGCGGCCTGGTGCCGGCAATTGGGCGACCGTGGCATCTGCTCGCATTTCCAGATCGACGAGCACACCGGCGAGATGATGTTCTTCAACTACGGCGAGCACGCCCCCTTCTTCAACTACGGGGTGGTCAACGCGCGTAACGAGCTGGTGCACTACACGCCGATCGAGCTGCCGGGACCGCGATGGCCGCACGACCTGGGCATGACGCAGAACCACTGCATCATCCACGACCTGCCCATGTTCTTCGACGAAGCCGCCCTGGCCAAGGGCCAGCATCGCTTGAAGTTCCACCGCGACGTGCCCGCCCGCTTCGGCATCATTCCGCGCATGGGGCGCAACCAGGATGTCCGCTGGTTCGAGGGCCAGCCTTGCTACATCCTGCACCTGTCCAACAGCTACGAGCAGGGCGACGAGGTGGTGATGGAAGGCTGCATCCAGACCAACCCGGTGCCCGATCTCACCGGCCTGCCCAAGGAAGGCTACGACCGCATGAACGCCTTGCTGGACATGCACCGGCAGGAAACGCGCATGCACCGCTGGCGCTTCAACCTCAAGACCGGGCAGACCCACGAGGAGGACCTGGACGACGAGGTGACCGAGTTCCCCATGGTCAACGGTCGCTACAAGGGGCGCCCCAACCGATTCGTCTACACCGCCTACATGGTGCAGGGCGCCTGGCTGCTCGATGGCCTCAAGAAGTACGACCTGCACACCGGCAAGACCCAGAGCTGGCGCTGCCCGCCCGGGTGCTATGTGAGCGAGGCGCCCTTCGCCCCTCGCCTGGGCTCGAAAGACGAGGACGACGGCTACGTGCTCACCTTCATGAACGACACCGTCCATCGGCGTGCCGAGTGCGTGATCTTCGACGCCAAGCAGATCGACAGGGGGCCTGTCTGCCGCGTCGAGCTGCCCGCCTTCATCCCGCTGGGCGCGCATGCCTACTGGATGCCGATGTCCGACCTGAAGGGCCTGGTGGCATGACCGGCGCGGACTCCCCGGATTACAGCGTCACGCAGGCCCACGGCGTTGCCAGTGGGGTGACCGTGTTCATGCTTCATGGGGCCTTCGGCGCCAAGGAATACTGGCGGTCCCAGGTCGCCGCGCTGGCGGCTGCCGGTCATCGGGTGGTTGCCTGGGATGCGCCCGGCTACGGCCTGTCGCCCCTGCCGAAGGACTTCAGCATCGACCGTTGCGCCCAGGCGCTCGCCGTCCTGCTGCGCCGGGAGGGCGGCGCTTGCAACATCGTCCTGGGGCACAGCATGGGCGGGATGATCGCCCAGCGCGCCTGGGCCCATGCGCCCGAGCGCATTCAGGGCTATGTGCTGTCGGCCACCAGCGCCGCCTTCGGCAAGGCGGACGGCGACTGGCAACAGGAGTTCGTACGCCAGCGGGTGGCGCCGCTCGACGCCGGCCGCACCCTTCCCGAGCATGCGCCGGGCATGCTGCGCGCCATGATGGCGCCCGGGGTGAAGGGCCCCGCCATCGATCTGCTGGTAGCGACCGTGAGCCAGATGCGCGAGGAGACCTTTCGCGCCGCGGTGGCCGCCATCGCCACCTACGAGGGCCGCGAGTTGCTGCCCCGGATGAACGTCCCGGTCCTGTGCGTGGCGGGCGGCCTGGACAAGACGGCCCCCGCCGAAGTGATGCGCAAGATGGCCGACAAGCTGCCGGATGCGCGCTTCGCCTGCATGGAGAGCGCCGGGCACTTTGGCTGGGCCGAACAGCCCGAGGCCTTCAACGCACTGCTGCTGGACTTCATCGGCTCGCGCTTCGTCCGCGCGTCCGTCTAGCCTTTGGAAGCCGGTTCCACCGGGCGAAAGCGCGTGCTGGGTCCGTCCGGCGTGTCCACCGGGTCCGAAAACCGCGCCAGCGGCCGCATCCACAGCACATCGGCCTTCGGACGGCCATCGTCCGCCAGCGGGCGATACAGCACCCCCGTCTCCAACGTGGCTTCGATCAGGCAGTAGCCCGCCACCTCGTAGAGGCCGCCCTTGTAGTGGCGAAGCCGCGTGCCGGTGGGCCAGGGGGTGGAGAGGGCAGGGAGGTCGTGCATGGGTCTTATCGGGTGGAGTGGGGCGCTGGGTGAGGGTGGTCGGCGGGTGGATGCTGCGGCGCGGCAACGCGCCTTTGCCCGAGAGCCCGACGCGGGCATGGGGCTGTTTGGCCGCCGATTGTTGCGCATCGAGCGCAGGCATAGCATGTCCGAATCGCCGTCCTTCGACTTCAGGAGAAATTCCATGCGCAAGCACCTGTCCGTGTTCCTGCTTTCCGCCTTCGCCGCCGGTGCGGCCCTGGCCGACAACTGCCCCAACGAGATGAAGGCGATTGACGCCAAGATGGCCACCAAGCCCACCCTGTCCAAGGACGCGGCGGACAAGGTGGCCAAGCTGCGCGCCGATGGCGAGACCGCGCACAAGGCGGGTCGCCACGACGACTCGATGAAGGCCCTGGGCGAGGCCAAGCGCCTGCTCGGTATCTGAGCGACGTGCGCCCCGCGCCGATGCGCCGCCGCCAAGCCTTGCTGGCCCTGGCGGGGGGTGTGATGCTGGCCGCCGCGCCGGCCCAAGCCCAGGTTGGCCAGTCCGACCCGGACCGTCAGCGGCTGCAGGCCGCCCAGGCCGCGACCGTGGGCGTGTCGGTGCGCGCGGTTGCCGGCGCAGGCTCAGCCTCGACGCTGGGCCGCCTGCGTGAGGGCAGCGGCGTGCTGGTGTCCCTGCCGGGCGCGCCCGAGGGGCTGGTGCTGACCATCGGCTACCTGGTCCTCGAAGCCGAGACCGTGGACCTGGTCACGCGCGACTCGCGCCGTGTTCCCGGGCAGGTGGTGGCCTATGACTACGTCAACGGCCTGGGCCTCGTTCGACCTCTGGTGCCGCTCGGCGGCATCAAGCCGGTGGCCCTGGGATCGGCCGCGGCGCTGGCCACCGGGTCGCCGCTGATCTATGTGTCAGGCGCCTTGCCCCAGCAGGCCGGTGCCGTGCGCCTGATGGACCGCCGGCCCTTCACCGGCTATTGGGAGTACCACCTCGACGCCGCGCTCTACACTTCGCCGCCGGTGGGCAACCACTCGGGCGCCGGTCTGTTCAACGCGCAGGGCGAGCTGGTCGGGATCGGCAACCTGGTGATGATGGACGTCATGCCCGACGAGGACCCGAGGCAGCTGCCCGGCAACCTCTTCGTGCCGGTGGACGTCCTGCAGCCGGTGCTGGCCGACCTGGTACGTGAAGGGCGTCACCCCCAGGGGCGCAGGCCCTGGCTGGGCGTCAACGCGATGCAGTTCGGGTCGCGGGTACGCATCACCCGAATCACGGCCGGCGGGCCCGCCGAAGCCGCGGGCCTGCGGGTGGGGCATGTGGTGACGGCTGTCGACGGCCAGCCGGTGCTGTCGCTGGAGTCGTTCTACAAGCATGTGTGGAGTCACGGGCTCGAGGCCGGTGACATCCGGCTCACGGTGCGCGAAGGTGAGCGAGAGCGTGAGCTGCGGCTGGCGCCGCGCGAGCGCAGCGAAGTGGTCGCGCGTCCGCGCGGGATCTGAGACGCAGGCCGCCCTCTAAGATGCGCGGGTGCCGCATTTCACCGAACCCACCACGCATTACTGGCAGCAGCTGCTGCCCGCCGAGGCCGCACCTGCCGATGACACCGGGCCCTGGCAATACGGCTATCCGGCACGGCTGCCCGATGGCCGCATCCTGAAGCTGCCGATCCGGCCGCTGGCATCCGAGCCTACGCACGCGGTGGCCTCGCTGCTGGTGAACCAGGCCGCGATGGAGGTGGTGCAGGTGCTGGCCCGCATGTTGGGCGAAGCGCTGGCACCGTTCGCGCCGGAGCTGGTGGTCGGCCTGCCGACCCTGGGCTTGTCGCTGGCGCCTGGTGTGGCACAGACGCTGGGCCATAGCCGCTATGTACCGCTTGGCTACTCGCGCAAGTTCTGGTACGACGAGTCGATGTCGGCGTCAGTGCACTCGATCACCTCGCCCACACCCGGCAAGCGGGTCTACCTCGATCCGCACCTGTTGCCGCTGCTGCAGGGACGGCGCGTGGCGCTGGTGGACGACGCACTCTCGACCGGCACCACCATGGCCTCGGCCTGGGACCTGCTGGAGGGCCTGGGCGTGCAGGTGGTGGGCTGCGGCGTCGCCATGCTGCAGGGAGAACGCTGGCGTGAGCGCCTGGGGCCGCAGCGTGCGGCCGGTGCAGTGGGTGTGCTGCGCAGCCCGCTGCTGCGTGCGGTGCCCGAGGGCTGGACGCTGAGGGACTGAGCGATCAGGGCTGGTGCAAGGCGCGTAGCCGGTCGAACTCGGCGTCGAATTCCGCCTGCCACTGCCGGCGCTGGCCCGGGTCCATCCAGGCGCCGTCGAGGCCGTTGCGCATGAATCCGCGCAGGTCGTCGATGGAGAAGCCGAAGTCCTTGACCATCATGTGCCAGGCGCCGGTGGGCGTCACCTTGTGCAGCGTCGGGTCGTCGGTGTTGGGGTGGATGCGCAGGCCCAGGCCCGGCATGCGGCGGATGGGGTGGTCGAGGGCCCAGCGCTCCTTGGGCAGCGTGCGCAGGTAGTAGGAATTGGTGGGCACCACGGTGAAGATGATGCCGCGCTCGGCACAGCGAGCAGCAAAGTCGGGCGCGTCGGTGATGGTGTAGCCATGGTCGATGCGGTCCACCTGCAGCTGTTCGACCGCGGTCTTGACATTGACCCAGGGCATGCCGAACTCGCCCGCGTGCGCGGTGGTCTTGAGGCCCGCGCGGCGGGCGTCGGCATAGGCCTGCGCGAACCACTCGGGCGGGTGGTCGACCTCGTTGTAGTCGATGCCGATGCCCAGCACCTCCTCGCGCCGGTGCGCCACCACCCACTCAACCATCTCGTTGGCGGCCTGCGGCGGCGCTTGGCGGTCGATGGCGGCAATCAGCCACCCCTGGATGCCAAAGTCGGTGCTGGCGTCGTGGATGGCGCGCACGATGGCTTCGAGCGCACGGGGGTAGGCGATGCCCGACTCCTGCGCGGTGCCAGTGGGATTCCAGAAGAACTCGGCATGGCGCACCTGGTGTGCGGCGGCGTCCTGCAGGTATTCGTAGACCAGGCGGTGCAGGTCGTCGGGCTGCGTGATCAGGAAGGCGTCGAGCGCGCGCAGGGCCTTGAGCACGCCGACCGGCTTCTCGCCGCGGACGTAGAAAGCGCGGGCCTCGTCCTCGGTGAGGGGCGCGACTCCGCCGGCCTTGGCGATGGCGCGGCGGGTCCATTCCAGGAAGGTCCCCTCGCGCACGGTGCCCAGAAGGTGGCAGTGGATCTCGACCTTGGGCAGTGCATGCAGGAACTGCAGCAAAGGGGAGTCGTACGGGGGGGCGCCGGTGCTGCGCGCAGGGGATTCGCTCATGGGCTGCATGCTACATTGGCGCGGCCCCCGGGCCCCGCGCCCCATGCGTTCGAAAGAGCGCTTTGTCATCCCCCCTCAGTTTGACCATGCTGCTCGTTTTCGGTTCCGTCAATCTCGACATCGCATTCAGCGCTCAGCGCCTGCCGGGGGCGGGCGAGACGGTGATGGGATCGGGCTACCTGGTCTCGCCCGGTGGCAAGGGCGCCAACCAGGCGCATGCGGCGCGGCTCTTTGGTGCGCCGGTGGTGATGTCAGCAGCAGTGGGGCGTGATGGCTTCGCGTCGCAGGCGCTCGAGCGCCTGGTGGCGGCCGGCTGCGACCTGTCGCAGGTGCAGGCGCTGGATGCTGCGACTGGCTGCGCCGGCATCGTGGTCGACGCACACGGCGAGAACCAGATCGTCGTCGCCCCCGGCGCCAACCTCGCACTGCGCAGTGACCATGTGAGCGAGGCCACGCTCTCCGCCGCGCGCGCCGTGCTGCTGCAGATGGAGACCGACCCGCAGCAGAACGCGCAGCTGCTGGCGCGCGCCCGGGCCGCAGGCTGCCGGACCATCCTGAACAACGCGCCCGCGCGCCCGCTGGCGCCGGCGCTGTTGCAGCTGCTGGACGTGCTGGTGGTCAACGAGACCGAGCTGGCCGCCACGATGGAAGGCGCAGGCATCACCGCTGAAGGCCGGCCCGCGCAGCTGGCGGCACTGGCCTCGCGCTTCAGCCTGGCCGTGGTGCTGACCCTGGGCGGCGAGGGTGTGCTGGCCTGCGTGGGCGGCGCGATGCACGAGGTGCCGGCCTTTACCGTCGACGTGGTGGACACCACCGGCGCGGGCGACACCTTCACCGGCGTGCTGGCCGCGGCGCTGATGGAGGGCCAGGACTGGCCGCAGGCCCTACGCACCGCCTCGGCAGCCGGCGCCCTGGCCTGCACACGCGCGGGGGCGCAGGTGGCCCAGCCTGCGCGTGCCGAGATCGACGCCCTGCTGGCCCGAACCGCCTGAGGCCGAGGCCTCAGCGCGCCGCGCGCGGGCCAGGTTTTCAGCGCGCTGCGCGCGCCAGGGCCTCGAACACCACCGCGCGCAACCCCTCTTCATCGGCCACGCTGGCGATCAGCGCATTGGCTTGCGCCTTGCGCGGCACCCGCCATTCGATCACCGTCATGCCGCGGGTGAGCGTGCCAGCCAGCTCCATTGCCAGATGGCCCTCGCGCCACTGCATGCCCGCGGGGCAGACCAGGGCGGCGGCGGCGGTCGGATCGTAGAGGGCCATGGGCCGGCTGCCGTCGGGGCTGGCGATGCGCACATACCCCAGGAGCAGGTCAGCCAGGATGGCCGCGCGCTCGGTGCCGAGGTCACGCAAGGCTTCAGCGTCAGCCGCGTGGGCACGTACCTGGCGGCAGGCATCCAGGCCCACCATCTCGAGGCGGACGCCGGCGTCGATCACGCGCTGCACCGACTCCGGGTCGACCGCCGCATTGAACTCGGCGGCCGCGGTGTGGTTGCCCGGGCCGGCGCTGCCACCCATCCAGACCAGGCGGCCGATGCGGGCGGCGAGATCGGGCCGCGCCATCAGCAGGGTGGCGATGTTGGTGAGTGGCCCCAGGGCCAACACGGTGGCGGGAGCAGGTGACGCCTCGAGCCAGCGGGCCAGGGCGGCCACCGCGTCGCGTGAGGCGAGGGCGGGTGCACCCGTGGCGGGCAGCGGCGGCAGTTGGCGTCCCGCCGAGGCCATGGCGTCGTCGCCCAGCACATATTGCGCGGTGACCAGCTCGCCCACCAGCGGCCGGTCGCAGCCGGCGTGGATCGGGAAGCGCCAGCCGAAGCAGGCGGCGCTGCGCAGGGCGTTGTCCACCACCACTGGCAGGGGCGCATTGCCGGCGACCAGGGATAGGCCTGCCACCGACCAAGCCGGATCCTGCGCGACGACCAGTACCGCGGCCAGGTCGTCGAAGCCCATGTCGGTGTCGATCCAGACGGGGGTGTCGGGCGTGTTCATGGCGTGACTCTGGTCGGCGTTCAGGAAACAGTGTGGTGCAGGGCCTGCGAGTCTGGCGGGCGTCCGATCTACGAGCGGTCCTTGCCTCGGTGCAGACCTTCAGGCGGTCAGGGGCCGACGCGGGTCAGGGACTGGCGTGGCCGCCAGCAGCTGGCGGGTGTAGTCGTGGCGCGGCGACTGCAGCACCTCGTCGACCGTGCCCGATTCGACCACCTTCCCCTGAAGCATCACGATCACGCGGTCGGCCAGCGCGCGCACCACGCCAAGGTCATGGGTGATGAACAGGTAGGCCAGGCGCTCGCGTTCGCGCAGGTCGGCCATCAACCGCAGGATCTGCGCGCGCACCGAGACGTCGAGCGCGGACACCGGCTCGTCGGCGACGATGAGGGCAGGTCTGGACGCCAGGGCGCGGGCGATGCCCACGCGCTGGCGCTGCCCGCCCGAGATCTCGTTGGGCAGGCGATCGCGGAAATGCGCGGCGGGCAGGCCCACCTGGTCCAGCAGCCGGTCGACCTCAGTGGCGGCCGCGGCCTCGTCCAGGCCCAGGTTATGGCGCAGGGGCAGGGCGATGCTGTGGCCCAGGGTGTGGCGCGGATTGAGCGAGCCCCCGGTGTCCTGGAAGACCACCTGCACGTCACGCCGGAAACGGCGCCAGGCCTCGCCCTGGAGATGGGCAATGTCCTGGCCGTGATAGAGCACCTGGCCCTCGCTCGGGTCCAGCAAGCCGAGCATCATCCGGCCCAGGGTGGTCTTGCCGCTGCCGGATTCACCGACCACGGCCACCACCTCGCCCGGGTAGAGGGCCAGCGACACGCCGTCGACGGCCGCCTGCAGCTGCGGACGGCGCAGCAGGCCGCCGGTACCGCGCAAGGCGAAGCGGCGCACGACCTGGCGCGCCTCGAGCAGGGGGGCGGTGGTCACGTCGGTCATGCGCCGATCTCCTCGCGACCCGCAGAAGCCCAGGCCTGCAGACTGCGCGGGTCATTCGCGAAATGGCAGCGGCTCAGGCCGCTGCCTGCCGCCTGCAGGGGCGGGGCCTCGGCGTCGCAGCGCCCGGCCTGCGCGATCAGGCAGCGGGGATGGAAGCGGCAGCCGGTCGGCCACTGACCCGCGATCGGTACGCCACCTGGAATCGAGAACAGCGGCTCGCGGCGCGCGCTGCCCCCCAGCACGCTGCGTAGCAGGCCCTGGGTGTAGGGATGGCGCGGCGCTTCGAACAGCGGGCCGACTTCGGCATGCTCCACCAGCTCGCCGGCGTACATCACGTTGACCCGCTGGCAGGTCTGGGCCACCACGCCCAGGTCGTGGGTGATGAGGAGGACGCCCAGTTGCAGCTGCTGGCGCAGGCGCACCAGCAGCTTCAGGATGCCGGCCTGCACCGTCACGTCGAGGGCGGTGGTGGGCTCGTCGGCGATCAGGAGGGCCGGCTCCATCGCCAGGGCCGCGGCGATCAGGATCCGCTGGCGCTGGCCGCCCGAGAGCTCG
>JACCDX011122244.1_pt1 | contig 10247 bp, 9 predicted proteins | sample 7449681 | NCBI WGS metagenome assembly JACCDX01 (sample SAMN15323450, study PRJNA562643) | freshwater metagenome | isolation source: river surface water | place: USA:Blue River Watershed | collected 2017-08-18
CTCTTAGTTGACATAGCCTTTGTTTTTGCTCTCAAAGCGTTAACCTTTGCTTTACGCTTTCTGTCCCGCTCAGCGTAACCAGCCTTGTCAACAGCTCCCATAGTAGGGTTCATTCTACCACTGCCGTAGATACGAGCACCTGCGCTATAAGGGTTAAACTCAGGGGTGCCCAAGATTCCTAGTTCTGCGCCTGCCATTAACTGACTCTTTCTGAGATTGAGGCCTTTGCTCCGATCATAGGCGTAATGCTAAAGATCTGGGCAGGGGCCGTTGCCGCTGTACCATCAGTGGTTACTTCTAGCTCAAAGTATACCCGACGGAAGCGCAAAGCGTGGTCTAGCTTGAGGTTCAAGCGCTCTGGCTTGACCCAAGTAAAGGTGCTTGTTGTTTCTACGTTAAATGGCTTAGGCGCTGGGTTGTCCCAACCGAATACTGACGTAAAGAGCTCATCCCAAGTAAACGTGCCTAGCCAGTCCCAGGTTGATTGGGTAGTTGTATCTAGCGAAACTGGGAAAACTCTGGCAGTTACATTGCCAACTGCCATAATCTCAGCAGCCCACCAGTACAGCCTTTTCCATTCGTTAGGCGTATTGAAGTCGTAGATCTTGGTCCTGATTGAACAAACCATTTGCTCAGGGCCATCGCCCTCGTGGTAGTGATCGCAAATACGGTAAACCTTAGAGTCGCCTGTGTCAGCATTATTTGAAATAGCCCAGGCTTCAAGCGCTTTGTCAATAATATCTGTTGGGCTAGGCACTGTTCTTGCGTAAACAAAGCCAGTGTTAGTTGACCAAGTAGACCAGGTACCAGTCTTTAGCTGAAGTACGTAGATGTTTCCGGCATAGAAAACAATCAGCCTTGCACCTAGAACAGACAGGGCGTATGGCACGTTTAGGCTAGGTGGCGATACCTTGTTTTCAAAGCGAACCTTCTGGTCGTTCAAGGAAGTAAATACGCCGTTGTAGTAGCTGTATGCCTGATCAGCCGAAAGCACAATCAAAGCGTTTTCGTATCTGACGATGCATCGCTGGCTTTCAGCTCCGATACCCTCTTGGACCTTTGACATAGTTCCAAGCTCAGGCAAGTTTGAGAAAGTGTATTCGTAGGTTGAATCGTTTCTAAATACGGTCAAGCTGTTGTATCCAGCAACAAGGCCCGTGATCCATTGGCCGTCTCCGCTGTTTACAGATGCGAAAGAAGTTGCAGTTTCCCAGTAGCGCCAGTCCTTCTGTGGCTGACCAGCAACTTCGCCGGTGATATTTGACCAGTACATAACAGACTGGGTTGCAGTGCCTCTTGGACCAAATGCAAACAAACGCTCTTGGTGGAGCTCTAGGCCGGCAGCAGCTGGCATGGTTGCTATTGGAGAAGTTTTTACAACGTTACCGCCTACTGTCACAATCTCCCAAGAATCCCCGTCCCACTGTGGAGCTCCATTGGGGCCCCAATAAGCACCAGCACCATTTGTACGGCACATAATGATGTAGCCCTGGTACTGGACAAAGTCAGCAGCCTTTTGGTCCCAGATCTGCGTCCAAGTGTTGTCTAGGTTGTAGATGTAGGTTTTTGTTGGCGAGGTGTAGACCGCAAAACGATCCCCGTCTTCCTCAATAAAGTAGCCAAGTAGGTCGAAGTGTACGTTAGCCTCAGGCAGGTTGCGGGCAGTAGGAGACCAAATTGGCGGGCGTGAAGTTAAAGCACCACGAGGGGTAAACTCTAGGTTTTCTAGGAACGGAAGCTCATTGTCAGCAATGACTGACTCATCCCAGAAGTTGTTTAGACCCCCAGAAAAGTCTTTTAGTGTTGCAGATCTTTGGCGTACGACATCAGACATAATCGTTTACATCCGGATTAATGCCAGGGTACATATCTGTTTGAGATACGTTTTCCTTGTAATTAAGTCTGTCTAATCCGTCTCTAAACTGTGCCATCTTTAACTGAGCTGCTGAATAGTTTTCATCATACTCTAGGGCCTGCATCATGCAGTAATTGACCAGGTGGGTTAAGTAGCGATCTGGGATGCCAAGCGGGCTGCCCGCAGAGGTTACAGCAGTAGGCATCTTCACGTACTCAAGCTTTAGGCCATTGGTGAAGCTTTCATTGGGAGTTGGGTAGAAAGTGATTACACCAGCTCGCTCGTACCAGACATCAGGGTACTTTGAGTTGGCTACACGATTAGGGTCATCAGCCAAGATAAAGTCACGGAAGCTTTGTGGGGATAGGTTCTTTACTGGGCGGTTGTCAACATAGACAGCCTCAATGAACTGGACTTTATCTGCTGGGAACGTGTACTCAGCCTGACCGGCCACAATATTGGATAGCTTGGCATCCTTAAGAATAGGGTTGTTGTTTACGATTTCCTGCTGACCGTCGTTGATCCAGCGAAGGATTACATCGTCAGTTAGCTGGGCACCGGAGTTGTCACCAAATTGAGTCTTAACTCTTTGGATGACATCCAAGGCTGTAAAGGAGAAAATTTCTGCTGGCATTATTTCCTAAGCACCTTTCCGTCGTGCTTGTACTCGTGTTTCTTTGACTTCATGATCGACTTCATGACGTCTCGCCGCTCCTCCATCCATTCTACCTCACGTTTAGCCTCAACTGCCCTGTGGGCCATCTCTAAAATGTGGAGTTTGTTTACTTTTGAGTTTGGATCCGCGGTGTTATTGTCTACCAACCAAGCAACTAAGCGGTGATCGATCTCAGATTCAGGCAAAGTTCTGATTACGTAGGATGGCAGCATGTGAGGCTCGTCGATGAGCGCAAAAGGCTGCTCCGGGTTAAAGCTTGGGTGCAGGCTGTCTAGGCGAATAAGCCTAACGGTAGGAAAAATGTCCTTGATCACAGCGGCTACTCTGCGCTGGTAATCCGTGTAAAGCCCGTCTATTTTGTTAAATTCTATGTATCCCATGATGTCTCCTTACCGTTCTATTGTAGTAAGAAAAACCCGCTGAGCCAGGTGAGACGGCCCTGGCCCAGCGGGCAGTTTTTCGCTTTTTACAGCTCAGCGATGTTAGATAGTACCGCGTGTGCGTTTCTGCGGTAAGTACCTAGCTGGCTGTACTGGAAGTAACGAGCCTCGTATGCGTCAGTGTCAGCGACCTTTGACCACATTGAGCCGTCACGGTCCATCCAAGCCCAGTCGCGCTTACGGTTAAGCACGATTTCCTTGGAGGATAGAGCGTATAGGGTTCCCTTAGGAGCAGCGTAGTCTGATACGAACTTGATTGGCTTGCCCAATGCGTCGAATGAGAATGCTCGCTGTCCACCGGTTAGAGTTGCACCGTTGGTGAACTGACGTAGACCCTGTAGCAGGTTCCAGTAAGCGTTGAAAACGCCTGGGCTTGCTAGCATTACGTCAACGTCGCCACCCTGCTTGTCAACGCTCTGTACGAGGTTGATAAGGGCTAGCTCAGTCAAAGTACCTGGAGTTCCGACAGATCCAAGAGCCTTCTTGGTTGCCTTCCATACTGGGTACTCAGCTGGGTCGATCTCGTGTAGCTCGGTTGCATCGTCAACGATAGCTGCTAGACCGGTCCACTCCTTGCCGAAGTTGTTTACTCCGTTTGAAGAGCGAACTAGCAAGTCGCCAGCGCTGATGTTGGTGTTGAAGGTTCCGAGTACACCAGAGTTAACGGTAATTACCTTGGTGTCTTCGTTGATTGCAACGATTTCAACCGAGGAAGCTGCACCTGACTGCTGCTTAACACCAGTAACTGGGTCAACAATGTCAAGGGTCATGCCTACCTGTAGCCAGTGAGTGGAGTCTACGGTTAGAGTGGTTGCTGAAGGCTGTGCTACAACAACTGCAAGCTTTCCGGAGCCGTCGCCGTAAACCTGACGGTTTAGGTCAACTGCTAGGTCACGCTTTAGACCCTGGATTTCCATGTCTACAACGTTGATGAATGCTTGGTAGTCCTCTGCAGCCTGCTCGAATAGCTGGCCGTCTACCTCGATTGCACCGTAAAGGTTGGTCAAGTATAGGTGAGCCTGCTTGTACTTCTGAGCGCCAGCAGTAGGTAGCTTCTCACGAACGCCACGTGCACCAATACCTTGGTTACGTCCGATGTGAGTGTCGAAGATGACCTCTTTACCGTTGCGGGTGATGTTAGCGGATGAGGACTCGATCATCTGCAGCGCTGGGTTCTTGTCCCTTAGCTGCTCGTGAAGGTCTCCATATACCAACTTAATCGCTTCGGAGGCAAAGGTCAGAATTGATTGTCCTGCCATGAGTATTTAACTCCTGATTAAAGATTGATTATTTGGATCGTCTGGGAGCCCTGACTGCCTTGAGCAGCTGTACTTGACGTACTTGATTTTACCATAGAAATAGCAATGCCCCGGGCTTTTACCCGGGGCTGCTAGTTTAATTACTGCTGGGCCTTTAGCTGAGCCTGGAACATCTGCTCTAGCATTTGGCGCTTGCCTCTGTCATCCTTAGGAACTGAAAGCCTCTCAGCTGGGATTCCTGCGCCGCCGCTGCTACCAGCTACGATTGGGGCATCTTCCTTTGGTAGATCAGTGCGCAATCTGTACTTAATGCCTGTAATTTCAGCTAGTTCACGGGCAGCGGTGTACACGGTTGCATCCTCGCCACGCTCGAGCTGAACTTCCATAAGCTTTAGGATCTTGTCCATCGTGGCATCAGGAATGTCGTATTGGCTGTTAATTTCGCTGATCTGGGACTCGAGAACTCGGGTTTCCTCAGCTACCTGCTTTTCGTATTCGATGCTTTCTAGCATCTCCTGCTGTTGCTGTAGCAAGGCATCCCGGCGCTCAAATTCCTTTTTAATGGCTGGGTCGATCTCGTAGTCGTCTAGGTCTACCTTTTCGCCATCCTCAGCTGCATCAGCTGCCTTGTCTGCTTCTGCTGCCTGGTCAATAAGTCCCTGGCTACGTAGGTGCTCAGCCAGGTTACGGTAAAGAGCTACTGGGTCGTTTACTGCGACGTCAGCTAGCTTGAGGCTGTCACGGAGAACATTTGGGTCATACTCCATGAACTCCTTGAATGGGGTGTACTTCTCAAGCTGCTGCTGGAAATACTTGTCCTGCTCTTGTAGGTGAGGGATGATCTTGTTGTGCCATGCTTCTGGTAGCTCAGCCAAGAGCTTCTCATAAGCTGGGTGAACTTTTGATTCCTCTGGTGCAGCAGGTGCCTCTGGTGCTTCTGGGGCCTCAACCGCAGGAGCTTCACTAACTTGTGGCTCCTCAGTTGGTAGGCTGTTTTCGTTTTCGGACATGCGTCTCCTATCCTAGTTGTTCTTCGGTCATCCCAGACTGGAGAGGAGCCTCGACGGCACCTGCCTGGGAAGTCTGTTCTGGTGCAGCGATCTGCTGCATTTGTAGTTGCGCCATCTGAGCCTGCATTAGAGCTTGCTCGTGAAGTGCAATGTGCTTCTGGAACTCTGCTCTGACAACTTCTGGTAGAAGCTGGAAAGCCTGAGACTTGCGGAAGCGGTTGTGTACTTCGATGTGTACTGCGTGGTTGTCCCACGAGTTTACAGAAACCATCGGAGGGACCATCAAAGGCTTGCCAGTAGTTGGGTCTACCTTGTCTTGATCGCCCATAGCAGCACCTTCGTTCCAAGCTGCTTCTAGTTCCTGAAGCATCTCTTCTGTAATCCTCTTCATCATGAGGTTTTCTCGCTGAGCTGCGTTTTCGTCGATCTTGATGGTGTTGTAGTACTGCTTTAGCATTCCCATCTCGAGAACTCGTAGCCCATCCTCTGGTGGGATAAAGCCCATCTTCATCCATTCGGTGACTAGAGCCTGACGTGCAGCCTTGCTGGTAGGCAGTGCTGAGCCTGACTCGACACGAATGTCTGTTCCAGATGCGATATCTGCGCCGGAAAGCATCATTGCGTCGAAGGATCCGTCAGCGCCAGTGATCTTAACCATTCTGGCTTCTTCTACGTACTGAACAAACAGGCTCAAAGATTGACGAGCAACCTTCTCAACTGCTGCCTCAATGCTGTGGAAGACAGTCACTAGGTAAGCATCGTCACGCTCTCCCAGGTAAGCAAGGGCTGTTGCGGCAGTTACGCCACCACCCTCACCTCGAGAGATCTGGTGCTGACCTGAAAGATCTTCAAAGTCAGTTTGTAGCTGCTGCACTTCTTGGATTACGTAGCTAGGAAGTGGCTGAATGGGTACAGGGGTTGGCTTTGAGAAACCTGGGCGAATAGGAATCCAGATACCAGCACGAGCTGTGATCTTGCGTGGATCAACTGAGCCCTCGTCGTACATCATCTGAGGCTTAGCCATTAGGTTCTTTGCGTGGATGATCTGTGAGCGAGTTCTGTTGTACTCACGCTGCAGCGGGATTAGGTTCTTGATTACAGAACGACGGTAAAACTTTCCATTCGAAATACCCTGCAGGTGAGCAAATGGGAACTGTCCGTGGTGGTAAGGAATGCCGGTGTCTGAGTACTGAACAATCTCGGTGTCAACGATGGTAACAAGTCCACCATTTGGTAGCCACTTGTTTGCACCAGGCTTGACCCACATCTCGATCATTAGAACGGCATCAGGCTTAGCATTATCGATACCACGAAGATCCATAAGAGAAGCGTCTTGAATTTCACTTGCTGCCACCTTGCTTGGTTTAAAGTCCTTAGGAAGAACAGAGCCGAACATTTGCTTGACCCATTCTTCTGATTTGGTGTAAACGTTCAGTACGTATGGCTGGCGCTCGATGTCTTCTTCTGAAAGATCTGGCACGTATAGGTGAAACGGAGAAACTACATCCTGGACAACATCGCCAACGTGGGAGAGTCTACGCTCAGTGCGAGGCTCGCCAGTTAGCGGGTCAATTGTCTTTACGGATTCGTAAACTTTTTTGCTTGAGTCCCAGTAGGTCTTAATAAAACCGTTACCAGTAATTGCTCGCCAGAACTCTGCCTTCTGAAGAATGTCAGTCTGGAACTTGTTGTTGTCGTAAATTGATTCCCAGACTTGCTCACCAGCAGTAGCTGACAGCAGATCATCTTCATCGTTAGATGCAGGAACTACGGTAGCGGATGGCTTCTGAGCAGTTGTCTTTGCAATCTCGGTACGAATACTCGGCTCAATGCGATTTACGGTAATACGTGGCAGGTTGGATGGGTTTGGCTCTTCTACCAAGCCCTGCTTTCCGGAAACGGTTCGCCAGTCGTGATACTGATATCCGTTGTAAAAAGCTAGCTGGAGATACCAATCGTTTTCTTCAGTCTTTCGGGCGCTCTTGCACTTTTCGTACTCAGACCTGACCCAGGCAACTAGCTTCTTTGATTGATCCTGCTTCTTAAACTTCTTAAGGATTTCGTTATCGACAAGCTCGCCGGCCTGTTCTGATTTAGGGATCTTCTCGTAGGAGTCTTTTAGCTCCTGTGCGAGCTGATCATCGATACTATTCGTCGCCATCGCTTAAATCCATATCTTTCCAGAGCTTGTCTTGCTGCGCTTGGTATTGCAAGAGGAGCTCATATTCTTCACCTGCTACGTAAGGTCCATTATACCCAGCATTTTCAACAGGTGCTGGTGTGGCTGCCTGAATCATTTGGTAAGCTATTGGGTCTTTACTCGCCAGCAGGTTCAGAGCTTGGCTTAGCGCTTTTGCTCTTTCCTTGTCCTGTCTTAGCTGTAGATCCAGGCTTTGCTTCAGTGCCTCCAGTGTTGGCCTCACTACCTTCACTGCCATTAGAAACACTACCGCTAGCGAGGCCAGCCAGATCAGTAACGAAATTACTAAGAATGTTGTTGACATCTGTTGTTAGCTCCTTGAGTAGTTTTGGTGCTGCTTCAAGCTGAGCTGCCTGCTTGGCAATGACCTCGGCTTGTTCGGTTACGACTTTTTCGTGCTGTTCTTTGGATACAAAGCCAGCGTAGTTGGCTAGCTCAACTAGCACCCGGTCTGCCAGCAAAACTGGTACGGGGCTGCCTTGAACCACCATTGACCCGACTTCCCAAAGATTGGTAATCTGGCCAGAGAAAACGCACTGCCCAGGGAACGGTGCGCCGTTTTCATAAAATCTAAATGTTACGCCAAAGTTGCTCATCTCAACCTTCCAGGTTTCCTACGGAGCCGGGATTAGTCCAACCACCCCAAGAATCGTTGTCGTCATATTCTGACAGCGGGGTAACGGGTGAAAACCTTTCAGCAAATGCGCTGTGGAACGCACTTCGAGTGTCTCTGCCCGAAAGCTGTTCTGGCGTCAGATCATCCATGAAAGTCATGGCGTATTTCAAAGCGTCATAACAGTGGTTATCCTTATCTCGGATATCCTCTTGTTTGTTATTCTGTTCTGCTACTTTAGCAGATGCCCAGCGCTTCCACTTTAATTTTGGCAATTCCGCAATTAAATGTGGGCAGTCATCCGTGATCATAAGCCAGGGCTTTTTGGTCTTCGGGTTCATGCGCAGATACTGCTGGATTCTCTGCAGGCCTATCCTACGGTCTTTAGGGATCGAATCAACTGAGATATAAATGCCGTGTTTCTGATATTCCTGCAGAATGCTAGTTCCGGTGTGTTCCTTGGTCTGCTTTATTGCAGGGTCTCCGGTAGTGAGCCAGACTTCGCAGCCATATTGGGACTCAATCTCTTTAGTAATTTGGTTAACAATCTTGGCATGCTCCTCGACTGTTTTCTTAGCTGCGTAATGTTCTCTAAAAACTGTAATCGTGCCATCGGGGCTAATGGCAAGCCACAACCAAACCGTTGGATTGGTAAAGCCAGAGTCCATCGTCCGAACAATCCTGTCCTCAGGTGTGGGGACAAACTGGCCTTTGGGGATGCAATGTGTAAGTGGCGAGTAATCTGTGAATACCGACCCACCGAGATGCACATATTGGCCCTTGGCTCGAACCGCTCTTTCTTCGGGTGGTAGCATGTCAAGGAATCGCTCGATGGCCTCTTTACTGAGCGAGGGGTTATCGGTGATTTGGGCTTCAACGATTCCAATATCCTTTAGTCCTTCCTTGGCTGGCTGGTAAATCTCATCGTAAATCCATTCCATACCCTCAACCGGGGTCTGGCTCATCCACCAAACACCGCCAGTATCGACTAGACGGGCTAGACATTCCTTGAATATCGACTGCGGGCACTCTTCGTCAAAGTGGATGAAGTGCCTGGACGATCCAGCGAACTTATCTAGGTCCTGATCCTGGGACATGAACTCCACGAAAGAGCCATTATTCAGGGTCAGCACATGGCGCTCTTTAGAGTAGCTTTGATCCCAGCTGCCGTTGATCAAAAAGGTCTTAGGTAGCCACTGCTTGTAGAGCGGCAGGATGATCTTGTCTACACCGTTGAGAAAGTCAACGGCTACTACTCGTCCTCGTACGGGCGTATCTGGGGTACGTCGATAAGGATGCGTACCGGTAAGCCACCAAATCGCCTCAATAGTACTTCCAAGGCTCTTTCCTGATCTATTCCCACCGATGTAGAGACGGTCATGGTGAGGATCTCTGTGGAAGAGGAGTTGCTTATCACTTGGCTGATAATCATAGAGATTAGGGATTCTGGCCGCTTCACCGAGTCCTTCGCCAAGCTCAAGGAGAATCGAGGAAAGATCATAGGACTCCTTAGCCACGGATTAACTTCACCAACTCTGTGAGAGTAAGTCTAATAAATGCATCGTTTTCTACCTCGCCAGCACCAGCTAGGAAGGCAATATCAGCCAAGGTCCCAAAGGCCCACCACTCGCCTGCACGTGGGTAGCCTACGCCAGCTCGCTGAGTTACAAGGAAGCCAAAGGCAGCGCCAGCATTTTCCATTTCGGTTTCAGCCTCGCCGTACCACTTTTTCATCTGCTCGTAGGAAGCTTCCTTAGCGGCTTTGCCACCCTTGATTTCAAATACAATCAGGCCATGCTTAGGATCACGAAGCCAAACATCGCCTTCGTCGTCAGATCCTTTTAGAACATTACGGTGGGCCTCGAGCTCTGAATAGCCCGCAGATAGGAGATAATTACGTACAGCTGTTTCAGCTCTAGTACCAATAGCTTTAGATTTACTCAAGGGCCGTCTCCTTATAGATAGAATATTAGCATGAAAATCAGACCGGTAGAACAAACCTCTTACGATGAGGTAAAAAGGCTACACAATAATTCTGACATTGACGAATCTCCCAGAGCCCAGCATCACACTCTAGGCATTCTGCCAAATCAAGCCTCGCCCGGAGATCACAACCACGACGGCACTACCTCCAGGAAGCTCAAAGCATCTGATGTTGAAACAATCCATGTGGACTTTATACCAGGCGGTGGGA
>JACCDX011432732.1_pt1 | contig 10247 bp, 6 predicted proteins | sample 7449681 | NCBI WGS metagenome assembly JACCDX01 (sample SAMN15323450, study PRJNA562643) | freshwater metagenome | isolation source: river surface water | place: USA:Blue River Watershed | collected 2017-08-18
AGTGTTATATAAAATAGAGGAACGACTATGGCATTTAATTTAATTCGCAGTAGCCGCGTATTCTTTACAACCAACGTAAATAGCGGTGGTATTGTTCAGATGACAGGGCTAACAACCGCTAATACTTTTGAGATTCAAGTTCTAGAAGGTCTTAGCTTCACTCAAAACACCCAAAGTGAGACAGTGACCCTAAATGAAGCAGGTGCAGCCCCTGTTCGTGGTCAGCGTAACTTCAACACTGCTCTTGAGCCTGTTGATTTCTCGTTCTCTACTTATATTCGCCCCTTCTTCTTTGATTCAGTTACTGACGAAATCCAAGCAGAAGAATCAGTACTGTGGAACGCTTTAGCTGGTACTGGTGCTATCGGTGGTGCTGGCGCTGGCTGGACTACTGGACCTACCTTCTCGACTGTAGCTTTCACTAACTCTAACGCTCACCAACTGCAAAAGTTCGGTCTGATCTTCGTTATTGACGGAGTTACTTACATCATCGACAACTGTGCTCTAGATACAGCTACTGTTGACTTTGGCCTAGACGCTATTGCTATGGTTGCTTGGGCTGGTAAGGGTACCGCTATTCGTCAGATTGAAGGCGTTGCACTATCTAATGCAGCTGACCCAGTATTTTCTAATGGTATTGTTGGTACGGCTAAGGGCAAGAACGTTAATGCTAAGTACATCGCCAACAAGCTATCTACTCTGACATTGACAGCAGGCATTACTGGTACTGGTACCGACTACACCATCGCAATCACTGGTGGTTCTATTACCTTTGCTAACAACCTGACATACCTGACTCCAGCTAACCTAGGTGCTGTTAACCAGCCTATTACCTACTTTACTGGTACTCGTGCTATTTCTGGTTCCGTAACTGCTTATCTGCGTACTGGTACTAATACTAGTGCAGACCTTATGCAAGCCCTATTAGCTGGTAGTTCTACTGACGTAGACCCAGAATACTACTTGCGTATGGAAATGGGTGGAGTTACGAACCCTAACCGTGTGGAAATTGAACTTCCAGCCGCTATGTTATCTATCCCTACTGTATCTACTGAGCAGGTTGTATCTACTACGATCAACTTCACCGCTCAAGGTAGTACAGGTACGGTGTACGATATTGAGCAAGCTAACGAAGCTACTGTTAAGTACTACGCTGCTGCTTAATTTTTATAGGTGCCGGGTTGATCTCCGGCACCTCCTTTTACCTAGTAACTAAGTATTATTAAAAATGTCACAAGTATCTCTAAAATCCCTACTGGTTCCCTCTAAGTCTGTTGAGGTAGAATTTCCAGGAATGCCCGGCTTTGTTCTTAGCCTAGCGTTTCTTTCACGTGAAGCTCTGGTTAACATGCGTAAGAAGGCCACTAAGGTAACACTAAAGCAACGTCAGACAACTGAAGAACTTAATGAAGAACTGTTCTTGCAGATGTACACGGATGCTGCTATTAAAGGATGGAAAGGCCTAAAGTTCTCTTATCTAGAGCTGTTAGCCCCAGTTGATGTTAGTGCTCAAAATCCTGAAGACTTCCTAGAATTTACAGCGGAAAACGCCTTGTATCTGATGAAACACTCCGGCGATTTCGACCAATTTGTTAGCGTTACAGTGTCTGACCTAGCAAATTTTTCTACGAACAGCTCGAAGAGTTAACTAAAGCTTTTCGTAGCTACTTGCAGAACAATGAAGTTGGTATGACCAAAGAACATTACATAGAAATGTGTGAAATGCTTGGTCAGCCTGTCAACGAAGAAGAACTTCCTTACGAAATTGACGATTTTCCTTACGAGGCCCAACAAGCCTTAGATATTTACCACATACTTCAAGATAATTGGGATATGATGAATGGTAGATATATGGGAAAAAACTTACTTGGTCTTCAAGATATTTTTGAAATACACGGTATCGAAAAAGAGGATAGAGCTTATATATTAAAACTAATAAAGCTATTTGATATAAAACGTGCCGAAGTTATTAACAAGCAAACAAAGCCTGCTAGCGAGAGTTAGCAGGCTTTTTTGTTTTCAAAATTTTGGGTTGACACTTTTTATCCCTCGTGATATAATGGACGTAACTTAAATTTAAGACCAAATTTATCACTGTAACCTGGAGGAAATATGGCAGGTGCAACAGTTAGTGTAAACCTTAGTGTACAGGACCAAGCCGGTACAATTAAGGCTAGAACAAATGAGGCTAAAGGCCTTAATAAAGAATTAGAGAAGTCACAGAAGCTAGCATCAGGTAAGCGAGGAGCCTTAGCTGCAGCGTATGCGCCTGACGGCGCCGAAGTAACTGAGTATGGGGTGGCTCGGGGTTCAGCGGGACGTACGGGTGCTTCCGCTAGAGACTTTGCCAATCAAGCACAAGGACTGGGCGGACTAGTTCGCTTATATGCTACCTATGCTGCTAACTTATTTGCAGTAACAGCAGCATACAATGCTCTTAGTCAGGCTATGAATACCGATAACATGGTTAAAGGTATGGACCAGCTAGGGGCCGCTAGCGGTGTAGCTATGGGTTCGTTAGCTAAAGACTTTGCAAAAGCTAGTGGTGGAGCAATTTCACTGCGTGAATCTATGGAAGCTACTGCTAAGGCTATGAGTAGCGGAATGAGCCAGCAACAATTCTTACAGCTAGGTGAAGTGGCTAAGAAAGCCTCCCAAGCTTTAGGACTTAATATGTCAGATGCTGTTAGTCGCTTGACTCGCGGTATTACTAAGTTAGAACCTGAATTACTGGACGAATTAGGTTTATTTACCAGAGTAGATCAGGCGGTAAAAGATTACGCTAAAAGCATGGGACGTAGCGAAGCTAGTTTAAACAGCTTTGAACGTCGTATGGCGTTTGCAAATGCTGTACTAGCAGAAGGTCAGCAAAAGTTTAGCGAAATCAATATTGACACAAACCCTTACGATTTATTACTAGCTAAACTTAAGGATACTGCTCAGCAGATTCTATCTATAATCAATAAGGTCGTAGCCCCTATAGCAAAGATACTATCAGAGAACACCGAGCTAATCTTTGCAGGCATTGGTTTAATGGCAGTAAAGCTGTTTAGTCAGGTTATGCCGGTTATCGGTGAGTATCGAAACGCACTAAAAGCCTCCGCCGAAGACGCTAAGAATTTAGCGGATAAGCGCGCGAAGGCCGCAGAGGAGTCTGCTAAACGTGTGGCCGCCGCCAAGGCCGCTGAGATAAAGGCCTTAAAGGATGCCGCTGCTGCTGCTAAAGATCAAAAAGTTCAGGAAGCTCAAGATAATTTAAACGCAGTAGCAAGGGGTAAGCTTAGTAAAAAGACTAAAAATATTCTTGATGAGCAAAGACCCATTCAAGATATTACAGAAAAAGAGTTACAATATTTAGATAGTTTGTCTAAAAAGAATACTATCTTAGCCGGTACTTACGGACAACTGGTTAGGGCTATTAAAGAAGCCAAGGTAGCTAATGAAGAATACGTTGTAGCTGCTGCTGCTGCAGATAAGCAGGCCTCTAAGCCCCCTGGATATTTTTCTCAAGCAGCCTCTAACGCTCGCGGAGCAGAACGCGCCAGACAATCCTACGCCTCCAAATCTATTGTTAGCAATACCGCCGAGATAGCTGCTATCGAGGGTACTCGTGCCGCTTGGAAGAAGATGAATGACGAGATAGCTAACGAAAAATTATCCGTCGCAAGAGCGGGAGTAACCAGATTTAGTGGAGCCCTAGCTATAGCAGGTAACTTAGTAGGAAGATTTGCAGGAGCCCTATCTGGCGCATTTTTCTACGTTGGTATAGCTATAGCAACTTTTGAAATATTACAAGGTATTTTCTCTAAAAACTCGAAAGAGATGGAGAAGTTTACTGAGACCTTAGGCACTCTAAATAGTGGCATTGATGCTGCTTCTCTTACTGCACAACGTTATAATGATGTTATAACACCTGAAAGCCTGCAAGCAAAAGCTACTGCGTTAAATAACTTGTCTGATAGTTTTAAGGCAGTCGCGGAAAGTACTGAACAAGCCACCACTAAAGCCTCTTTCTTTGACAGGGGTATGGATAAAATCAAGGACGTGTTTGGTTATGGCATGTCTGATAAGGTAGGTGCCGCAGCAAAAGGTAGTTTTGAGCAAAGTATGAAACTACTAACCGACCCTAAGCAAAAGCAAGCTTTAGAGTCTACTATAAAAGCAATTACTAAGAATAAAGACCTAGAAGACTTTTTTGACGACTTGGATATTAATTCAACTGAAGCTAAAGATGCTTTGAGGGCGTTTTCTAAGGCTCTTGAGGATGCTAAGAACGCTAATAATAAATCTGCTGGAGACTTCGCAGATACTGTTACTAGTATTTCAGCGGTTTCCGACGCTGTAAAAGAGTTTGAGAAGAGCGCAAAAGGTACTTTAGATCCAGTAAGTAAGCTAGGCCTAACTATGTTAGACGCTAGCCAAAAGATGTCCAAGGCATTGAAAGACCCAGTTACTGCTTTAGAGGCTATATCTCAGCTTATAAAAAATGCAGACGCTATGAAAGCGTTCGGACCCGAAGCTTATGCAGATTTAGCTAAGGCTCAAATTCAGCTAACAGAATATAGAAAAGAGCTAGAGCAGGTTAATGCTACAATTGCTAAAGGTAAATCTCTGCAAAATGCTGCTTTACCTAAAGAGATGCAAGCAGCAGGTAGAGCCTATGAAATAGGTGGTAATGCTAGAAAAGAGGAACTGAATACTCTTATCAATGGTATATTTAAGAGTTTAAACACTACTTTTGAGAATACCGTAGAGAGAAGTTTAAAGCTAATCGAGCAACCCTTAGTCGCAGCAGGTGCAGCAGCCGCTAATGCCTTAGGTAAAACAGTAGCTAGTTATCTGCCAAAGAATGAGTTCTCCGTAAAGGTTAACGCCAGCTTAGAACGCCAAGCTATTGATTTACAGATTAGTGGTATTAACGCCACTCGCGAGCTGAATAATAGCATGATACTCCTTAACATGACAATGGAGCGTGCTAGACTACAGTCTGAGCAAGATCGTGCTGTTGACGAGGCTAATAAGAAGGGTGGCGGCGATCTAGCTATTCAAGCGCGTAAAGTTAATGATGCCGCTATACAACAGCTAAACCGTGATATCAATGCCTTTAAAACCGGTAACTTCCGTCAGGAGATTAAGGGCGGTAATACTTCAGAGGCAGTTAGAACTGCGTTTGCTGCACAAGTTGCAGATAACGCAAAGATAATTGGTCTCGTAGGTCAGAAACAGTCTATAGCTATTAAAGAAACTATGGATACGCTGGCTGCTAGAAATGAAGAGGTCTTTAAAACTACCGAAGCAGCTATAAAGAAATTACGCGAAGATAATGAGCGAAGCTACAAAGGTGCTGACTTCATGTCTAAGCCTGAAAGTGAACAAGCCTATATTAGAGCACTTGATACTCTAGAGCTTGAAAAGCAAACAGCTACTTTAGCAATTGATAAGCTAAATGCTGAAAAGGTTATGTTAGAGGCAGTAATACCTCTTCTAAACAAGTTGCCAAGTTCAACTGATAGACAAAATGCTCTAGCTTCTATTAATCAGAGAACCAGTCAAATAGATGCTGAAGTTGCTAGAGCAGGAAGTGCAAGAGATGCAGATGTAGTCGCAGGCACCGATCAAGCTAATAGAACTAAAGCTCTAGCTGCTAGAAAAGAAGAAATATCTGCGAGCCAGCAGTTATTGGATATTGACTATGCTCGGCAAGCTTTGGACAATACTAGAAATGAATCAGCACGTAGTCTTACTAGTCTAGAGTTAGAACGTTACAGCTATTTGCAAAGTCTTGGTTTAATTAGTCAGGATGAGCTTAATACTAAGAACAAGCTAGCCCAGGTTGCTGAAATTACAGGCGAAACCGAGCTACGCGTTAGTAGCTTAAAGTTAGATAAGAAACGCGCAGAATACGATTTAGACATTAAAATAGCGGAAGCTAAAGCTAGAAATGCCACTCTTGAAGTTGCAAATCTACAAGCTCAGCAAACATTGGTAGGCCAAAACTACGACTTACAGATTACACAAGCTCAAAAACTAGCCGATGCAAGATTAAAGAATCTTGACCTTATGACTAACATGACTGAGAAGCAAAAAGGGTACAATGACGTATTCAAGAAAGGCTTCGAGGATATGGGGGACGCACTAGCTGAGTTTGTAATGACCGGTAAAGCGGACTTCGGTTCATTAATAGAATCCATGCTAGCGGACTTGATTCGTCTAGAAATGCGTATGGCTATGATGGACATGTGGAAAGGTCTAGGAGGCGGTGCCGGTATTCTTGGTAGCATAATTGGGGCGATAGGTGGAGTTAACGCCCAAGTTTCTACCGCTAGTAGTATGCCTGGAAATGCTATGGATAACCTAATGAGTCTTACCGGCGCTTTTGGTACTGCACAGGCTAAAGGAGGGGTTTGGGACTCTGGTATTCAAATGTTTGCCAAAGGCGGGGCCTTTACTAATACTATTGTTAGTTCTCCAACTACCTTCCCGTTTGCTAAAGGTACGGGACTTATGGGTGAGGCAGGTCCGGAAGCAATTATGCCACTAAGTCGTGGACCTGATGGTTCCCTAGGTGTAAGAGCTCAAAATGCTAATAACCCTAATGTTACAGTAACTGTAGTAAATAACTCTAGTGAGAGAGCAGAAACCAAAGAAACTAAGGATAGCCAAGGAAATCGCAAGATTGAGGTTGTTATTGGCGAAATGGTATCAGCAGAGCTTGGTAGAACTAATAGTCCTGTACAGAATGGTATGCGCAATACTTTCGGTATGACACCAATGTTGAATAGGAGATAATATATGGCATATAGTTATGTATGGCCTCCATCACTCCCGCAAGGGCCTCAAAAAGGTTTCACAGAGTCTATAGCCGCTAATATTCTTAGAACGCCGATGGATAGTGGTATAGCAAAGATACGTAGAAGGTCCGCAAGACCTTCTACTATGTCTTTAACCTTTTTAATGACGACTGTACAAGTAGAGACTTTACGAGTATTTGTGATGGATACTTTAAAAGGTTCTAGAAGATTTGGGTTTACACACCCACGAACTGGGAATATTGAGGAAGTAAGAGTAGTACCTTCCAACGAGGGGGAGCTTTACAGTCTACAATATGCTGCTCCCGGCTTTTATTATGTAAAACTACAGCTAGAAATATTACCATGAGTAGATTAACCTCCATGAGTCCTGCAGCCATCCGTGCTATGTTTAGTACGGATAGTGACAGTACATTAATTACATTGTTAACTATATATGATCCGGTTACACAAGAACCGGTAGCTCGTCTTGCAGATAACTTTGTAACGCGTATTAGCGAGGACGAGGAGGAAGTCTACTATGGTGTTGTAAGTAGATCAAATAATTATTATTTCTTACCATTAGATATTACCTTGCCTTCTGATGATGAAGGCACCTCACCTAGTTGCGCCATTGTGATTAATGACGTGACTAGGTATATTATTCCTCTTATTAGAGAACTAGCAGAACCTCCAAAGCTTTTAATGGAGTTGGTACTAAGTAGTTCTCCAGACACAGTTGAAGCGTATTTTTCCGATTTCTACATTGGTAATATTACATATAATGCTACAACTGTTACTTTAAACCTAGAAATGATAAACTATAGCAAGGAACCTTTTCCTTGCTATAGTTTTACTCCAGCAATATTCCCAGGATTATTCTAATGTGGTACAATAAATACGTAGGTATTCCTTATAAAGATAAAGGACGCGACAGCGACGGATTGGATTGCTGGGGTTTAGCTCGCCTTGTATATAAAGAGCAGTTCAATATCGAACTTCCTAGTTATAGCGACCAATACTCAGCAGATAGTTACGAAGAAATTGCACGTACTATTAAAGAGCACAGCGCCGAAGGCTGGGAAAAGGTTGATACACCAGACATTGGTTCCTTAATATTATTCCGTATACTAGGTCACGAGATGCACGTAGGGATTTATCTAGGCGATGATAAATTCTTACACGCTTTAGAGGGATACTCCGTCGCAATAGGTACTTTGACACGTCCGGTATGGCGCAGTAGGGTCATTGGATTCTACAAATATTCGGAGGTGCATACTGCCAGACTAACTGTATTACCTAAGGTGCTACAAAGTCAAAAGATTATGTTGCCTATACCTGTAGGCACTCCTTTAAAAGACGTAATTGACTACGTAAAAAAAGACATTGTACCTAAAGAGCAGCAGGAGATATCAGACCGTATAGTAGTTCTAGTTAATGGTGTTGTTGTAACTGAAGATATGAAGTACAACACCGTAGAAGATGGGGATGTACTAGAGTACCGCATGGTGGCGGGTAAGTCGCTCGTTAAGGTAGCTATTTTAGCTGTAGTAGCTGCGTACGCTCCACAATGGGCGGCGGGGTTACTAAAAGGTACAGCCCTAGCGGGTAGTGTAGTAGCAACTACAGCCTTAACTATCGGTATTAACTTAGTAGCAGGATTGCTACTGAACGCTATCTTCCCAGTACGTCCACCAGAGGCTCCTAGCGATCCTGGTTCAGCTAACAGACAACTACTAATGACCGGTTCGCAGAACCAGGCTAATAAGTATGGGGCAATCCCTGTAGTACTTGGACGTGTGCGCATGACCGCCCCACTAGCTGCTGCTAGTTATGTGGAGTCCGATGTAGAGTACAGTTATCTAAATATTATGCTTAGTTGGGGTTTTGGCCCTGTTGCTGTGTCTGATATACGTATCGGAGGTAACAGCGTGGACCAGTACGAGAACGGTAATGGCATACCTCTGCAGTACTCCACTATAGGAGAAGAGTTAAGCGTCGATACTGCATCAAACCTGGTTGACTTTAATAATTTATACGCTAATGACGTATCTCAAGTAGGTGTAGGTGTTAAACTAATAAATAACTCTACTGATGGAAACCCTTGGACCGAAGCCACAATATTAGAGCAGGATGTAAGCAGGCTTGCTATTAATTTACATTTTCCTCAAGGTCTAAGACATATTATAGTTAAAGGTGACGCTGCGGGTAATATTTACCCTAAAGAATGTTTACTAGAAATTCAACATAGGTTGCTTGACTCCAACGGTACTCCGCTGTATAACTGGACACCTAGCACTACTTTACATACTGGGGCTAGGAATGTAATGATACCAGGAGGGCAGACTGTATCCTACGAGAAAACTGTTAGCAGGTGGTCCACTCAGTATGTGACTATCACTGCGTATCGTTGGAGCCGTATTGTTATGGACACTAGCGGTAGGGTGTATTTACGTGTAGGAGCTTTGACTCAACACCCCTACGAGGAGCCTAATGCCGAATTACTAAGATTACAGCAAAGTAATACTTATGTATATGGCTCGGCTTCCTCTTATGTCAGATTACCTGCACTACGTTCTAATGAGCTATCTATAGCGGATATATGCGCATACGGTGGTAGTTTATATACTACAAGTACTTCGGCCAGAGATACCTCAAACTATACATACACAGGCCTTGGGTTATCGCTACTATCTAGCTCTTATGTTAACAGATATAGTTTTTCCTCTAGTGCCATCGACACACAGGGGGCTCCAGGAGTATATTATGATAATAAAGGATATGCGGAACCCGCTTATGCTGCGGCATACACTTTAAATAGTGGTACAATTTCAAAAGGCACCACAGTTATTAGTTTAGGTATTAATAATTATCATAAACGTAAAGATGCTTTTAGTCATACGGTTAATTTATATCCTGTAGATACTACCCCAGATAGTTCTGGTACATTCCAAGTGCGTGTGCGCAGAATGAATAGCGATGAGTCTGAGCCAGACGACACTAACCGCTATATGCACGACTGTATTTTCCAATCTCTAACCGGATACACCAACAGAGCACCTGTAACGCCTCCAGCTAATGTAAAGTTAGCTAGAACTGCTATGCGCATTAAAGCTACTGACCAGTTAAACGGGTCACTAGAGGGCGTTAATGCTTTAGTGGAAACTATATGTCCTTCTTGGGATAGATCCAGTCAGTCCTGGGTAATGGCAGTAACAAATAACCCGGCAGATTTATTTAGATACGTACTACAACATCCAGCTAATGCTTTCCGGGTAACGGATGCTCAGTTACCTTATAAGATTGACTTGACTACTTTACAGTCTTGGAGCGAGTACTGTACTTCTTATGGGTTTACTTATAACGCCATCATTACTGATCGAAAAAGTGTATTAGACGTTCTTAGAGATATAGCAGCAGCCGGCAGGGCCAGCCCTGCGATGGTTGATGGTAAGTGGA
>JACCDX010657801.1_pt1 | contig 10246 bp, 8 predicted proteins | sample 7449681 | NCBI WGS metagenome assembly JACCDX01 (sample SAMN15323450, study PRJNA562643) | freshwater metagenome | isolation source: river surface water | place: USA:Blue River Watershed | collected 2017-08-18
GTCGAACCTGCCGTGTGCCCTCTACCATTATATGCATTCCTTCATGATGTCCATGTCAGGCAAAGATTAGTAGTTTGACCTTTCCCAAAACGACATAATTCTTTTTTTTTTGTCATCATCCGTCGAACGCGCCGGAACCAATGGATTCAAAAATGACGTTCGTCAGCAGGAAGACTAAGACTATGCACCAAAAGTGGAGGTCTCACGATGATATGGAATTGTCAATGAATAAGGGGCAACCCTGAGCTAGTTTGTTGGCCTGCCGATATTCTTTTTCCGTTGGATGTGGTGGAAACTGTAAGGCATATAGTCCGCATATAATCTTTTCTCTTGGAAACAGGGCAACCCTGAGATAAAATTTTTTATTCTTCCTCTTGGTTGTGATTTTGGTGAATCGTGGAAGAGGAATGTTCTTCAAAATTTGATGACTCATAAAGAATTATTTAAGAGCCAAAAGAAAGAAATTATGAGCCATAAAGAATTCATTAAGAGCCAAAAGAAAGAAATTATGAGCCATAAAGAATTATGTAAGAGCCAAAACAACTATGATTATGTCATAAAATGAATAAAAAGGTACCTTTTGATTGATTTATGTACATTTTTATTCATTTATGTACCTTTTTATTGCTTTTGGTACCAAACTGCGTGTTTTTGAACAAAAATTGTGAATAGTGGTCAAAAATAGTGAATAGTGGTCAAAATGACGCTTTTTTATCTATAGTGGTAAATTTAGTGGTAAAAATGAAAAAATTTAATATAAGACAATTAAAATAATTAAAACAATTTAAAAATAATTTTCTATTTATATTATATATATAATATGAAAGGTTGTGTTTATATGATTAAGTGCAAAGATGAAAATATTTCTGATTGTTATGTTGGTTCAACTATAAATTTATGCTCAAGAAAGAAACAACATAAATCAGTATGTAAAACTCCAGAAAATAAATCATACAATTTTAAAGTATATAAATTTATTAGAGATAATGGAGGTTTTGATAATTTTGAATTTGTAGTACTTAAAGAGGTAGAAGTTAATGATAAAATAGAATTAAAACAACACGAAGCAGAACAATATGAATTATTGAAACCTTCTTTAAACTGTAATAATCCACTTATACAAATTGATATGAAATTATACCAAAAAGAATACTATAAGGAAAAATATACAAATTATCATAAACAAAGATATCAAGAAAAAAAAGATGAATATAAAGAAAGAAATAATAAAAGATATAAATTATTTAAAACTCTTTTGGAAAATCATAATAAAAATATATAGAACATTTTTTTTAATATAAAAGAATTTATTTTAGGATAAAATTTTTTTTAAATTAATTATAATTAAAAAGGCTTAAAAAAATATTTATTTTATATAGTATATATATAGTAATGAAATTATCTAATATTAGAGACCTTGAAAGAAGTATTAAAAAACAATACAGACAAGAAATTAAATTAGAGAAAGAACAAAGAAAATTAGAAAAAGAAAATCAAAAAATTTTAAAGAAACTTCAAAAGGAGAAATCAAAACAAAACCTCAAGAAGTTTAAAGATTTTATGAGAACAATGAAAGCCAATTTAAGAAAAGAAGATAATAAAATAAAAAGACAAAATAAAAAATTGGAAGCCAAAGAACAAGAATTCAAAGTAGGTAAATATTTTCCACAAACCAATTATATTATCACTGGTTATTTATATGTTGAAGCCAAAAAAAATAATGATGGTGAATATAAGAAAGATTATAAATTTGGTAATGGTAATAAAATACAATATGATGATGATAGAAATAAGAAATTTACATTGTCATTAATTGTGAATACTCAGTTAAATAGAAACGAAATGAAATATCAAGAAGGAGTATTTTATAATGATGTAGAAAATGGAATTGATTTTATTAATGCATTTTTGAAACTTGTTAAAAGTAAAGATGACGATATTAAGGAGACTATTAATTTAATTGAAATATCTGATAAAATCATAGCATTTAAATTAGTAAATGTTCAAGTTCAACAAGTTCAATATGTAGCACCAAACCAAACACAAAAGAAAGTTATGAATGATGGTGATAAATTAGCAATTAATAATAAATACACTAAATACATCACTAATTTACAAGCAAGTAGTTTTAAGAACTTAGTTCAACTTGAATATAATGATTATATCAAACAAAATTATAGACCTAAATCCTGTTTTTTAACCACAATTATTAATAAATGTTATGATAGATTCAATAGAATGGATAATATCAAAGGAAGAAGAAGATATAGGGAATTAACTTATGATTATTTATGTGAGTTATTTGAAATTCCAAACAAACCAAGTCATAACGCTTTATCCATCCAAGATGTTCACGATAAATTTTTATCTAAGTATAATTTTGTTAGCTTATATGTTTATGACTGTTATATGAATTTAATTTATAAACATCAAGCACAAGATAAAGATAATGTCAGTATCAGAGTGATGATGGTAGATGACCATATTTATGAATTAAATGATAACTTAAAAAGTTTAGCCCAAAAAGTAAATAATGAAGATGATGAAAGAGAAACCCTTAAAGTATCAAATAAATATCAAATTTTGAAACCAGTAGAAGAAGAAAAAATAAACGAATTATTTATTGAAACAGAAGAAGAAATTATAAAACAAATTGTAGAAAATTCTAAAATTGAAACATTGGAACAATTAAAAATTATTACTCCAGTAAGTTTAACAACTATATTATTTAAACTTGTAGAAGGTGGTTATATTCCCAAAGTAAATTTCCATAGTCAATTATACAGAATTTCATTAAATATAAATAAATTAAATGTTCAATTATTACCAGCAGATAATGACCCAGAATATGGACAATTAATTAATTTTGATTGTTTGGAAGAATATAAGCAATATGAAAAAGCATTTGAAGAATTTTATCAAGCCATCATTAAAAAAGAATATTTGAGTGATTATCATCCATCAGTAGCAGAAATTGAAACTCATTATAAAATTAATCCTATTATGGGACATTTTAATGAATATTCATCAGCACCACAAAAAACCATTGATGAAAATAGAGCATATACAGAATGTTTAATGTCTATTACAAATATCCCAATTTTCAACTATTTTGATATATACAAACAATACAATAATGAACCAATTGAAGATTTAGCATATTATATTATTGAAGTGTTAGATAATGATGAAAGAACAGCAATTTCATTTAATGATAAATATTCTAGAGTATTTGGATATGTATTAAAACAAATTCAAGTTAATTATAAAATATTATACTTTAGAACACCGTTAAATGTTGAAGAAGTAAATTTTCAAAATCCTGTAAAAGAATTATATTCTAAACCAGTTAAGAATGAAATTAAAAAAGCAATTGTTAATATTGTTACTGGATTATTAGAGAAAAAACAAAATAAAGCAGAATTATCAAAAATTTTTCAAGATTACAATGAAGCCAATTATTATGCTATTAAATACCAAGGTAAATTATTACCGTTATTAAATGAAGAATCAGAATTTGTTGAAAGTCCATCAGTTTTTGATGATGGTATTAGTTTTAACAATGTTATCAAGTCATCAAAGAAATTATATTTAGTATCTGTAATGAAGAAAGAACAATTAATTAATGGATTTTTACCAATCAAAGAAATGATATATTACAACCAAAGATTAAAACTATTAAAGATGTATGACAAATTAAAATTATTAGATGTTAATATTACTGGTATTAAAACAGATTGTATAATGTATAACTCAGGTAGTAAATCTACTATTTCTAAAAGTTTTAAATTATCCTCAAACATTGGTGAATACAAATTAGAAGAAAATAAATATTTAGTCAACAAGAAAATCCAAGTCAATCAAAATGAATTAATTAAACCAAAGTTATTTGATACAACATTGAAAACATTTGAAAACGAATTAGACACCAAAACTATTAATGAATTTGTCAAAAATAATAAACAAATATTAATTAAAGGTTTATTTCCTGGTGTTGGTAAATCTACTTTAGCCAAAAATTATGATAATAAAAGTTTGTTTGTATGCCCATATAACAAATTATGTCAAGTATTGAGACAAGATGATTATGAAGCCATTACATACTGTAAATTATTTGGTTTAGTAGGGTCAGATGAAGAAATGAAACACATTCAAGAATATGACTTATCAGAATATAAAACAATTGTATTTGATGAAATCTTTTTATATGAACCAACAAGATTAAAACGAATATCTCAATTAATGCTCTCTCATCCTGATAAATACTTTATTGCTACTGGTGACTGTGACCAAAGAGACCCAATTGGATTTAAGAATGCTGAATATTTAACTCAATGTATGAATATATTATTTCCAACAACAATTTTATTAAATGATATTAAAAGATTTAAGAATGATAATGATAAAAAGAGAGTTGTAGAACTTAAGAAAGATATATTTAATGTAAAAATGACAATTGAAGAAATTTGTAAGAAACACAATTTAAATATGGTTAAAAATTTATCAGAAGTCAAAACCACTATCAATGTTAGTTTATTTAATTTCAGATGTGAACAAGTTAATAATCATATTCATAAAAATATAATGAAACATAAAGAAGACTATGTTGTAGGTACAAATATTATATGCAGAAAATACGAAAAGAAATTAAAATTAAATACCAATTATACTTATAAAATTGTTAAAATCAATAAGAAAGATATTACTATTTTAGATGAAGTTGAAAACAAAGAATATAAAATTACTGAATGTATTTTAAGAAACCATTTCAAATTACCATACGCTTTAACCTGTGATTCTGTTCAAGGTTTATCTTTTGGTGATGATGATAAAATTACTGTGTTTGACTCTAATACTCCTTATGTTGATAGAAAATTTATTTGGACTGCAATTACAAGAGCCAGAAAATTAGAAAATGTATATATTTTTATTCATCCAGAAGCTGAACTAGAAAGATTAACTCAATCAAGAATCAGATTATATTTCACTCAAAAAGTTGACAGTTATAAACAACAAGATATTAAAGCCAAAAGAACTATTATTAAAGAAGAATTTGTTGATGAACCTTGGATTTCTACTGAATTAGAAAAGGTCAAATATAATTGTATATTCTGTAAGAAACACTTAGAACTATATATTGATGAAAATTCAAATGTTAAATCAAATGTAACAGTAGATAGAAAAGATAACTCAAAATCACACCATAAGGCCAATTGTCAAATATGTTGTTTAGATTGTAATAGAAAGAAAGGAAATAGATATTAAAATTATATTTATTATATTGTATTATTATATATGAGTAAAGATAATATAGAAAAATTAACTAAATTATTTTACGACCCAAAGAAAGGATTAAATTCCATAGACAAACTAAAGATAAAAGCAGAAGAAAATAAAATTGATTTGAAACCAAAAGATATTGAAAAATTCTACAATTCACAAACAATCAATCATATAATGAAACCAACACGAAAACCACATAGTTATTCATCTTATATAGCCAATTACCCAGGTCATATATATCAAATGGATATTATTGTATATCAAAAATATAAATATCATAATTATCAGTATATTTTAGTAATGATAGATATATATTCCAGATATGTAATAGCAAGAGCAATGACGAATAGAAATTTAACAACAATTATAGATAATTTTGAAAATATGATAGAAGAGATAGGAATACCATTCAAACTACAATGTGATAATGAATTTAATAAGCCTGAATTTAGAAAAATTATGCAAGAATATGATATTGAAGTAATGTTCTCAGACCCAAATCAAATAAATAAAAATCCTATTGTAGAAAGAGTTAATGCAACATTAGAAATATTATTACAGAAAATGAGAATATTATCAAATAATCCAAATTGGAAATCTTATTTAGATGATGCAGTATATAATTACAATACTACATTTCATTCAACAGTAAAAGCAAAACCAAAAGATATATTTGAAGGTAAAGAAATTAATATGCAAGATGTAATAAAAGTAAAGTATTCATATAATCCTGGTGACAAAGTAAAAATCATTAAAAAATCTAGTCCATTTGATAAAGTAGATGTAGTTAAATTATCTGAAAAAACATACATTGTTGAAAGTACAAAAGGTGAAAAAATTAAATTATATAACGAAGATAAATTATATAAACCATACGAACTTAAAAAAGTATTTGTATCTGATAATGAAGAACAAAATAACAATTTGGACATAGTTAAACCTACTAAAGAATATAAAGAATATAGAACAAAAATTAAAAATGATAAAATTGGTATAAATGAAGCCAATATTATTACTGAAAAACGAACAGTTAAAAAGAATAAGAAATATAATTAAACATCTTCATCATCACTTTCTTTCACACATTCATATATTAAGGCTCTATTTCTATTTAATGAAACCTCTTTAAATTCTTCAAGATTTTTATGAATAATTAAACCATTCACACGACCAATCCACTTTACAACTACTTGACCATCATCAAACTCTACTACTTGGGCTAATTCCTTTTCTTTCTTTACATCAAATAAAGTGTAAAATTCCATTTGTATATAAATTATATTATATAAAAAAATTTTAAATCAAAATTAATATTTCAAATCACAACCCAATAATTTATTAGAATCAATTTCAAAATGTTTATCATATTTCTTAATATCTTTCATCATTTCATTATATAATTCTTCTTTTTCTTCTTTTGTTTTATCTTTCATCTTAATTAATTTATTTGAGATTTTATTAACTAATATACATCTCTCATTTAATACAATTTCATTTAGGTGTTTGGCTTTTAATGCATTTACAACCTTTTGGATGTCTTCAATTTCTTTAAATTTTGAATCAATTAAGTCTTCTTTTTCATCAATTAATTTCTGAACATATTCTGCTTCAGTTAGTTCTTTAGGTGGTTCTGGTTCTGGCTTGGGTGTTTTTTCTTTCTTTGCTTTTGGTGTTTTTTCTTTCTTTGCTTTTGGTGGTTTAGGTTGTTTAACAGGTGGATTCCAATTAGGGCGAAAATACGACATCTACTTGTATATAAATTATATTATATAAAAATTTTTAAATCAAAAATAATAAAATATAAATAACAGATTTTGGAATACCAAGTTTTAATAATAAGAGATGATATATGTCTGGTTTAATTACTTGATTGACAATTAATTGATATGGTGTATATACTATTATTCGTTTTTCAAAAAAAATTTAGATAACCAAAATAAACTCTTTGATAGATAAGATACTTTTTTAATTCGTCTAGAACTGTGTAAATCTTCAATAATTTCACAGATTAACTTTTTGTCTTGTTCGTTTAATTGCACTTTAATAAATTCTGCTATAAGTTTTAATACTTCCTCTTTTTTATTTACTTTGCCATTTTCAACATTCTTTTTATTGGAGTATGTCTCTTCAACACAACAACAAACATAAAGAATAAAAGAAGGAAGATATTTTAAACTCGTTTTATCTTGTACTTTCCCAAAATTTCTTTCAAGATATTCCAAGATAACAGAAGAATTAACAACCACTTTAGACTTGTTGGAAGGTTTTAATAACTCTAAATTCTTCAAACCCATTTGTATATATAATAATATAATATAAAAATTTTTATATATCTTATATTTATATATTATGCCTAAAAATAAAAAATTAAAAATTAAACAAAAACAGAGACAAAAACAAAATCAAACTGTTATAGTAAAAGTGGATAACAGTAGAAAAACTATTCGTAAAGGTGATACACAACCTACTAAACCAAAACTACAACAACCTATAATTATTAATAATCAACAACCATATTTGCATCCTGGTATGTATCAACATATGTTTCCACAACCACAAGTAAATAAAATTACTCCACCTGTTACTAATCCACCAGTAGTTACAGCACCTGAACAACCATCAAGAAGTAATATAGATGATGCTATTAATGCTTTTTCAAAAACAAATGATGATAGATTTAAGACATTACAAGAGCAATTAAATACAATGAATGATAATTTTAAACAAGCATCAAAGAGTATAGTAGAACGCATAAATCAACCACAACCATCATTTAATCAACAACCAGAATTTAATTCAACTCCACATCACCAACAAACGAAAACACCAAAACCAGATAAAACAATTATAATTAATGATTCACCTTTTGTTAGTTCAACACCATCAAGAGGAATATCACAATTAAGAACATATACAAGTGTAAATAAAACAGTTGAACCACTAAAACCAACGTATTATGTTCCTGGAACTACTTCCAAGACTGATAATAATATGAATAGACTTCCTGACTCATTACCATATAATAACGGTTCTACACCTTACAAAAGTGATTTTACAAATGAAATAGATAATGTGTTAAATGAACCATTCAAAACAGCAAAAATAGATAGTAATTCACAACAAAACAGACAATTTAACGCTCCTAAAATAGTACCTCCTTTATTATTGAGTAGTAGTTTTAAACAAGGTCCAACATCGCAATTAGATGCTTATTTACAACAAGTTGACAAGAAAAATAAAATCCAAACCGAAGATGAAAAAATAGCCAAATTCAAACAAGAAGAATTAGATGCTCTTGATGCTCAAACAGTGCCTGATACTAAACCATTGGAAATTAAAAAGGTAGAAGATGATAAACCAGTAAGAGATACAAAAGCAGACTTAATGAAAGGAAAATTTAACAATTACGCAGAAGAAGGAATCTGTCCAGTCTGTTCAATCCGTTATGAAAATAAAGATGGGGTTCATAAACATTTAATTAAGCATCACAAAGCGGTTCCAGATGATAAGGATGTATTCGTTGAAAATGGAAAGACTTATAAAACACATCGTCAAAGAGACACTATCATAACAAACGATGGTAAAAAATCATATAAATTTAATGATGTAGATTATGAACAAATAGATGAAAAAACAATAAATAAAATAATTGAAGACAGAAATAGAGAACCATTGGAAGGCAGAAATGAAAAAAATAGAGCTAGAATGACAAAGACAAATAAAGCAATAGTAAAAGAACCAGCAAATGAAATTTAACAAATAATCATATTATATCTTGGTTTTTGTGGTTCTGGTTCTGGTTGATGATGTACAGCAGGAGCAGCAGAAGGAGGAGCAGAAGAACCACCACCATTTTTATTGGACTTTTTCTTTTTAACAACAATTACTTCTTCCTCTGATTCTGATTCTTCTTCAGTTTCAGATTGATATATAATTTTAGGTTGTTTCTTAGGTTTACTGGCTTTTTTGGCTTCTTGTTCCTTTAATATCTTATTATATATTTCTTTCTCTTTCTTCTTTTTTAATTGTTCAACCTTTTTAATCATCTTTCTCTCGGCTTCTTCCTCTTCTTGTCTTAATAATTCTAATTCAAGTTGTCTTTTTGTATCAACTTTTTGTTGTCGTAAGGCTCTAGCATTAATCATACTTTGTCGTCTTCTTTCTCTTTCATCTTCACTTAAATTTAATTTCTTTTTTGGTTTAGGTTGTTCAACGACTGGTTCAGGTTGAGCTGGTATAACTGATTGAGGTGCTTGTTTCTTTTGTGGTTTTAATTCTATCTCATCATCAGTTTCATCATTAAATACTTCTATATTTTCTATCTTTTTAGATTTTACAGTTTTTGACATAATTATAATATAATAAATATAGAAAATAATTTTAAATAAATTTATATTGTTATTATAATATTATATGAATCAAACAATTATCAAAGATACAAAACATTACTATTTAAATTCCAATGGTGGAGATGTCAAGAACTCATATTTAAAATCGGATATAATATTTAATATACCAAATTTAATTAAAGATGAAAAAAATATTTTATATAATACTGTTTCCATAGTTCACTGTGAAATACCATATAGTTTTTATATTATAAACGAATATAATAATTTATTGAGTTTATCCACTGGTGAAATATATATTGATTATGGTAATTATAACGCAAATTCACTTATATCGTATCTGAAAACAAAATTACCTACAAATATGAATATAACACTAAATAGTTCAACTGGTGTATTTACATTAACATATAGTCAACCTTTCCAAATATATGAAACCACTACAGTATATAAGGTTTTAGGACTTGAAAAGAAAAACTATACATCAATTAATAATTCTATTATATTTGATTATCCTTGTAATTTCTTAGGAACAAAAAATTTATATATAAAGTCAAATATTATTTTAGACAATTTTAATTCAACCACAAAGGATTACATAACATTATCAAATA
>JACCDX011896019.1_pt1 | contig 10244 bp, 6 predicted proteins | sample 7449681 | NCBI WGS metagenome assembly JACCDX01 (sample SAMN15323450, study PRJNA562643) | freshwater metagenome | isolation source: river surface water | place: USA:Blue River Watershed | collected 2017-08-18
ATCAAGGAGAACGAGAAGCAGCCCGGTCAGGCTGATAAAGTTCGTCCGTACAGGGAAAAAGCAGATGAAGTAGTGAAGCGTTCGGATGAATTTGTGAAATACCTGAACGATTGGAAAAGGAGAATAGTACTTGAAGGTGGAGGATACTCTGAAGCTGATAGTACTTTGCCTGATAAAATGGATAATATCGATGCTACCACGTTGCTGCTTGTTGAAAAACACGGAGGTGACACGCTACGTGAGAAGCTATCAGCTATGCGCCAGTTCCTTTTGGAGCAGGTAAAGCCATCTGACTCAGCAGCTATGGCACGTACAATGCCGCTACAAGTTGTTCCAGCAGTAAAAAATGAGCACAATCCAACCGGTGACTGGTCTATTGAGAACTTCGAGCACATGCCGGTTATGGCTGCACTCGCGCTTTTTGCCAAGTTTCAAAATGACGTACGCGCAAGTCAGGCAGCTGTGATAAACAAACTGTTCGAAGAGGCGCACTTAAAAGACATCAAGTTCGATACTATTGCTGCGGTTGCTGTTCCTAAAACAAGTTATGCACTTGAAGGTGACAAGATCGAAGCATCTATCCTTTTGGCTGCCTTCAACAAGAGCAACAAGCCTGAAGTGAAAGGCATGAGCGGTGGTGGTTCTACTAAACCAGCTGAAAATGGTGTTGTGCCATGGGAAACGGTTGCGAAAGGTACAGGACTCCAGACAATTAAAGGTAAGATCGAGCTCCAGACAGAGCAGGGTGTTATCTCAAGGGATTGGAAGTTTGAGTACATGGTGGGTACCACCGGTGCTTCTATGCAGCTTGATAAGATGAACGTGTTCTATATTGGTGTGCCTAACCCTGTTACAGTAGCAGCGGCTGGTTACTCGGTAGAAGATGTTTCGCTGAACATTCCGGGAGCTACTGTGCGTGACTCTTCACTGAAAGGTCACTACAACATAATTGTAGATAAGATCGGTAAGGTGACGGTAGGTATCAATGCAAAAACAAAAGAAGGACCAATTAAGCAGGTGGGAAGCATGGAGGTGCGTGTTAAGCGTATCCCTGACCCGATCGTGAAAGTTGGCGGAACCCCTGGTGGAGGCATGCCTGCATCATTGTTCCGTATACAGATCGCACCTGCAGCTATTCTTGAGAATTTTGACTTTGATGCGAAGTTCAAGATCACACAGTTCGAATTCAGTGTGTTGCCTAAAGGCAGGGAAGTTGTTGGTCCGTTCAAAACAACGAGCCAGACCGGTTGTCGCTTCGGTGATAAGTCTGAGATCAAGAAGGCAATGGATATGTTGCGTCCAGGTGATAAGGTGTTTATCGAAGGTATAAAGGCAGTTGGTCCGGACGGCAAAGTGAGGGATCTTGCTTCTTTGGTGTTCTCTTTGAACTAATAATTTTAGTAAAGTAGTCAAGTAGTATAGTTAACATCGTAAAAAATTACAGAAGGATATGACCGTTCTGAAATCATACAAGCTTACAGTTGCAGCAATGCTGATGATGTGTGGCAGTTCCGTTTTCGCACAGTCGGGTTCTACCGATCCAATGGTGTCGGGAACAAACTCAGGTGTAAACAAAGACTGGTTGCCGTCACGCACGCCAGATGGTGCTTATGATCGCATTCCAATGAAGGATCGCATGAGGCAGCCTATTCCATGGCAGAATATCAGGGAATCAGACATCCTTTGGAAGAAGCGAGTTTGGCGCGAGATCGATACCCGCGAAAAACAGAATGTCGCTTTCAGGTATGCTGGAGATGAGCACACCGGAGGTGGTATGTTCATTGAGATACTGATAGATGCTATCAAGAAAGGGAAGATCGTTGCATACGGTACTTTCGATGATCGATTCACTACTGTTCTTACTAAGGAGCAGATCATGGAGAAGGTTGCCGGTAAGAGGGATACTGTTGTGCTTGAAGATCCTACAACAGGGGAAGAGATCCGTCAGGTACGTATATCTGACTTCAGGCCGGAGACCATTACACGTTATAAACTTAAAGAAGACTGGATATTTGACCGCAATCAAGGTCAGATGGTGGTGCGCATAATCGGTATCGCTCCGGTTCAGGATCTTTATGGCGATGACGGAGTTTACCGTGGCCCTCAGTCAATGTTCTGGTTGTACTATCCCGATATACGTGGTCTGCTTGCGAACTATGAAGTCTTTAATCCGCAGAATGACATGTTCCGCGCGACATGGGATGAGTTCTTCGAGTCGAGGATGTTCTCCAGCCGCATCACTAAAGTCAGCAATCCGTTCGGTTCTATCGGTGGCGGTTACGGCGAAAGTTTCCAGGATCACATGAACCCAATGGAATCTCTTTATGAAGGCAAAAAGGTTGCCGAAGAGATATTCAACAAGGAACATGATATGTGGGTGTACTAATATCCGCAACAGATTCAACTAAATTTGCAGAAAATACAAAAGCCTCCGTTTTTCGGGGGCTTTTTGATACCAACCCCAATCGAAAATAGGAAGTAAATGAGCTTAGAAAAACCAGTCCTTGAGGTGTGTCTGTCTCCGGCTTTGTTGCATTTGTATAATACCAAGGGCGCTATTGTGGTCATTATCGACATTTTCAGAGCGACATCAACCATTACCGCGGCACTGCACAATGGTGCCCGAAGTGTTGTGCCGGTAGCATCAGTGAAGGAGTGTATCGAGTTGGGTCAGCAGATCCCCGACAGCCTGACGGCGGGTGAGCGCGATGGCAAGGTCGCCGAAGGCCTACAATATGGCAATTCTCCTCTTGAATATCCTGCGTCATTTATAAAAGATAAGACGTTGGTACTTACCACGACTAACGGAACCAGGCTTCTGCATATGGTGCAGGATGCGGCCGAGATCATTATTGGTTCTTTTCTTAACCTGTCAGTTCTCTGCGATTACTTACTTACTCAGAATAAGAATGTTCTGCTGGGTTGTGCTTCGTGGAAAGACAAGTTCAATCTGGAGGACACACTTTTTGCAGGTGCTGTGATAGACCGTATAGGCGATTCGTTTGAAATTAACTGCGACGCGGCAAGGGGTGCCCGCCATCTGCATCGCGCTACAGGGGGAGGTAATTATATTGAATTCCTTAAAGACAGTTCGCACTACAAAAGACTTTCAGCATACGGATTACAGCACGACATGGAATACTGTTCCACACCCGATCTGCACCCGGTGGTTCCGAGGTTGCATGGCAATGAGATAATAGTCGTGAATTAACCGGTGGTATCGTTTCTGAGGGAATAGCACCCCATATCTACGTATATTTGCCTGCGTAACTGTGATAGTTGCGTCTGATATCGTTTGAACTAACAAACGGTGGAATTAATGCGCCTTATACGTTACAAAAGAATAAACAGAACTTATGAAATTGACCATGTCATTACTGTCACGGGCAGCCCGGAAAATGCTGGCAGTTATTGTGTTGCTTCTATTGGCGGTTGTTTCCAATGCTGCTCTGCCTCCCATCACCGGAACAGCAAGCGTGTGTGAAGGTAGCACAACAACGTTGAGCAATACTACGCCCGGTGGTACCTGGATAAGCGGCACTCCGTCAATAGCGACAATATCAACTACCGGCATTGTTACAGGTGTTGCGGCCGGCACTACCAACATCACCTATACAGATGGAGTAAGTTCGGTTTATGCGGTGGTGACAGTGAATGCGGTGCCTGCGGCGATCGTGGGCACATCAGTTGTATGTGTGGGTGGTTCCGGCACTTTGACGAATGCTACTCCGGGTGGTTTGTGGACGAGTTCAAATCCTGCTATAGCCACCATCAGTTTCAGTACCGGAATCGTGACAGGTACTTCTGTAGGTACAACAACGATATCTTACGTGATTCCATCGGGGTGTGCTGCGGTAAAAGTGCTTACTGTTAACCCGATACCAGTTACAACAGTGGGTAGTTCCATTGTTTGTGTAGGCACCAGCACTACGTTTACTGCCAGCCCCATCGGTGGTGTGTGGACTTCAAGCCCCACAGGAGTGGTTTCGGTGGGTATGCCGGGTATCACCGGCCTGTCGGCTGGCGTAGCTTCCATCACATATACAGCCGGTGGTTGTTCAACGTCAAGGACCATTACAGTTAATGCGGCGATAGCACCGATAACAGGTGTGATGAGTGTATGTGTGGGTTCTGCAACAACCCTGAGCAATGCGACCACCGGCGGAACATGGTCGTCGAGCAATGCAGGTGTTGCGGTAGTGAGCAGCACGACAGGAATTGTAACAGGTAACAGTCTGGGTACGGCTACTATCTCATATATAGTTGGCGGATGTGTAACGACCGCCGTAGTGTCGGTGAGTACTACGCCGAGCGGAATAACGGGCCCGGCGAGCGTGTGCGTGGGTTCTACGATCAGTTTGACAGGATACGGAGGCGTAAGTGCTACCTGGTCTTCAAGTGCCACATCTGTAGCGACAGTGGGCACCGGTGGTGTGGTGTCAGGAGTGGCAATGGGTACGGCGAATATTACATATAATTCGGGATGCGGTGTAGTATCTCGTATAGTAACGGTGAATTCTTCTTGTGCAGGAACCCCGGTTACAGGAGGTGTGAGTGCCAGTACTTCAATTGTATGCAGCGGCACTTCGCTTACGTTGAATCTTCCAACCTACACACCTGTGTGCGGTCATGCGATACAGTGGCAGTACTCGCCCGATGGTCTTTCGTGGACAACGCTGCCGGGTGCAACAACCGTTCCTTATACATTTGCACCGACTGCGGCCTATTATTATCGCTGTGGTATCACGTGTGTATCAGGTGGTACTTCGGCATTCTCGGGTCCGGTATTTGTGGGCGTTGATTTTTCTATAGGAAGTTACTCGGTGATCTCGTCTCCTGATACGGCGTGTAATGCAACTCACTTCTATATTGCTGCTTGTGGTGTTTCACCTATGTTCAGTGTGCGCACCTATTTTGGTGATGGAGATACGCTCTCAACCGCTCTGAGTAGTACAACATTGAGCGACGCGCATATCTATCATAACTATTCTTTGCCGGGTACTTATACCGTGAAACACATTTTGTTCAATGGTACAACTCCTGAGGATACGGTGACCTTCAACTATACCTACAACTTCTGCCGCACGTTGCCAATAAGGTTCTACTTTGATGCCAACCTGAATTGCGCGTTTGACGCCGGTGATACTTATAATGCGGCCCAGGTGTCCGTGCGAATAGATTCTGCGGGTGTACCGGTAGATACTATTACAGCGACAGGTGGATTTTACTACAAAGCATACGGGGCGCCCGGTACGGTGTATGCATTCCGTCCGTATGCTGTGGAGGGAGGTCTGGTTGTAGCTTGCCCGGGTTCTGCAGTGATCTACGATACAATAGTCTCTTATGTGAATACGTATGTTCCGAAATATTTTGGTATCAGATGCGGCACAGCAAGTAGTGGGTTTGACCTTAAGGTGATGTCAACGACATCAACGGGAATTCACACACAGCGTTTTAATATAATGGTGACCAACCGTTATTGTACAGCAGCGTCTCCAACAGTTACAGTAAAACACAGTACCAAGTATGGCTATTTCCCGGGGATCTTCCCATGTTATATGACCAGCCCAGCGCCAAGTACTGTAGCCGGGAATGTAGTTACGTGGAATTTGCCGGCAATGGCTGCCAACAGCACTACTATGGTGACGCTATGGCTGGAAAGAACACCGGCTATCGGGCCGTACCTGACACCGGGTGATACTGCATACAGCGAGATATCTGTTTCGCCTACTGCCGGTGACTTTGATCTTTCGAATAACGTGATCAACAAGGTTGATACGGTGCGATCATCGTTTGATCCGAATGATATTGCAGTGTCACCTGAAGGATACATTTTACCGTGTACACAACTACAGTACAAGGTGCGTTTCCAGAATACCGGAAATGACACTGCACGTAACATCTATGTACTGGATACACTTTCGGCAGACCTCGACCCAACAAGTCTGCAGGCAGTGATATCTTCTCACCCGATGTTTGTGAGTGTGATCAATGATGGTGTACGCAACATAGCTAAGTTTGAGTTTACAGGTATCAATCTGCCGGACTCATCACACCATGGTTTGAGTGAAGGAATGTTCTTGTTCAACATCAAGGCGAAGAGCTCATTGGCAGATGGAAATGAGATCAGGAACAGGGTGGGTATCTACTTTGATGAAAATCCTGTGGTGATGACCAATGAGGTGGTGAACACAGGTGGCATTGCGCCAATAACAGGTCCGTCGGATGTGTGTATAGGTTATCCTGCTCAGTTCCGTGATATCACGACCGGTGGTTATTGGGCAAGTAGCGTTGCGGCTATAGGCACGATAGGGACAGCGGGAGTAATGAGTGGCCTAACCGCCGGAACTACGGTTGTAAGTTATACGGTAACCAATGCGTGTACATCGCGCACGGCCACAAAGCTGGTAACAGTGAATCCGGTAGTGTCACCAACCATTTCAATTTCGAGTGCGCCCGGTGATACTGTGTGTGCAGGTACGAGTGTCGCCTATACTGCTGCATTCACCTATCCGGGATCAGCACCGGTTTATACGTGGAGGGTGAATGGTGTGAGTGTAGGCAGCGGTCCGACATATAGTTATATACCGGCTGTGGGAGATACAGTGAGTGTGACTCTTGCAAGCAGTCAGGCATGCGCTATGCCATCAATTGTGGCAGATACATTGCCAATGACGGTGATACCGATGGCTATGCCAGTTGTGACAACAGGCGTGAGTCCGGACGATACCGCATGCGAAGGCACTCCGGTGACCTTCAATGCAACGCCATCGTTTGGCGGTCCTGCGCCTTCATATATCTGGACAGTGAACAGTGCCGTAGTGGGTGGTGGTTCTTCTTATGTTTATACGCCGACCAATGGTGATATTGTTGTGTGCAGGATGGTGAGCAACTTCAGGTGCCGACTGACGGATACCGTGAATAGCGCAAGCGTACACATGACGGTTGATCCCCTTTATATTCCCGACATATCTCTGAGTGCATCTCCGGGTTTGTCGGCGCCAGCGGGCACGCCTATCACACTAACCGCCAGTGTGTTGAATGGAGGTCCGTCACCGGTGTATGAGTGGTTGGTGAACGGGCTGATCGTAGCAGGGGCAACGACAAATACTTACACCAGTAGCACATTTACCGACTACGATTCTGTTGTGTGCAGGGTTACGGGTAGCGGTGTGTGCAGCATAGTTTCCTTCAATTACGTTTATATCACTATTACTCCAAGTTCTGTTAATGATGTAACATCCGGAACTGACCTTCATCTGTTTCCTAACCCGAACAAGGGTGGGTTCAACATAAGAGGAACTATGGGTGACCTTGCAGGCGAGCATGTGTCTTTCAGCGTAACTAATCTGTTGGGACAGGAAGTGTATGCCGGAACTGTGGAAACCGGTTCGGGTGGTGTGATACAGCATCATATCCGTTTGTCTGACGGAGTGGCCAGTGGTGTCTATGTACTCACAATGACCAAGGGTGAAAGCAAGAAGATGCTTCGATTTGTCGTGGAACGCTAACGGGCTACCGCTTGCAGTAAATGGTGTAGATTTGGTGTAGGTATGGCAATGATCACTGTCGCGGAAGCGGAAGCGCTGATTTTATCTAACGTCGCCTCATTTGGTATTGAAGAGGTGCCATTTATGATTGCGCAAGGCAGGGTGTTGGCACAAGATATATGTGCCGACCGGCCAATACCCCCATACGATCGCGTAACGATGGATGGTATCGCTATATCATTTTCATCTTTTCAACGAGGCTTGCGCCAGTTCCGTGTTGCGGCAACAATGGCTGCAGGCGATGAAGCGGTATCACTATATAGCAAAGATGAGTGCGTAGAGGTAATGACAGGCTGCGCACTTCCCTCGGGTGCAGATACTATAGTGAGGTATGAGGATGTAACCGTAAGCGAAGGATTTGCAACGATCAATACGGATCAGGTAAAGCAGGGTGCCAACATACACAAAAAGGCTTCTGATAAGCTGGCGGGTGAGGTAGTGGTGCTTGCCGGAACTATAATTGATGATGCAGTGGTGAGCATGGCCGCGTCGGTTGGGGCGTCGGTGCTGAAAGTGCGCAAAATGCCCAAGGTTCTTGTGGTCTCTACGGGCGATGAGCTGGTGGACGTGGGCGAAGAGCCTGCACCATTTCAAATAAGACGTTCCAATAGTTACACGATCTCGTCGGTGCTGAAGCGATACGGAATTGGCGCGGAGCTAATGCATGTCAATGATGATGAAACGGCGATAGAAAATCTTCTTGGTAGTGCCCTTGCGAATTTTGATGTGCTGGTCTTGAGCGGTGGGGTATCTATGGGTAAATATGACCATTTGCCGGCAACGCTGCAAAGAAAAGGAGTGACAGAAGTATTTCACAAGGTGCAGCAACGGCCCGGGAAGCCGTTTTGGTTCGGTACGAGTGAAAAAGGGACAAAGGTGTTTGCCTTTCCCGGGAATCCTGTTTCAGCGTTTTTGTGTTTGCACAGGTATTTTGTACCCTGGTTGCAGGCGTGTGTTGGGATGACGCAGCCGGTGCATTTTGCTGTTCTGGGCGCTGATGTCACCTTTGTACCGCCTTTGCAGTATTTTCTGCAGGTAGTGGTAGGTCAGGGTGATGGCGGGCAGCTTGTGGCACAGCCGTTGCCCGGAAACGGATCGGGGGATTTTTCTAATTTGCTACAGGCAAATGCTTTTATGGAGTTGCCTGCCGACAGGTCTGAGTTTTCGGCCGGTGAAGTGTTCAGGATATGGCCATTTAAAAATATCATAGCGTAATGAGTGGATTTACACATTTGGATGAAGGGGGGCAGCCTTCAATGGTTGATGTATCTGCCAAGCAGATAACGCGGCGGACGGCACGGGCGCGCAGTATTGTGGTGCTGCCCGAAGAAGTAATGCGGCATTTTGAGAACGGAGAGATCAATGCACCGAAAGGGGCTGTTTTTCAGACGGCAATCATTGCAGGAATTATGGCGGCAAAAAAGACCGGTGATCTTATCCCGTTGTGTCATCCACTGGGTATGGATAACTGCAGCATTACGGTTGCTGTGAATGAAGCCAACGAGGTGTTAGTAGATTGTACCGCATCGGTAAGCGCGAAGACGGGAATAGAAATGGAAGCATTGGTGGGGGCGAGCATCGCTGCTCTGACAATATATGACATGTGCAAGGCGATGAGCCACGACATAGTTATAAGAGAAACCCGGCTGATGGAGAAGACGGGAGGTAAACGTGATTTTAAACGAGATTGATTCCCGGGAGATGGCAGCATTGTATGGTTTGGTTTTGGCAGGAGGGCGAAGCGTGAGGATGGGACGCGACAAAGGGGCTATGGTTTGGCATGGCACCGAGCAGCGGATCTATGCCGCCGACCTATTAAGTCATCTTTGCGAGAAGGTATATATATCCTGCCGAGGCGGGCAGGAGGAGGAGTTGGGGGGCGGTTATCCGTTGCTGGTTGATAGTGTGGAGGGTAATGGCCCTATAGTAGCTCTTTTGACAGCCTTTGAACACCGACCAGACGTTGCATGGTTGGTGCTGGCCTGCGACCTGCCGCTTATTACAGCGCCAACTTTGGCGTTTCTCTCTGCTAGCCGGGAGGAAAGCCAGCTTGCAACAACTTTTAAAAGTCCGTTTGATGGATTGCCGGAGCCGTTGGTCACTGTTTGGGAACCAGCAGCCGCCCCGATACTGAGGCAACATCTGGCAGACGGCTACAGGTGCCCCCGAAAGGCGCTGATCAGGAATGAACGCAGAATAAAGCTGCTTTCCCCTCAGTATCCTGAAGATCTGATGAATGCCAATACCCCGGAAGATGCGGAACAAGTGGGACGAATTTTGGCTGAAAGGGCCGGAATTTGAGTGTTCAGAATGATTTCGCGCGGGAAATCAGGATTTTATGCAAAGTAATTCCGTCCCAACCCAACCAAAATAACACGAATTCTGTCTTTTATTGCTACCGGGTCGTCAGCGTGTATTTGCGCTTGCTTGACGGTTGGGTTTTGCAATACAGATCTTTACACATCAATTATAGGTGTTATAGTATAAAAGAATTTGTTATGAGGAAAAACTACTTTTTTTTATTCTTTGGACTTGCGTTTTTGTTGAATGTGGGCTCGGCTAACGCCCAGTTGGTAGGGACAAACTGTTATCTGCAGGGTAGATACCTGGAGATAGGGATGAACAACAACGCATCGTTTGGTACTTGTAGCGGTATTCCGCCGACGTATCACCCGCACACACCAGGCACGGGTA
>JACCDX010209447.1_pt1 | contig 10243 bp, 10 predicted proteins | sample 7449681 | NCBI WGS metagenome assembly JACCDX01 (sample SAMN15323450, study PRJNA562643) | freshwater metagenome | isolation source: river surface water | place: USA:Blue River Watershed | collected 2017-08-18
CAACTGGGCCTGTCATTGGTTGTACACCAACTAGTTCATTAGCAATGACTGTTGGCATTACACGTCTGATCACAGGTAGGATCACACGATTTAGGGTTGCAACGTTACCGGCGGATGTAGCACCAGCTGTAGCACTTTCTGCTAGATACTTGCGAGTATTCTCTAGAGTAGTTGCCATAACTGTACGCTTGTTACCTTGTAGGCCTTCTAATAGTGCCTCTTTAGTCTCCGACCAGCGTGACTCGAGTAGTTGTGACATAGTAGTTCTCCTTAAACTTTTAGTCCCGCAAGCCTGCGGATGTCAAATATTTCAGCGGTTTTTTCTTCAGTTCCGCTTGCTTGTTGTGCCTTTTTGTCGCCTGTAATTTCTTTGCCTTCGGATAGTACTTTCTTCGCCGGTGTGCTACCATTCATTACTGCTGGTAGGTATTTGTCGAAAGCTGTACGTAGCTTTTCAGTTTGTACTGATTCAAGTAGACTGCTCATTACTTCACGCTTGTCACCACCTAAAGGTCCTAGCAATTCGCTCATAACGTCCTTGCGTTGGCTGCTTTCTTTGATGATGCGTAGTTCACGTTCTCTGCTTTCTACTTTTTCTTGTGCTTCTGCAACAATTTTTGCCGCTTCTTCTAATTCAACTTCTTTCTTAGCAACTACTTGAAGTAGTTTTGCTGTTTCAGATTTTTCATTTAGATGACTTGCAGCGTATTCGCTTGCGAAAGATTCAAAAATTCTGCGACCAAAGTCGTTCTTGCGAGCATGTTCGATATCTTCTTTTAGTTGTGTCATTTCAGAGCGTAGACCGCTTTGAACTGTTTCAGCAACCATTGAAGATGCCTTGCTAATAAATGCTTTCTTGACAGCTTCGAATTTAGCCTTGCTTTCGCGAACCAATTTAACTTTGGTTTCGGCTAAGTCTTTCTTGTCTGTGTGGAACTCTGCGATTTCTTTCGCTAGGGCATCCACGATGAAAGATTCTAATTTAGCAACATTAGCTGCAACCTGCTTACGATCTTCGTGTAGTTCTGCAAGTTCGTTCTTAAGATTTTGTAGAACAAATGATTCCATAGCGGCAGCATCTGTCTTCATCTTTTGAACATAACGAGCACGAGCTTCAATTAGGCCTTGGCGATCTTCTGCAAGTTCGCCTAGTTCTGCTTGTAGACGGTCAACTAGCATAGCTTCAACAGCTTCTACCATTGCTGACTTGTCATGTTCGTACTTTTGTGCAAATTCTTCACGTAGTGTAGCAGTGACTTGATCACGGTTTTCTTGAATACGACTTTCCCAAGACGATTCAATTTCCGATTTGATTTCTTCGGAAATCACATTGTTTTCAAACAGTTGTTTTACGATATCTAGCATGTGATTCTCCTACTGTTATTTGAGCCCAGCGATAATTCGCTTCAGACTCTCTGCTAAGTATTTCTGTGCCTGTGGGTCGCCTTTAACTTCTTGTGCTATTCTAAATGCCTGGTATCCACCTGTATTGTTCATCAGGTGTTCATAAACTGGTGTCGGATAAGCGCCTGGTGCGCTTGGTTGTGCTACTACATCAACTGTAATAATTTCAAAACCTTGGACGTTTCCACTTGAATCAACTTCTCCTGATCCACGTGATGAAACGCCAAGTTTAACTCCCGACTGCAACATAGTTTGTACTAGTTGCCCCATAGGGGTCGGGAGTATTTTAAGTTTTCCGTAGCCGTTAGGACCATCCATCCACATCTTCGTAATCATGTGACTCACACGATCTAAGTTGATGCGTAAATCCTGCGGGTGATCAACTTCCCCAAGCACTGAATATCCGCCAGCGATCTGTTCATTGAGCGTTTTGACAGCCCTGCCAATTTCCTGAGAAGAATAAACACGCTGATTTGCATTACGGATGTCACCTTGGATGCAAATGCCGTTTAGGTACAACGACTTACCGCCGTTGTCACCATCTTCGCTCTCAAGAACAATCTTAGCCTGGTCGAAACTCAAATGTTCTGCTAGGGTATGTTTCACGTCGTTGTCCTATTATCTACGACCACGGAAAAGGCTTTGCTTGTTGTCTGGTGATTCTTTTGCACCTGACTTCTCAGCACCGTGTCCAGCTTCTTTTGTCTTAAAGCCAGTCTTACCTGCGTTGCCGCCTGGTACGTTTACGTTGCCTTTAGCATCTGGATTATCTGTAGGCTTAACATCGCTTAGTGCGTTACCTTTAACAGTACCGCCTGGTTGGCCAACTGCACCTGCTTCAGTACCGTTCTTGCCACCTAGGATGTTAGCAGATGTACCGCCCATGTCGTTCTTGTTGAACTTTAGGCTACCTGCACTCTTGTCAGCTTGTTCTGCTGCGCCTTTCTTTTCAGCACCGTGACCTGCTGGAACTTTCTCAACATATTCACGTACTGTTGCTAAGTCGAAACCTTCTTCTTCTGGCTCTTCTTCACCGCCGAACTCGTCACCGTGTTCTTCGCCTTCAACGCCTTTTAGTTCATCAAACTTAGCTTGTAATTCGTCAACGATAGCTTCTAGGTCTTGGAAAAGTTCTTCTTCACCTTTCTCAGCTGGCTCTTCTTCGCCGCCGATATCACCTGCTAAATCGTCACCAGCGTCTGCTGGCTCTAGGTCCATACCACCTTCTTCGTCGCCAAAGGCTTCAAAGTTTTCTTCTACAGATTCTTCTTCATCTTCTTCTGTAGCTTCGTCTACGGACTCGTCTTCTTCGTCTTCTGCTGCTTCTTCAGCGATTTCGCTGTCGATCATCGATTCGTAAATTTCGCGTGATGCGGAAACTACGTACTCGTGGAATAATTCTTCTGCTTTAGCTTGGTCATCGTTTACTAAACTCTCAAGCATTTGCTGTAATAGCTTATTGTCGGCCATGTGATGTCTCCTTCAAGATATATGGTTAGGCTGTGTTTTTATTTAACACTAATATAATAATCAGGTGTTAAATGGTAGTTTTTTGATCAATTTCGTTTGTATATATAGCCTCGGGATAGATTTTTTGAAAATCGTCGTAGGTTATATGTGTTAGGTTAGATAACTCTGGTCCCAATTTATCTGGAATAAATGCGCCAGGTTCTACTACTCTAAAGAACTTTGTATGTCTAAATTCTTTAATAACTTTCTCTGTTTGGCTTAGCCAGTTGCCATAATATGTAGCAGCATCTGTAGACTTTTTATAGTTAAAGGTGTCTGCGTACATGTTATTAAATTTGCCGCCTAATCCTTGATAGTCAAATCCAAAGATATAAACAACTTGATGCCCTTGGCTAGCTGCAAACCAAAGTGCAGTAGGTCCGCTACTCCAACCTTTGTGCGGACTAAAAAAGTTAACATGATGCTTAGTTTGGATACCTTTGTTAGGGTTTGTCCAAACTTGATTAGTTTTATGATACCCAGAATCGATAATTTCGTTGACCATTTTTACGTCAACTGCTATTAGATAGTGGGGACTGTATTCTCTGTATTGTGCGTTGCAGCCATAAACAACACCTTTATCCAATAGAGATGCCGGATTCAAGCAAGCTCTGCTTGTTCCATTACCGATAATAAAAGCGGGATTATTCTGCAGGTGCTGCTTCTTGGCCAACTGGAGTTCCATACATTTGTCTAATAAAGTCCAGTTCAGATTGTTGCTCTACCTGATGTGCCTCAGCTTGCAAACGCAACTGATTGATTTGACGTAGAGTTAAACGAACTTTTCTTGTATCACCTTTCTTAATGATAGAAGAATCTCTGCTAGAATCGTATCTACGATCCTGAGCAAAGTCGTTATTTTTTTCGTTAAAATAAAAGAATTCGTTTAGAAGCATAATGTATTTATTATTGAACTGGCGCTTCTGGTGGTGCGCCTTCTGCACCAGGTGCTCCCATTTCGGCTTCTTGAGCCATATCTTCCGGAGCTTCTGCTGTTTCAGCTGATAAATCTGCTGCCATGCCGCCTGGTGTGATACCTGCGCTACGCATCTGACTTTGTGCATCTGACTCTACTTTTAACATAGAACCATTTTCTTCTCGCCACAAGCGTTCATTTTCTTTGATCTCATCTTCTGATAAGCCTAAGAAACGTTTCATAGCAAAACGCTTGCTTAGATGCGGAATTTGAACAACTTGACTAAATGTTGCTGCTCTAGCTGTGTCGAGTTCTGATTGACGATATGCTGCAAAGTTTTGTGGTTGATTGAATTTTAATTCAAACAAACTATTATCAATATTAATGCCCTGTGCATTTAACCATAACTTAAATTCTAAGTCAAATGTTTCTACAATAAGGCTTTGTAAACGCTTGCAATACTCGTTAAAGCGTAATTCTTGAATATAAGCAGTACCTACTTTACCATCTGCTTGTGTATTTGGTTGTTCGTCGATTGCTGTTGGCAAGTAGCTGGCTGGAATACGTAATGCACGGAATAGCTTGTTAGTGAAATAACGTAAGTCTGTAATTTCACCTAGGTTAGTGCCGCCAGGAAGTGTTTCAACTTTAGATCCACGACCTTCTGCTGTTTGTGGGAAGAAGTAATCTTCGTTTACGCTCAATGGATTGTAACTAGCATCCATAACGTTGTTACCGCCGCCAGTTGCACTAGGAATTCTGCGCTGCTGAATTTCGTTTTTAACACGTTCAACAAAGCTCATAGCCATGTGTGCTGGCATGTTACCTACGTCAACATAGAAAATTCTACGCTCAGGCGCACGTTGAATACGATAGATAATAATAGCGTCTTCAAGTAATTCTTTTTGCTTGTAGACTTTAAAAACGCTTTCTAATAAGCTGTTACCAAATGGGTAATTGTTATCTAGACCTTCGCTTAGGCTAATATGAATAACGTTAGTTGCATCAACAGTTATTTCGTTCTGTGCTGAACTGAAACGTGTGCCAGGAGGTTGAGCTGCTGCTCCTACCATACCACGGCCAAAGCCGCCGCCACTTGTGTAACTTGTTGTGCCACTAGGGCTTGTGTTTGCTGTAGAATGAGGAGTTGTAGCTATTTTGTTTACAAAATTAAAGTTAATATCTCTAATTCCATACTGCTCAGGTACTTTACCTTCTGACTCATTAACAATAATTTTTACAACTTTGCTAGGATCAACATACAACCATTTCTTTGTTTCTGGATCTCTAATAAAGAAGCAATCGCCATACTTAAATGTATTGCGAATAATACGGAAAATTCTAGTTTCAAAACTGTTTTCCTTGCACCACTTCTGTAATGCATCTTTCAAAATCTTAACTTCTGTAGCAGTAGGTTCGCCACGGAAAAATGTCTGGAACGGTGTTCTGTTTTCTTTGTCTTTTTGTGTACAGAATTCAGCTAAAATGTCTAACGCTGCGTTAACTTCTGAGTCCATGTCCATAGTGTCGTACTGCATATAACGTTCAATACGATTTGGATTACCTGCATACACATCAGGCAAGTAAGAACTGTAGTTTGCTCGTGCTGGGCCAGGGCGTCCACGGCCGCTAATTGGGCTCATCGAACCGCCAGTATTGTCAATTTTAACAGGTGTGAAATATTTTTTCCAACTCATTTTCTATCCTTATACTGTGGCAAACAAGTTACCAGTGAGTCCTTTTTGGACGCTGAGTTGTTTTTCACTAATGTCTTTTTGGTCTTGTGTTAATTTGATTAATTGGGCCATATTAGTATTTAACTGCGCTAATAATGTTTCAGGACTTTCTTGAGTACCTTTCTTTTTATCGCCTTCTTCTTTGACCTTGTCTTCAGCTTTCTTTTTCTCTTCGGCTTCTCGTTTGGCTTTGTCTTCTGCTGCTTTCTTTTGTTCAGCTTGGTTTTCAATTTCTTTCTTGGCAGCATCTCCCTTAGCAGCAGCTTCTTTTGTCGGAACTAATGCGCTGCCTTCTTTGCCAGCAAACTGTTTTAGTAATTCTTCTGGACCAGCATTGTAATCAATTGATTTCTCTGCGGCTTTTGCTGCTGCCTCTCTTGATGCAAGCTCTTTATCATTGAGCTTTTTCATTGTATCGACAGCAACTTTCTTCTTAGAAAATTCTTCTTTGTCTGCTTTAGCTGCGGCCAACTGACCTTGTACTTTCTGGTCACGTTCTTCTTTTGCTGCGGTGACAACAGTATCTCTAGCTTCTGCTCTAGCTTCACGTTCTTTTTTGCGTTGCTCATAGACTTCGTCACTCATACCGCCCATAGCGTTTGGTATTAAGTGCATGATAGCATCCATTAGAGATTCAAAGCCGTCTCCGATACCGTCCCAGATAGCTTTGAAGCCTTCAACACTAAAATATTTTCTAAACAACTGCCAACCATCTGAAATCGCTGTCCCTAATGTTGTAAAGAAATTACGTAGAGTTTCAGAACTATTAACTAAATCAACAAACCAATTAATTAAAGACGACACTCCGTCAATTAATCCGCCTACAACTGCACCTAATATTTTAAATGTTTCACCAACAACATCGCCAACTTCTAAAATAATCTGCATGAAGCCGCCAGTAGCGTCGCTTGTTCCAACAACTGTATCCCACAAACTAGTTAACGATGCCCAGAGACCTTGTAAAGGCTGTACTAAACCTTGAACCGCTGCCCATGCTCCGTCAAATGCAATAGTCAACGCTCTCATGCTTGCATCAAAAATTCCAAAGACATTATCTAGTATTGTGTCAACAACTTCAAGCGTTTTCTTAAAGTCGTCGCCTGTGAATGAAATCTTAGAAAATGTTTCTGTTAGTTTGTCTATGATAGGTTTTAATCCCATCTGAAGACCTACTGCGACCTTTTCAAATATTGCACCTAACGCTGCTAATGCAGGTGGCAATATTTTTCCAAGCAATTGTATTGCAGGTTGCAATGCAGCATCTAACGCTTTCATTGCTGGCGCTAAAACATTTAATGCAATCTCTGCAATAATTTTAACGCCAGCAATCATTAGATCTAAGAATCCGCTGCTGGCTAAAATTTGTGTAAATGCGTTAGACACTTCGTTAAGTGTCTGCTTCATCTTTTCCATTTTCTCGTTAAAGCCGTCTGTGGTTTTCTTTGCTGCATCTTGTTGCTCTTGCGCTGACTTAATACCGTCTACGTTGACTTCAGACATGGAGCCCATAGCTGCACCTAGTGAACGTACACTTTCGTCAGCAGCAACAGCAGTTTTAACTCTTGCTAAGTTATTCTTTGCTTCTTGCTTACCAGCATTCATTGTAGAGTTCATCTGGTCTTTGCCGATTGCAACGTTCTTCTGAGTCTGACTATGCATCTGTTGTAAGTTTGCTGCCAGGCCAGGCATCTGTGACATTAACAATCTGTTAGCATCAGTTGTTGCAGTACCGTTGGCAATGATATCCTTAGCAAAGTCTTTCATTTCCTGACTTGGCATACTTTGAATCATTGTCTGCACAGATGCTTGAACATCTGGACCTAAACCTGCAAGTGCAGCACGTAACTGGGCATCTTTCTGTAATGCTTCACGTTCTTTTTCCATGTCAGCACGGCTTTGTCCAGTGACTTTGGCCAGCATGTCCATTTCTTTCAAATAGTTTTTAGCACCTGCTGCTAACTGATCGTTAGACATCTTGCCCTGCATACCCTGCATTCTCATTAGTTTGCCGTAGTTTGCAAGACCTTCGTTGATGTCTTTTGTGTTATAACCTAAAGCATACAAGTCGGAACTTGTAGCTCTTAAATCTTTAGAAACTTTTGCAAAATTCTTTGCACCGTCTTCTGTTGTTGTACCAAAGGCGCCCATTGCTGCGCCGTTAGTTGATATTAGTTGTGCAAACTCCTGCAAGTTCATTCCAGCTTGACTTGCTGCCGCAGAGAATTGTCCTATGCTTCCGCCAAAACTTGCGCCTGCGGCTGTTGCTGTTTGATAGGCTGCTGCCATTTTATCCGCAGCACCTGCAACCATTTTAAAGATAGGACCGAGGATTGGAATTCCAGAAAATAAATCAGCGGCTGAACTAGCAGATCCATCTAACTTAGAAAGTGTATCAGCAGTTTTGATACCAGCTTCTGCAAGCTGTGTCATTTTACCAACAACAAATCCTGCACCGGTAGCCATTTTACCTAGACCGCCTGCAACCATTCCTGCTGCTTTGCCTACAGTACCAATAGCTTTACCTGCTCCAGATGCTGCTTTGTTGAAGAAGCCACCGCCTCCACCGCCTCCACCACCTCCAGCTGCGGCACCACCGCCACCACCTCCACCGCCACCTCCACCACCGCCTCCGGATTTGATAGCTTTGAGGATTTCTCGTAGGGTTGCTTCCGTAGCAGCGTTTTTAGCTTCTACGTTACCAATTCCTGGGATATCGATGAATACACCTGCCATTCTTTAAAATTCCTGGTTATCTACGCATATAAATAGAGATGAGCGTTATATAGTTTATTTATCGGAGACAAAAATGAGTCAATTTCCAAACCTGCAGATGCCGCCAGCTAAAAAGAATAATCCGCTGTCTAGTTTCTACAGACAACCTAAGATTTACATTCAATTACCAAGTAAGGGTAAATTTTACCCAGCTGGAGCACTGGATAACAGCTCAAATGGCCAATACGCTGTCTATGCTATGACAGCCAAAGACGAACTTATGTTTAAGACGCCAGATGCGTTGTTAAGCGGCCAGTCGACTGTTGAGTTGATCAAGAGTTGTATTCCTAGTATTTTGGATCCATGGTCAATGCCTAGCATCGACTTAGACTTTGCGCTCATTGCTATTCGTATTGCCACCTACGGCGATAAAATGGAAGTTGGTTGCCGTTGCCCACATTGCAATGCTGAAAACTCCTACGATGTTAACCTAACAGCATGGTTTGGCATCTTCGATAACTTTAACTATGTGGATCAAATTCCAGTTGATCCGTTAATGGTTCATATCCGTCCATACTCTTATAGAGAAATTACAAAAACTTCTATTAAGACCATGGAACAGCAACGTATTTTCTCAATCATTAATGACGAAAGCATGAGCGATGAAGAGAAGATGGACAAGTTTGGCAAGAGCTTTGTTAAGCTAACCGAGCTTACTGTTGACGTTATTGCTGATTGTATTACACAAATCGACACACCGGAAGGTAGTGTCAGTGACAAAGCAATGATTAAAGACTTTATCAACAACTGTGCGTCAGAAGTATTTGATACAATCCAAGGTCACATCTCAGGTATGAAAGAACAAATCGAGTTTAAAGCTCAAGATGTTCAATGTTCTGAGTGCTCTAAAGAATTTAGCTTGCCAATTACTATGGACCAAGCAAATTTTTTCGGCGTAAAATCTCGTTAATGACCCTGCCTGAGATTTTACAAGAATCTGAACGACTAGACAAAGAGGCAAGGATTATTAAGAAAGATTGTTTAAAACTCTGCTGGTATATGCGAGGCTTATCTTACAGTGAAATAATGCACATGAGTTGGGAAGAGCGCGAACTTATCGGGGAAATTATACAGGAAAATCTTGAAACAACTAAGAAAACAGGATTGAGTTTCTTTTAAAGTTGATCGTAGACTCTTTTTAACATCATTAATTGACGCTGATCTAGCTGCTGGCCTTTTAAAACCGCAGCTAGAATTTTTTTTGTCTCTAACGGATCGATTGCGTTAAACGCTGTTGCAGATGTTTTAGGTTGTGACTTAGCAATAGGTTTGCCATAACCCTTTTTAAACCCGTCTGCAAAACCTTCAGTTAGTTCTCTAAGTTTCATTTAAAAACTCTGAACTCGCCTTTAGATAAACTAGTTTCAAACATTCTGCGCTTGTGTTGTTCAACACGAGCTGCCAGTGCTTCTGCTAGGCTAGGAGCAGTTCTAATAATGCTGTCGCTAGTCACGCCCATAATACGCTCACGGTCTGCATCAATTTCAGCTTGAGTTGGTGCAGTTGCTGGAGCAGGTTCGCCTGTAGCTGCTGCTTTCTTAGCTGCACGAGCATTACGTTTAGCAATTGCGCCAGGGGTTTGACTTTGCTGACCTGCAACTTTACCGCCACCTTGTGCTCTGGCTGTTGGTGCTGGAGCTGCCGCTGCCGGAGGTAACGCTGGATTAGCTGCTGGTTCTGCTGCTGGAGCTGCCGCTGTTGGTGCAGCCGCTGTTGGTGCAGCCGCAGGTTTTGCTGCCGGTGCGCCAGTAGTTCCCATGTTGGAAGGCATTTGAACATTTGTATTAGGAACACCTGCGGCGCCCGATACTGACGGATTGCCTTTCATTTGGTTATTGTAACTAGGCGCTGCTGCCGGAGCTGCCGCTGCTGGAGCTGCTTTAGGTTCTGCTGCTGGAGCTGCTGC
>JACCDX011399423.1_pt1 | contig 10242 bp, 11 predicted proteins | sample 7449681 | NCBI WGS metagenome assembly JACCDX01 (sample SAMN15323450, study PRJNA562643) | freshwater metagenome | isolation source: river surface water | place: USA:Blue River Watershed | collected 2017-08-18
AGCGTGGCCGCGGACGCGCAGGCCCCAGCCCCGGCCCCCTGGCGTGCCAACGGCGCGGCCCTCCCGGCCGGCGGCCTGCCGCCAGAGGACGCCGCCCAGCTCAGTTCCAACGAGCTGAGCGACGTCCGCCAGGAGACCGATTTCTTCCTGGCCCTCGGCGAGGACGAGCGGGCGATCGAGGTGCTGCGCAATCACCTGCAGTCGCAGCCACAGGCCAGCGCCATGCCCTGGTTCGACCTGCTCGAGATCTACCACCGCATGGGACGCAAGGCCGACTACGAGGAAGTCCGCCGCGACTTCGAGTGGCGCTACGAGGCCCGTGTACCCGCCTTCGAGCACTACGACCCCGACCCGGCCGGCCTGGACGCGTACCCGGACATCCTGTCCCGCATCGTTGCGGCCTGGCCGACGCCCGAGGTGGTGAAGGTGATCGACGAGGCGATCTTCCGTCCGCCGGCAGGCAGCCGCGGCAAGCCGCTGAGCCTGGCGGCCTACCGCGACTTGCTGTTCCTGCACCAGGTCCTGCGTGACCTGTCCGAAGGCGGCGCCAGCGCGGCGCTGGCCATGGTCACGCCCTCACGCCTGGCGGCCCTGGCCGTGGCGTCCGCAGCCAAGGCGCTGCCGGCGGCGCCTGCGGCCGCCGCCACACCGCGGCCTAGCGCACGTGTCCTGGACATCGACCTCGACCGCGTCCTCGGCCAGGCCTCCGCCGCGCGCGAGCCCGCGCGGGGCGCGATCGACATGGGCCCGCAGCGCGCCAAGGGGATGGACGAACTGCTGGATTTCAAGCTGGATACGCGCGGCTCCGACAAGCCCCGCACAGGCGGCGGACCGGTCTGAGGCCCGCTCAGCGGCGAACCTGCAGCGCCGCAGGGTTGACCACGTTGGTCGGCTGTCCCTGGATGAAGTTGACGACGTTGTCGAAGGCGGCGCCGAAATACAGCTCGTAGGACTCCTGCTCCACGTAGCCGATGTGCGGCGTGCAGATGCAGTTCTCGAGCCGCAGCAGGGCGTGCCCCTGCAGGATGGGCTCGCTCTCGAACACATCGACTGCCGCCATCCCCGGCCGGCCGCGGTTGAGGGCGGCGATCAGGGCGTCGGTCTCGACCAGCTCGGCCCGCGAGGTGTTGACCAGCAGGGCGGTCGGCTTCATCCGGCTCAGGTCCTCGAGGCGGACGATGCCCTGGGTGTCGTCGTTGAGGCGCAGGTGCAGGCTGATCACGTCGCACTCGGCGAAGAAGTCTTCCCGGGTGGCGGCGGCCATGTGGCCGTCGGCCACCGCCTGTCCGCGCGAGTCCTGGCTGCCCCAGACCATGACCTTCATGCCGAAGGCCTTGCCGTAGCCGGCGACCATCTTTCCGATGCGTCCGTAGCCCCAGATGCCCAGTGTCTTGCCACGCAGCACCATGCCGAGACCGAAGTTCTGCGGCATGGAGGCCGACTTCATGCCCGACTGCTGCCAGGCCCCATGCTTGAGGGTGCTGATGTACTGGGGCAGCCGGCGCATGGCCGCCATGATGAGTGCCCAGGTCAGTTCGGCGGGCGCCACGGGCGATCCCACGCCCTCGGTGACGACGATGCCGCGCTCGGTGCAGGCCTGGACATCGATGTGCGCGCCGACCTTGCCGGTTTGCGCGATCAGCTTGAGGCGGGGGAGCTTCTCGATCAGTTGCCGGGTGATCTGGGTGCGCTCCCGGATAAGAACAATCGCGTCCGCGTCACGCAGTCGGACCGACAGCTGGCCAATGCCCTTGACGGTGTTGGTGTAGACCTTGGCGGGGTAGGGCTCCAGCTTGGCAGCGCAGTTCAATTTGCGCACGGCATCCTGGTAATCGTCGAGGATCACGATGTTCATGTGCACGATTGTGCCCTGAACCATTGCCGTATCCGGGGCCGCCCGAAGCCCGCAACCGCCTCGCAGGGAGCCACTTGCAACGCCGACCAGAGGAGGTTGGCAGCGATGGAGCGCAGCGGTGCCCGGCGGCTGTGACTGTGCCCTTGCTTCCGCTCGCTTACCAGCGCGCGCCGTGCATGACGCCCCGGCCACCGCGTACGCGGGCGGTGCGGCGCGTCGGGTGAATGCGAAGCGGGCCGCCCCACAGGCGCTGGGGCTGGCTGCGGGAAGGCTGGGATCCGTGGCCCGCGTGACCAGCGCCTTGAGAAGCGCCCTGCGGAGACCCGCGGGATGCAGGGCCACCGCCCACCTGCACGGGGTGCGCGCCGGCTGCATCGGGCGCGGAAGCCTGGGCGCTGGAGACGCCGCCGAGCCAGTTCACGCCGCGCTGCAGCAGGTCGAAGATTTCAACGAGAAGAGACAGAGCGATTGCCATGTGAGATTCCTTGAGTCAAACCGAAGGGTGGGACACAGGCAGGATTGGAGAAAGCGTCGCGTCCAGGGTGATGGCCTTGCGGCCATACGCCCGCCACCTGGCGCGCGCGGAAAGAGAAGCGACCGGGTCGGTGCTGCCAGCTCCTGGCTACATGAGCATGGTGTTGCGGATCAGCCCGACCGCCAGGCCCTCGATCTCGAAGGGCTCGCCCGGCTCGACCACGATGGTGGGGTAGTCGGGGTTCTCGGCGTGCAGCTCGATGAGGTGCTTGTTGCGGCGGAAACGCTTGACGGTGACCTCGTCGCCGAGGCGGGCGACGACGATCTGGCCGTTCTTGGCGTCGCGTGTGGACTGGACCGCCAGCAGGTCGCCGTCCATGATGCCGGCGTCGCGCATGGACATGCCGCGAACCTTGAGCAGGTAGTCGGGGCGGCGCTGGAACAGGCTGCTCTCGACGTAATAGGTCTGGTCCACATGCTCCTGCGCCAGAATCGGCGAGCCGGCGGCCACGCGGCCGACCAGCGGCAGGGCCAGCTGGGCCAGGCTTTGCAGGGGGAGGGAGAACTGCTTGACCCGCGACTCGTTGATCGAGCGCAGGGCCTCGCCGCGCAGGCGGATGCCGCGGGAGGTGCCGCTGACCAGTTCGATGACGCCCTTGCGGGCGAGGGCCTGCAGATGTTCCTCGGCGGCGTTGGCCGACTTGAAGCCCAGCTCGGCGGCGATTTCGGCGCGGGTGGGCGGGGCGCCGGTGCGTGCGATGGCGCTCTGGATCAGGTCCAGAATCTGCTGCTGGCGGGCGGTGAGCTTGGGCGTATCGATCATGCGGTGGGCTCCATCGGTCGGTTGCGGCCGGCCTGCTGGGCTGGTGCCCGGTGCGGCTGGCTACTGTTTCGATATCCAGTACCTGTATTTTTAACCAGTTTTTGAGGACATGCAAGTGGTGGGCGAAAAAATCGTGGTCTTGGGCACAGGCGGGACGATTGCCGGCGTGGCGCCGGATGCCGCCCGCCCCATGGCCTACCAGGCGGGCCAGCTGAGCGTGGCCCAGGTGCTGGCGGCAGTGCCCGCCCTGCGTGGGCTGCCGCTGGTCACCGAGGAAGTCGCCCAGGTGGACAGCAAGGACATGGCGCCCTCCATCTGGCAGGCCCTGGCCCGCCGCTGCGCCCACTGGGTGGCCAGCCCCGGCATCCGTGGGCTGGTCATCACCCATGGCACCGACACCCTGGAGGAGACCGCCTACTTCCTTCAGCGCGTGCTGGCACCCGCTGTGCCGGTGGTCCTGACCTGCGCGATGCGGCCAGCGACGGCGCCCGAACCCGACGGCCCCCGGAACCTGCAGGACGCCGTCCGGGTGGCGATGGCGCCGGGGGCGCGCGGCGTGCTTTCCGTGTGCGCTGGCCATGTGCATGGTCCGCTCGAGGTCGCCAAGGTGCACCCGTCCCGCCTGGATGCCTTCGGTAGCGGCGAGGAGGGCCCGCTGGCGGTGATCGAGGACGGTCAACTGCGCCAGTTGCGGCCGTGGCCTGTGCCCGGGTCGACGGAGGCGCCGGCGCTGTTCGAGGCGACGGACCGGGCCGACCCCCAGCGCTGGCCCTGGGTCGAGATCATCCAGAACCACGTCGGTGCCGACGGCCGGGGGGTGGACGCCCTCGTGGCGCAGGGTGTCCGCGGCCTGGTGGCTGCCGGTACCGGCAACGGCACGCTGTCAGCGCCTCTGGCTGCGGCCTTGCATCGGGCCGCTGAGGCCGGGGTGGTGGTCTTGCGCTCCACCCGCTGCGCGCTGGGCGCGGTGCTCGCCGAGGCAGGGGACGACCTGCCCGAAGTCACGCCGCTGTCGCCGGTGAAGGCCCGGATCGAGCTGCAGCTGCGGCTGCTGCTGCAGGCCTCGTGAGCCTCGCACCCGGGCCCGAAGACAAACGGCGCCCGCAGGCGCCGTCCGGAGGGGCAGGGCAGTGGCGCCGGGTCCTCAGCTGGCCAGGGCCGCCAGCGCGCGTGCCGTGATCTCCTCGACGCTGCCCATGCCGCTGATGGCGCGGTACTTGGGGGCGCCAGCCGCATCGCTCCTGGCCCAGTTGGCGTAGTAGTCGACCAGCGGACGCGTCTGGGAGGCGTAGACGTCCAGCCGCTTCTTGACGGTCTCTTCCTTGTCGTCGTCGCGCTGGACCAGTGCCTCGCCGGTCACGTCGTCGACGCCGGCGACCTTGGGCGGGTTGAACTTGACGTGGTAGGTGCGTCCCGAGGCCGGGTGCGAGCGGCGGCCGCTCATGCGCTCGATGATGGCGTCGAAGGGGACGTCGATCTCGAGCACGTAGTCCAGCTTCACGCCGGCCTCGCGCATGGCCTCGGCCTGCGGGATGGTGCGCGGGAAGCCGTCGAACAGGAAGCCGGCGGCGCAATCGGGCTGGGCGATGCGCTCCTTGACCAGGCCGATGATGATGTCGTCGCTGACCAGGGCGCCCGAGTCCATCACCTTCTTGGCGGCGAGGCCGAGGGGCGTGCCGGCCTTCACGGCAGCGCGCAGCATGTCGCCGGTGGAGATCTGCGGGATGCCGTACTTCTGGCAGATGAAGGTCGCTTGGGTGCCTTTGCCAGCGCCGGGGGCGCCCAACAAAATCAGTCTCATGGGTTGTCCTTGGAGTTTTGAAAATCAGCGGCCGGTCCCGGCAAGGGCCGGAAAGGCCAGGGGCGCCCTGGCGCGCGCGCTTGTCGGGCGGACTGCAGGGGCCCGGCGCATCTCGGTCGAGGATAGCACGCACCCCCCACGCGGTTCTTACTCGCCGGGGCCCGGAGCCACCGGGTGATCAGGTGCCGGCGGCGGTCCCGGCAGCGAAGATGGCACGCACGCGGGCCAGGTCCTCCGCGGTGTCGACGCCGGGCCCCGGCGCGTGATCGCTCAGGTGCACAGCGATCCGGTGGCCATGCCACAGCGCGCGCAGCTGCTCGAGCGACTCGCAGCGCTCGATCGGCGCCGGCGCAAGCTGCGGGAACGCGCGCAGGAAACCAGCCCGGTAGCCGTAGATGCCGACATGGCGCAGAGCCGGCGGTTCGCCGGGCAGGGACGCCTGCACGCCGGCGGCGCCATCGCGCCACCAGGGGATCGGCGCCCGGCTGAAGTACAGGGCCAGGCCCCGGGCGTCGGTCACCACCTTGACCACGTTCGGGTTGCGGAGGTCGGCGACCTCGGTGATCGGGTGCGCCGCCGTGCTCATGTCTGCCTCGGGCACGCGCGCCAGCAGCGCGGCCACGGCATCTATCAGGGCAGGGTCGATCAGCGGCTCGTCGCCCTGCACGTTGACCACCACTTCGTTGCCGCCCAGCCCCAGCAGGGCGCAGGCTTCGGCCAGGCGGTCACTTCCCGAGGGATGGTCCGCGCGCGTGAGCAGCGCCTCGACGCCATGCCGCGCGCAGGCCTCGGCGATCGCCGGGCTGTCGGCGGCGACGACCACCCGGCTGGCCCCGGATTGGTGCGCGCGCTCGGCCACGCGAACGACCATGGGCCGGCCGGCGATGTCGGCCAGCGGCTTGTCGGGCAGCCGGGTCGATGCCAGGCGCGCCGGGATCAGGACGGTGAAGCCGCCGGTCATCGGCTCAGACCAGAGGGGTGCGAGGGGGCAGGCGTTCGAGGTCGGCGTCCGACAGGGCGCGGGCTTCGCCTTCCAGCAGCACCGGGATGCCGTCGCGCACCGGATAGGCCAGGCGCGCGCTGCGCGAGATCAGTTCCTGCCGCTCGCGGTCCAGGTCCAGGGGACCCTTGGTGACCGGGCACACCAGGAGTTCAAGCAGTTTGGGATCCATCGGCCGATGATAGCCGTGGCCGCAGTCGCTGCTCGAGGGCGCGCCAGAAGGCGGGCTCGATGGATAGATGCAGTCCCACCGCCCAGGCGCTCGGGTGTGTGCGCCAGAGCTTCACCGCGTCCTTCTCGGTGCACACGATGGTGGCGTCCGGGGGCAGCGGCGGCGGCGGGTCGAAGGAGTCATGGTCCGGCCGGGCCAGGGCCTGCGCCGGCGCGCAGCCCGCGTCCGCCAGCATCCTGAAGAAGGCCTCGGGCCGCGCGATGCCGGCCACCGCCACCACGGGGCGGTCGCGGCCCAGACCGGCGAGGGCCTGCCGGCTGCCATCGGCTCGTCGCGCCACCGGCTCGAGCGTCCGCCGCAGCGTGAAGGCGGGGACGCGTTCCAGCCCCGGCAGCAACGCCCCGCCGGTGTGCAGAACGAAGTCCACCGGCCGGGGCCACGGCTCGCGCAAGGGCCCGGCAGGCAGGGGCCAGCCGTTGCCGATACCGCGGTCGTCGAAGACGCACAGCTCGATGTCGCGCGCCAGGGCCAGGTGCTGCAGTCCGTCGTCGCAGACCAGCACCCGTGTGCCCGGATGCCGGGCCAGCAGCGCCCGCGCCGCGTCGGCCCGGCGGCTGCCGACGAACACCGGCACGCCCGTGCGCTGCGCCACCTGCAGGGGCTCGTCACCGACCGTGCGCGGGTCGCTATCGGGTCGCACCTCGCAGACGTCATCGCCCTGGCGGCCATGGCCGCGAGAGACCACGCCGGGCTGCCAGCCCTGCGCCGAGAGCCATTCCACCAGGGCCACCACCACCGGCGTCTTGCCGGCGCCGCCGGCCACCACGTTGCCGACGACGATGACCGGCACCGGCATCCGCTCGGCACGTCGCAGGCCCGACCGGTACAGCCATCGGTGGCAGGCCGCCAGGCCGGCGTACAGGGCTGCCACGGGCAGCATCGCCAGTGCCAGCGGGGCGCCGCGCCGAAGCCACGCCGCCTGCAGGCGGCCCGCGAACGAGGGCTGGCCTGCACCTCGCAGAGCGCCGGCGTCGCGCGGCCCGGTCGACACCATCAGGGCCGTGCGCCCGCAGGCCGCTGCGCGGCGAAGGTGATCTGGCTGAAGCCGCCGCGGCGCGCCGCCTCGAGCACGGTGATCGTGGCCTGGTGGGGGGAGGCCGCGTCGGCGCTGATGATCACCATGCTGTCCTTGGCGTCCCCGGCTGCGCCGGTGAGGGCGCCCAGCACCGCGTCGACGTTTCGGCCGTTCACCGGATTGCGGTTCACCGAATAGCGGCCATCGGCGCTGATCGCGACGATCACCTCGCGCGGGTGGTCCTTGGGGGCCTGCGCATCGGCCGTCGGCAGGCGCAGCTGCATCTCGGTGAACTTGCTGTAGGTGGTCGAGAGCATCAGGAAGATCAGGATCACCAGCAGCACGTCGATGAACGGGATCAGGTTGATCTCGGGCTCGTGGCTGCGTCGCGGCTGGAACTTCATGGCGGCCAGCCTCAGCGGCGGTGCAGCAGGGCCAGGTGGCGGGCGAAACGTTCCGCCGCCAGCTCGAGGGTGAGGACGTAGGCGTCGACCCGGGCCCGGAAGAAGCGCCAGAAGATCAGCGCCGGAATGGCGACGATCAGGCCGAAGGCGGTGTTGTACAGGGCGATCGAGATGCCGTGCGCCATCTGGGCCGGGTTGCCCCCGCCCGTGGCGCCCGGTGCCTGGGCGCCGAAGATCTCGATCATCCCGATCACCGTCCCCAGCAGGCCCAGCAGCGGCGCCGCGGAGGCGATCGTGCCCAGCGCGCTCAGGTATCGCTCGAGCCGGTGGGACACCGCCCGACCGGTGGCTTCCATGGCGGCCCGCAGGTCCTCTTCGGTCACGGCGCGCTGGTCTGCGGCGCGCAGGCCGCTGGCCAGGACCTCACCCAGGGCGGAGCTCTGCGCCAGCTGGTCGACCACGTCGGGCGGCGGCTGGCCATGGCGGGACACGGCCAGGGCTTCGTCGAGCAATTGCGGGGGCGCCACCCGCGAGGGTTGCAGGCTCACCATGCGCTCGATAATCAGGGCCAGGGCCAGGATGGAGCAGGCAATGAGGGGCCAAATGGGCCATCCGGCGGCTTGTATGATCGAAAACAAGAGGTGTACTCCGGCGCAGAGGTAGGACGGTCGGCATGACCTGGCAGGGCATTATCGGACAGCGGCGGGCGCTGCGGCCCGGTCCGGCTGCTGTAGGCAGAAGCGCACACTTCCTGTGGACAACTTTGTGCAGAAGTGCGTCCCCCCTCGGCCGCAACCCGCATGAATGCGTGACTGTGACAAATCGGTCACAAATTCAGCATAAAAAAACGCTTTTAAATCAATGACTTGCGACGAAAAACCGTGCTTTTCGCGCGGGTGGGCCATTCAAGCGGGCCAAGGCGTCGTTGGCTGCTTCCTGTGGACTAAGGGGGCCGCGCCGGCGTGCACCAAGGCATCAAGGAATGTCCGTGGCTGAATTCCAAGGCATGACGAATCGTCGCCCCGTTCCCGGGTCGGACGAGGCCGGGCGGCGTGTCTGGTCGGTCGGCGCGCTGTGCAGGGCCGTCGCCGACACCTTGCAGGCCCGCTTCAACCCGGTCGCGGTGCGGGGCGAGATCTCGGGCTTCACCCGGGCCGCCAGCGGCCACTGCTACTTCACCCTCAAGGACGCCAGCGGGCAGGTGCGATGTGCCATGTTCCGTCGGGCGGCGACGCTCGTGGACTTCCAGCCCCAGGACGGCGACAGCGTCGAGGTGCTCGGGCGGCTGGATGTCTACGACGCCCGGGGTGACCTCCAGCTGATCGTCGAGAGCCTCTCTCGCGCAGGGCAGGGCACGCTGTTCGAGCAGTTCCTGCGCCTGAAGGCGGCCCTCGAGGCCGAGGGCCTGTTCGACCCCGCCCGCAAGCGGCCCCTGCCCGACCTGCCCCGTGGCGTCGGCGTGGTGACCTCCCTGGGTGCTGCCGCCCTGCACGATGTCGCCACCGCCTTGCGCCGGCGGGCGCCCCACATTCCGGTGATCCTGGCGCCCGCGGCGGTCCAGGGCGCGCAGGCGCCTGGCGAGCTCGTTGCGGCCCTGCAATCCCTCTACGCACGTGCGCGCGCCGGCGAGATCGACACCATCCTGCTGGTGCGGGGTGGTGGCTCGCTCGAAGATCTCTGGGCCTTCAACGACGAGCGCCTGGCGCGCACCGTGGTCGCAGCGCCGGTGCCCGTGGTCTGCGGCGTCGGGCACGAGACCGACTTCACCATCGCCGATTTCTGCGCCGACCTGCGTGCGCCGACGCCGACGGCCGCGGCCGAGCTCGTGGCTCGGCCGCGCGAGGACTGGCTCGCGGACCTCGAGGACCAGCTCGAACGCCTGCAGGGCGCCGCCTGGCGCCGCCTCGACGCGGCGGCGCAGCGGCTCGATCTGGCGGCTGGTCGCCTCGGGAGGCCCTCCGGCCGTATCTCCCAGCAGCACCAGCAACTGGAACGCCTCGGGCAGCGCCTGCGGTACGCCGCCCTCGCGCGCCTCGCCCGCGAGCGCACCCGCCAGACGGCCCAGCTCGAGTCCCTGCGCCGCGCAGGGCCCCGGCAGCTGCAGGGCCAGGGACAGCGGCTCGAGCGCGACCAGGTGCGGCTGTCGGCGCTCGACCCGCGCCAGGTGCTTCAGCGGGGCTATGCGCTGATCACCCAGCCCGACGGCTCGGTGCTGGTGCGGGCGGCCCAGGCCCGTCCGGGTCAGGCGGTGCAGGCCCTGATGGCCGATGGCCGGGTCGATCTCACCGTCGAGGGATCGACTTTGGATTAGTGCCTAGAATCCGGCTTCTTCCGAACCTTCCGACATCAAGAAACCCAAGAGGAACACCATGGAACACACCCTGCCCGCGCTGCCGTACGCCATCGATGCCCTGGCCCCGCACTACTCGAAGGAAACCCTCGAGTACCACCACGGCAAGCACCACAACGCCTACGTGGTGAACCTCAACAACCTGCAGAAGGGCACCGAGTTCGAGAGCATGTCCCTCGAGGAGATCGTCAAGAAGTCCTCCGGCGGCATCTACAACAACGCGGCCCAGATCTGGAACCACACCTTCTTCTGGAACTGCATGAAGCCCAATGGCGGCGGCGAGCCCAC
>JACCDX010742352.1_pt1 | contig 10240 bp, 8 predicted proteins | sample 7449681 | NCBI WGS metagenome assembly JACCDX01 (sample SAMN15323450, study PRJNA562643) | freshwater metagenome | isolation source: river surface water | place: USA:Blue River Watershed | collected 2017-08-18
CTGAAAACCGGTATCCTTGCCGGTCTTCCCGTTACGCGGCTGTAGCTCAGTGGATAGAGTATTGGCCTCCGAAGCCAAGGGTCGTGGGTTCGATCCCCGCCAGCCGCGCCAGTCTTCTGGAAGTCCTTGATCCTGCAGGATTTCCTTTCAAGAAGTTGCTTCTGCTACATCGCTCTGCTACAAAAGGTGGAGCATGGCAAGTCATCTTGCGCGCCGAGGCGGCGTATGGTGGACCCGACTCGTGGTACCTGTGCGGCTTCGGCATGTCGTAGGACGCCGAGAGTTCGTGCAGTCGTGTCGCACCGCTGACCTTCAAGTTGCCAAAACCGTTGCCGCTGTACTGCTTGCAGAGTGGCGACAGACCCTTATGCGGTTAGAGCCAACGAAAATGAGTTCGCAGACCCTGAGACTTCTCCAGCCTGCCCCCGCGCTCTCGATCGGGGCAACCATCGCATTGGTCGACGCTGAGCAGTATGGCGTTGGCGCTATGCAGTTGCTAAAAATTGCTGCGGCTGGCCGATTGAAGTTGTTCTGCCGGTTATCGGCGGTTTCGGGTTATCTGCTGAATCCGAATACGCTTGATGACGATCCGGTCGCGGGCGGTAAGGAAATCCCTCCGCTCCGGTTGATTGCAGCAGATGCGATAGAAGTAGTCCGGAGCGGAGTACTGCTGATTCCAGATTTTGCGCAAATGGCAAATGCCTTGCTGGCAGACCAAGATGCTGCGGTCGCAGAGGTTGTAGCGCTTGAAGTCGCCGCCGATCAATGGTTCGTCCCCGCAAACACCTTGCGCGTCCCGGTCGCTTCCCTAGAAGTGTCTAGCAACGCAGTGAATGCCGTTCGCGCTTATCTTGCGAAGGGCCTGCAGAAGGAAGAAATCGACCTAGAGCTTCGGCTTTATGCGCCGACGAGCCTTTCTCCACCTGAGCTTGAAAAAAACTTGGGGCGGCGTGCGAACTCGCTATTCAGCGAGGCGGTGGATGCGTACTGCTCGGATCCTGATGGGCTGCAACAACGCTTGGCGAGTATCGCGGAAGTGAGGCAGCGGAGAAAATTCATGCTGCACTTCGCTGAATTCATGGGCGACTTACCACTTGCTGCAATAACGCCGGATGTCTTGCGACAGTACCGCGACGGCCCGTTGCGCGAGTTCCCTGCAAAAGCCAACAACCTTCCGCAGTCAGTCAAGCGGGACACGATGAAGGCAACGATTCAAGCGATCAAAGAATCCGGAGAGGTGTTCCCATTTCTGAGCCTCGAAATGCGTCAAGAGCGGATGGCTCATCTTAGCCGTCTGTTTGCTTGGTTACATGCAAAGGAGTGGATCAATTTCAATCCGGCTGCGTCGTTGGCGGGTGAAACGGGCATGTCGAAAGCTGACCGTATCAAAGAAAAAAAACAGCGCAAAAATGCTGGAGCCGATGATGATGAGGAAGGGCGACCCCCATTTTCCTCTCAAGAGTTACTCCAGATCTTCGGCAAGCCGGATTACAAGACGGGAGACGGGCGCCATATTTCGAAAGGGAATGCGACATGGTATCCCTTCGAGTACTGGTTACCTCTGCTCGGATTGTATGCGGGATGCCGAATCAGCGAAGTTAGCCAGTTGCATCTTGATGATGTTCGCCAGGTCGACGGTCACTGGGTCCTCGATATAAACGAGAAAACGCCGGACAAGCGATTAAAAACAGAGGCGTCTTCAGCGAGGTTGATTCCGCTGCATCCGAAGCTGAAAGAACTCGGGTTTCTGGAGTATTGCTCACGGTTGCGTGCCGAAGGATTCCGGCGAGTGTTCCCGGAGTTATCTTATTCGAATCCAGATGTTCGATATGCGAAGGAGCCAATCCGTAAGATGTCTGCGATTCTGAAGTCTCTTGGCATGCCGAGAAACGCAGGAAAGGTATTTCACTGCTTACGCCATAACGCGAATGACGCTCTCATGCGGGTGCCTATGACGGTTTTGCCGTTCGCCGACGAAAATCTACGCAAGTTCATTCGCCACAAGGTCATGGGGCATCAGCAAGCCGAAGACATCAACACGAGGCATTACACGTCCAGTACGGTCAGCGAGGCAGCGTGTTTGATAGAGGGGGTCGAATATTCTCTCGAAGACATCGCTCCTTTCAATGTCGAAGCCGGACTGGCTGCTGTTCGTGTGGGTTTGCTCAGAAAGAAAGGGCATCGGCGCAACAAAGAGGACATGGGGCCGCTCTCAGACTAGTCTCTCCTTGAACTCGGATCGGTATGCAATCGTGGGAAGTACCGGATTTATCGCGTGGCGAACGTGAGGCGAGGGAGATACCTCTCGTTCGCGTACTCCTTTAGTCGCAGTTGAACATGGCTGGCGAATTGCCTGAGATCGTCGTCGTACACGTAACCACGGACCCGTCTGGCATAGTGTATTGATCGACCCGGACGCCATGGCGGTTGCTCATACGATGCGATACTGCTTTTCTTTCCAGCTCCGCTCTGCGATCTCCATTTGCTTCACGAATAGCCTTATCTGCCTCTTCCAATGCCCGGGCACCTTCTTCCCTCGCTCTTTCAATACTCTCTTCCGCTGCACGACTGCGCTCAATCGACTCCTGGCGCTCTTTCTCTTTCCGAGCTTTAACTTCAGCAGATTCGCTACAGCTACCAAGCTGACTTAACAGCCAGACAATAACGAAAATACCAATTAGAAAATGCATGTCGACCTCGCAGATCAGCGTCCGATGCTTCGAAGGGCTAGGCTGTGCCGCATTTTTGCTACGGCTAGATCTATCTTCGATGTTTTGGAGAGGTAGTCAAGCGGCGAATCGCCGGGTTGCGGAACCAGTTGGTCGAACGAGTCCATGACCAGTTTGTGATACTCCTTAAGCTCGTCATCCATGCCATCGACATTGCTTCTGACAGTTATCATAGTTATATTGAATATCTCTTTCAATGTCCCGCAGGTTCTTGCGGCTTCATTCACGACCTTCTTTCTTTGTTTCGAGCCGGATGCATAGCCAGTTGCATCAAAGTAGGTGTCAGCACAAATTTTTAAGCCTTTCGCGGCTTTATCCACTTCGTCGGACCATTGCCGCCATGTGTCGGCGTGCGCTGCAGATCCAAAGATTAATAGCAAGGCGATGTTGGCAATTTTGAAAATGCCCCTCTGCATATGACTCTCCCTATGTGCTAATTAGTGCGTCATCGATTGGTGCGTGGCCTTTTATAGCACGAGTCGCGACATTGCTGGCGTGGACATGACTACCATTCGCCAAAGATTCGGAGCTCGCGTCAGGGAACTGCGCAGCACATACGCCCTTTCACAAGAGGCTTTCGCGGACCAGTGCGGGTTCGCCCGTTCATACATGAGTCGCGTAGAACGGGGCCGCGCCAATCCTTCGCTTGAAGCGATTCAAATAATCGCGGAGGCTCTCGGCGTAGCTGTCAGCGATCTCTTTACCGAGGCACCTGTCGAGCGAGCGAGGCAAGTATCCGAGCAGCTTCTTGTTCCTCAAGCCTCTGACGGCAGCTGTTTCGGGCCGTATCTAAAACATGCAGGCAAGTTCACCGTAGGCGAGAAAGAAGACGAGGTTCAGTTCGAGGAATTCGACGAAGCACTCGCTTACCTGCGCCGCATGGGAACGGCGAAGTGGCGCAGGCCGAACGCAAACGGAAACCGGGGGATAGTTTCAGCAGTTCGGTGGGTCGTCATGGAAAGCTGATCTGGGCTTACATTACGATGAAGAAGCCTCGTGTCGCGCTGCATTCCTCCCATTCACCCACTAGAAATGCCTAGAATGGCTTGATAGCGTCCGATCTCCGTGACCAAACTGGAGACTCGAATGCCGACGCCTATCGCTACCGTACCTGCCAAGACCATCTTGTCCGAGGTGGGGCACCTCGTCGAATTCACCGATTACTCCCACTATCTCTTCCGCGCCGAGGTGGACTGGATCGAGCTGAAGATCGTGTTGACCGTGCCCACCAACTTCCCGACCGTCCGGCGGCGTCTCGATGTGGAATATGCCGAGCCCATTGCACCGGGGCCGGGTGGTGCGGCTATGGCGTTCGCCGTAAAAATCCAGTCTCCATCGAGCTGGGCGGAGATCAACGCACGCCTTCAGCGACTGACGGTGGATCACCCGCTGGCAAAGCCAGTGGAAGTAACCGGGATCGAGATCGCCCTCGATGCGTATTCGCGCAACGAGAGCTTCGATGACCTGGTGGAGATGGCTACGCGCTTCTACCGACAGGCATGCAAGCTGGTGTCCGACAACCGGAGAGCCAGCCGAACCAGAACCGATGCCTCCTATCCGTTGGAGTCTGCGGACCAGCTGCGTCGGCAGCTTGCCGTCGGCTTCAACCTCTATATCGGCAACCGGACAGATGCTGAGCGCCAGCACATCTATGTAAAGCAGACGGACGGTCCGGTGAACCTGCCGCTTGCCCAACAGCGTGCGCGTACAGAGTTCACGCTGACGGGGGAGAAGGTTCCGACATTGCTGTTTGACGACTGGCGGGAGTATCGGTTTGACCAGTTCGCACCGTACTTCAAGTACCGGCGCTTGAAAGCGGGGCTGTCCATGTTTATCGCAAGCCCGATGAGGCGAATGGCACAGGTAGGGGAGCGGCGAGCGCGGTTCGCAAGGCATGGGAAGCTCCGAAGTTTCTCGCCCTGTACTGAAGCCGACCAGAAGCTGAACTCACTTGCCTACGATGCCTTGCGTGAGCTGACCAGAAGGTGGAAAGCAGATAAGTAGGATATGTAAGTTCGAATACATAGTTAATAGAACGGAGTGCCCGATTCCTGTACGCAAGCGAGCTTTCGCAGGATCGGAACTCCGTAATATTGGCGAAACGAACCTTCGTATAAGGATTGCTCGCGCAACTCCGGAACGGCGGATACATTACTCTCGCATCCCACGGATCCCTCTAGGACTTCCTCTTCGAGAGTGAGCAAAACCTGCGGTAGAAATTTATAGCAAAGCTGCGAGTGAAATTGCTGCCCTCGAACTCGATTGGCAGATTAGTCGGGAAACATCGGATCGTTACAACACATCGGGGCTTCGCTCGATTCCACACATCTCACGCGCGCCGATAATGCAATCGGTAGCGGTGATTTTCTTTATAACTTTCCAACACCTTCGTGACACGTCAATATCCGCTCTAGAGTCCGACCTCCCGTCAAGAGCAATTGGCGACTTCCGTGTCCGGCGCAACAGCTCCTTGGCGGGACAAGCGGCCCGTCCTAGCTTCTGTCCACACACAGGACGTTCGTCCTGTCCCGTGGACAAAGGGAGGCATCGATGGAAAAACAGAAATTCGTTTCGTATTACCGGATCAGCACGACCCGGCAGCATATCTCCGGTCTCGGACTGGACGCGCAGCGAGCAACGGTCGAGCAATACCTGTCAGGAAGCACCAGAACGAGCGTAGGCGAGTTTATCGAGGTCGAGACTGGCAAGGGCGCTAATGCGCTCGAAAAGCGCCCACAGCTGCGTCTCGCGCTTGAGGCGTGTAGGAGGACGGGGGCAACGCTACTGCTTGCGAAGCTCGATCGGCTAAGCCGCAGCGTCCATTTCGTCTCGGGATTGATGGAAAGTCGAGTGAAGTTCGTCGCTTGCGACATGCCCGAAGCGAACGATCTGACGATTCACCTAATGGCAGCATTCGCCGAGTACGAAGCGAAGCGGATCAGCGAACGGACAAAAGAAGCGCTGGCAGCCGCGAAGGCGCGTGGTGTCGTGCTAGGTGCGACCGGGCCCGCGAACCTGAAGCGCTGCAATGAGCAGCGGCAGCAGAAGGCAGAAGAGTTCCGTAAGCGGCTTCGCCCCGTACTTGAAGCCATGGCAGCGCAGGGGCTAAGCCGTCGGGCAATGGTTATCCGGCTGAATGAACTTGGTATCAAGGCGCCGATGGGTGGGGCATGGTCACTGGGGCAGGTTCAACGCCTTATCGCGGCTTTTTAACAAGAGCGCTGCCATTGTTGTCAACGGCAATCGAATATTTACGGCAGTTTCGACCAAAACATCGATAGAAGTTCACGCAGCTTAAGAAGTCTTGATTGATCGGTTGAATCGTAAAAATCAGTGGGCAGGGGAATCAGATCAAGTTGATAATTTAATCTTGCTGAAACTAGTCTAGGCTAAACGGGGCCGCTGCAAAACGATAGACACTTTGAGGCGGTTCTGAAAAATTGATGGATATGATCTCCTGTCGGTATTATCTAGTGTTAAAAATTTAAGACTAGTGAGGCGCGCTAATGGCCTGTTATGCTGCGCAAGAATTGAATAAAAAAATTAATCAGTAAGTCAAGGGAGTAATAATAAATGTCTCTCAATCTGCTTGGATCGACCTGGGGCAAGTGGGATCTACACGTTCACACACCTGAATCGCTGGTTCATAACTATCCCGGCGAGCATGAAGCAGCGTGGGAGGCATTTTTCCGAGACTTGGAGGATCTTCCCTCCGAATTCAAAGTGATTGGTATTAATGACTATGTATTCGTGGACGGATATCGCCGCGTTTTGAAGGCGAAGCGTGAAGAGGGGCGACTTGCGAACATCGATTTGATCCTGCCTGTGGTCGAGCTGCGCTTGGACAAATTCGGTGGTGTGGTTAAGAAGGGGCCTGATGGAATTGAGAAGTCGAGTTGGAGCCGAATTAATCTCCATGTCATCTTTGATCAGGTCGAACCTGACTTCATTCGAGATCAGTTCCTTTCGGCTATCACGCCCAGCTACACGTTGATTCATGGATCAGAAGCTAGTCATGGGCGCTGGGGTGGCGTCATCACCAGAAAGAGTCTCGCTGACTTGGGTAAGGCGATCATTGATTCGGTCCCTGAGGAAGAGCGTTGGAAATATAAGTCGCCAATCGAGGAAGGCTTCAACAACCTCAATGTTAGCTATGATGCATTGAAGAAAGCACTTCAGAATCCGATGTTGGTCGGAAAATATTTGGTTGCTGTTGGCAAGACTGAATGGGACAACCTCAAATGGGATGACCACACAATTGCCGAAAAGAAGACTTTGATCAATGAGGCTCACCTCGTGTTCACGGCCGCGGAGAATCCCGAAGCGTATATGCGGGCACGGAAGAAGCTCTTGGATGGAGGTGTAAATGCTGCCTTGTTGGACTGCTCCGATGCCCATCAACTCAGCGACTCAGATCATAAAGACCGGATCGGCAACTGCTTCACTTGGATTAAGGCTGACGCGACATTTTCCGGTCTTCTGCACGCGATTAACGAGTTCGATGCTCGGGTATATGTGGGCGACACGCCTCCCAAACTGTTGCATGTTGAGCGGAACCGCACCAAATTTGTATCGGCAATCCGGGTGGGCAAGAGGCTAGGATCGACATTAAATGAGCCTTGGTTCGATGTGGACCTTCCATTGAATTGTGATTTGGTCGCGATCATTGGCAACAAGGGAAGCGGAAAGAGTGCGTTGTCAGACATCATTGCTCTTGCGGGCGATACAAAGAACCACACAAGCTTTTCGTTCCTTAATTCCAATAGGTTTCGTAACCCAAAGGCGAAGCTAGCTCAAAACTATGTTGGCACCCTCACATGGCAAGACGGCACTACCTCGACACGACACCTTGATCAGGACCCACCTCCGAGTAGTGTCGAGCGGGTCAAGTATTTGCCACAAAGCTACCTTGACACGCTGTGCAACGAGCTTGGCGACGGCGGATCAGCTACCTTCGACACCGAACTGAGGAAAATCATTTACTCCCATGTTCCCGAAGAGGATCGATTGGGGCAGCCGTCGATGGACGCATTGCTCGAATTTAAAGTGTCTGAGATCAATGAGGCCAAGTATTCCGTTTTTCGGGAGCTATCCAAGGTCAACTCACAGATTCTCTTAACGCAAAAGCGCCTGACACCGGAATTCAAGAAGCAGCTTCAAGAGCAGCTATCTGCAAAGAGAGCGGAGATTACCGCCTTGGAAGGTGCGAAACCTCAAGAGGTTGAAGACCCGCATGATTCATCCGCCGCACAAGCGGAGTCGAAGCAGGCAGCAGAGCAGGTCGAGAAACTCGAACGGCTGCTGCAGGGTATCGAGCAAGAGGAGTCCGCGCTTAGGGCGCGTAAGGCATCGGCGGCTAAGAGGCTTGCTGTTGGTAAGAGAGTGCTCCAATCTATATCTAACTACCGTAGCCAACATGATTCGTTCTTGCTGGAATTGGGGGTGGCGCTAGGTGACTTGGATGTTAGCGCCAAGGCTTCAGACATCGTAGATCTGCGTATTGATGAAAGCGTCGTCAATTCTGTAATTGCACAGGCCTCTACTGAGAAATTTGATATCGACCACAAGCTGCAAAGTTTAGATGAAGGTAGTTTGTTAAAACGGCGCGAACAAGTCGCGGCATCAATTGCTGCTACCAAAAGCAAGCTTGACGAGAAGCAACGTTTGTTTATTCGCTTCAAAGAGGCTACCGCGCAATGGCAAAAAGCCAAGGAAGAGATTATTGGATCAAAGGACAAGGTCAATAGTTTTACATGGCTTCAGGCAGAAATAGATGGGCTTGAGACCTTGCCAATGGAACTTTCGGAATTGCGGGCGAAGCGCGTTGAGCTTGCAAAAATGATCCATGGGCACATTGCCTCCGCAGTAAACGAGTATAAACGGCTCTATGAGCCGGTCCAGTCATTCGTTAGGTCTGCAGCCCAGATGGATATGCCGCTTCCGTTGGATTTTGAGGTCAAGATCGACGAATCGGGATTCCAAGAGCAGTTTCTGAATCGGATTAACAGACAAGCCCGCGGTTCGTTCTCGGGTATCGAGGAAAGCGGATTGCTTGTGCGGAATTTACTCAAGGAATCGGAATTCGAGTCTGCCGACGACGCAACTGCGTTTGCCGAAAAAATCGAAGACATGTTGAGTCATGATCACAGAGATGCTCAAGGGAAAGAGACACGGCTTGCCGATCAATTGCGGAAGGGGGTAGAGGCGCAAGAGCTCCTAGACTATCTATACGGCTTTGGTTATCTTGAGCCACGCTATTCCCTAACCTTTGACAAGCAGGAGATTAGTCAGCTTTCGCCTGGCGAGCGGGGGTTACTGCTGTTAGTGTTCTATCTGCTTGTGGACAAGGACGACATCCCCATTGTCATTGACCAACCAGAGGAGAACTTGGACAACCAAACAATATTTAAAATTTTGGTTAAATGCATCAAATTGGCTAAAGAGCGCCGTCAGGTGATCATGGTCACTCATAACCCAAATCTGGCCGTGGTTTGCGATGCTGAGCAGATTATCCACGCTCACCGCGACAAGGTAAGAAGCGCCTTCAACTATGATTCTGGCGGGATCGAGCATCCAGAGATCAGAGGGCGGGTCGTGCAAATTCTTGAGGGTACCGAGCCTGCCTTTAAGAATCGCCAAGTGAAATACCGGCTCCTTTGAGTCGTGGTTACAGGGGGCTCTAGGGCTTACCGGAAGTCGTTACAGCGACGCTGCTTACACAGCGGTCGTGCCAGCGTTGCTTACGAATTTTCGCAAAGCAGGTCTGTCGAGGGGTCTTGTTACAAAAATATGGTACAAGGTGAACGATATCAACCTGCGATGTACAGATCTGGTAGGTCTTGGTGTTATTCCCCGCCAGCCGCGCCAGATTTCGAATCGTCACCATCGAAGTGGCGAATTCATTTCGCAATAAACCATTGCGTCACCCCGAGCAGAACCGCGCCGACCGCACACCCGGCCGCCAGCGACGCGACATAGCCGAAGCCTTGCCTCAGCATCACGCCCAGCACGATAAACAGCGGCAGCGTCGGCAGCACGTACCAGAAGGTCTCGATGGATAGTCGAGCAATCTGCTGCGGGTCGCGCTGCTCGATCCATACCCAGGTAAACGTCAGCAGCGACACGACCGGCAACGCCAGCAGCAGCGCCGCCAGTCCGGTGCTGCGCCGGGCCAGTTCGCTTGCACCGGTGATCACCAGCGCCGAGATCAGGACTTTCAGCAGGTAGAGCATCTCTTTCTCCTTATTGTTGTTGTGCGTTGCCTCTTCGGGGCGTCCTCCCGGATCGGCAATCCTTCCTTGCCTGATGTCCGCAGAGCCTGGCGGGCGCGTTACCTTTGCGCGGCAAGCTCGCGTGGCTCGCTCATCAGCCGGAGACGGAAAGGCTGCGCCGGACGACTTTCGTCCACCTCGACCAGCACCGCATCCGGGTGGCGTTCGCCGGGAACGACCACGCGCAGCAGGTTCGGTACGGGCTTGCCGAGCGCGTCCTGCAGCGGATGGTCAATCCGA